>Ga0307989_1001146_pt1 | contig 14883 bp, 8 predicted proteins | sample EllFjometagen185_FD_203164 | JGI IMG/M metagenome (GOLD analysis project Ga0307989, IMG submission 203164) | Marine microbial communities from Ellis Fjord, Antarctic Ocean - #185 | ecosystem: Environmental > Aquatic > Marine > Unclassified | place: Southern Ocean | collected 2014-10-08
GAAATGAATACTCACTTTGTTAAACTAACAGGTTTAAAAGGAAACACCGCGTATTATTTTGTGATAAAAGACGAGCAAGGAGTAAGCGAAAGATATTGGTTTAAAACAGCACCCGATTCTCCTCAAGCTTTTACTTTTATTGCCGGAGGCGATACAAAAAGTGAAGGAAATCCGCTGGAAGCTGGAAGAAACTCGAACCGGGTTGTTGCAAAATTACGCCCCCTGTTTGTCTATTTTAATGGCGATTTTACATCGGGTTCCGGAATTGATGCCGCCAACTGGAAACAGTGGTTAACCGATTGGCAGACAATGACAACTACTGATGATGGTAGAATGATACCAATTGTTCCGGTACACGGAAATCACGAAAATGGAGACCGTGCCAATTTAAATTACATTTTTAATTCACCGTATCAGGAAAACGACAGTTCTCAAATCTATTACTCCCTGTCGATTGGTGGCGATTTTTTCCATATGCTTCAACTAAACAGCGAGATTGAAGAAGGTGGTTCACAAAAAGAATGGCTGAAAAATAATTTGGAAGAACATAAAAATTATACTTTTAAAATTGCCGGTTACCATAAACCTTTTTGGCCACACACAACCAGAAAAAGCGAAAATCTCCATCAGTACAACCAGTGGGCAAACTTATTTCATCAATATAAATTGAGTATTTCTTTTGATGCCGACTCGCACATGCATAAAGTAACTTTTCCTCTTGTTCCTGATTCAACAGAAAACAGTTTTATGGGATATATTCGTGATGATGTGAATGGAACTATCTTTGCAGGTGAAGGAAGTTGGGGAGCATCTCCGAGAAGTAACGATGATGATAAACCATGGACAATGACCAGCAGTTCAGTAAATCAGGTAAAATGGCTACACGTTCTTCCAAAAACGGATAACGAAGATGCACACATGAAAATGTTCACCGTGCTTACCGCAAATTATGACGAGAACGACCAACTAATTAATTATAATCAGGAAATTGAACCACTTACAGAAAATAACTTATTTGAAATACCGGAAAATATTGTTCTTCATGAAACAGAATTAACTGGAAAATATGTGAGATATCCATATTTGCGAGAATAAAAAATACTCGAAAAAAAAATGCACCGGAGAAAGCTATTTCGGTGCATTTTTTTTTTGCATAAACCTTAAGTTACGGTGATTAAAGTATCTCCATTTTGTACCAAACGACCAAAAGCCTGCGTATAAATATTGTTTTCTTTTAGAACTTCTATAACATTTGAAACAGCACTTTCCTCCACAGCAATCAATAATCCACCACTTGTTTGAGGATCACACAAAATCAATTTTTCCTGCTCGGAATCTAATTTTATATTGTGACCATAACTTTCCCAGTTTCGGTGTGTACCTCCGGGAATACAATTTTCAGCAATGTAAAAATCAATATCTTCAAAAAGTGGAATTTTATCCATTTCAATTTCTGCCGAAAGATTGCTGCCTTCGCACATTTCAGTAAGATGCCCAAGCAAACCAAATCCGGTTACATCGGTTAAAGCTGTTACACCATTAAATGTTGCCAAATCGTACCCGATTTTATTTAACTTCATCATCGATTCAGCAGCCATCCGACCGTGCCCTGGTTTTAATTTTCCAGCCTTTTCAGCAGTTGAAAGAATACCAATTCCCAATGGTTTAGTCAATAATAATTGACAACCCTCAGTTGCAGTGTCGTTTCGTTTCAAATGTTCAATTTTAGTTTGTCCGGTAACTGCCAAACCAAAAATTGGTTCCGGACTATCGATACTATGTCCGCCGGCCAAAGAAATACCAGCCTCGTTACAAGTTTGTCTTCCACCATCGAGTACCTGCTGAGCAATTTCTGTGGGTAATTTGTCAACGGGCCATCCCAAAATTGCAATTGCCAACAGGGGTTTTCCTCCCATTGCATATACATCGCTAATGGCATTTGCAGCCGCAATTTTCCCAAAAGTAAATGGGTCGTCAACAATAGGCATAAAAAAATCGGTGGTGCTTATAATAACGGTCCCATCCTGCAAGTCATAAACTGCAGCATCATCACGACTATCGTTTCCCACTAATAAATTTGGAGTATCGAAAGGAGCTAAATTAGTTTTAAGTATTTTATTTAGGACTTTAGGTGAGATTTTACAACCACATCCAGATCCATGACTATATTGAGTAAGTTTTATTTTGTTCATGTTTTTCAGCAAATTTCAATATTGATTTTGCATTATTTTTATGATTCATTTCCGCAAGTGGAAAACTAAATACATTTTCCTGATTTCTTGACTGAACACCGCGATTATAAGCCTTGTCGTAATACTGAAGAGCCAATAAAACCACTTCAAAATAATTATTTTCATTGAGATACTCATGTGCACGTTTCACATTCTGCCCTCCAAGTCGCTTTGCAATTCCATCGATAGCAGAAGCAATCAACGAATTTCCAAAAACCGAGTATTCGTACACCAAATGTTCTGCTCTTTTTTCTTTGGGAATATCTACAAAGTAAACTTTTCCCTCACGAATTTGACTAAAAAGTTCCATGGGAATATTTACACGACCGATGTTATGACTTTCATCTTCAAGCCAAAGAGGAGTTTTTATATCGCATTTTCGTATTTTTTCAAATAGGTTATTTTCAAATTGCTCCTGAGTGGGCTGTGCAATTTCGCCTATGGCACCAAAAGCAGAACCTTTATGATGCGCAATTTCTTCGAGATCGACTATCTGCTCACCCATTGCTTTTAATTCTTTTAAAATATAGGTCTTTCCACTTCCGGTAAAACCACCTAATATTCGTAATTTAAATGGCTGTTCATAGAAGTTCCGAATGAAATTTCGAAAGGCTTTGTATCCTCCGGTTATTACAAAAACCTCGTTAAAACCATTCGACAAAAGATGTTCAGCAAAAGCCTGACTACGCATGCCACCCCTCCAACAATGAATTACTACGGCTGATTGTCCGGCTACTTTTCTGCTCTCTTCGATAAACGCATCCAGCTTCGGTGTTACATATTTATAACCCAGTTCAATCGCTTTTTCTTTAGACTTCCTAACATAAACCGTTCCTACATGTGCACGTTCATCGTTGGAGAACAATGGAATATTAACTGCCCCTACAATATGACCTTTCTCAAATTCGCCAGGCGAGCGAACATCGATAAGTGGCAGAGTTTGATTTGCTACAAAAAAATCTTTTATCTCCAGTTTTTTAAACATGAGTGCAAAAGTAGCTCATTTCCTGGAAGCAAAACAGAATATCTCTTATCTTATTTTATCCGTATTTACTACAACATGTTTTATCGACTTTTCTGTTTCGCCGGTTCGCGATGAATAAGTAATGTGAACCAATCCATCACCAGTTTGAATAAGACTTGGATAGGAGTAACTTCCCCCACCCTGCTTATTGTCCTTTTCGATGTACTCTTTCCATTTCCAGGTTTCCCCTTCATCGTCCGACAGCATTAAAACAAGTTGGTATCTTCCGTCATTTAAATTGTTTCCCAAAAATGCCCATCGTCCATCTTTTAATACAAATAATTCAATACTAGCTTCGTTCGGAATATCTGTTTTTTCTGTATAACTCCAGCTTTCGCCGTTGTCAGTAGAAATACTTTTATGAACTCTTGCCGGAGCATCGCCGCTATCGCGCATGTACGCAACAATATCGCCATTTTTACGCACAGCAAGTGCAGGCTGAATCGGCCCTCTTCCAACAATTGGTTTTGAAGGTCTCCAAGATTCTCCGTCATCATCGGAAATTGCACAAATAGAAAGATTATATCCATCGGAATAAAGTGGCAAAATAATACGACCACTACCCAAAATCAATGGTTTAATTCGGGTCATCCAGCCAATACTTCGCAAGACCTGATTCTTGCTTGCTTCTTTAATCATGTCGTCGTAAAGTGGTGCATATTCTGCCCAACCATGATTGAGTTCAGGCATTTCACTAAACTTATTTTCTATTTCTTCTACGAATTCATCGCCGGGTTTTATTAAAATATTATCCTGCCACTCCCATTCTGGAGCACCCGAATTATTATAGTTTGTCGTTGTTCGTGTTCGTAATATCGAACCTTCCCATCTGTTTCCTTGCACGGCAATCCAAACTAAAAAAAGTTTATTTTTATTATTTAGAAATAAAATAGGATTACAATCTGGCAATCCAGGAGTATCAGCCATTAAAAAAGGTTTGCTCCACTTGGTTTTTCCTTTTTCAAGGCGAGCGCCCATAATTCTAACATCGTCGGCATTTCTTTCTCCGCTCCCCTGAAACCACGTTACCAAAAAATCGCCATTTGGAAGTGCTACAATACTACTGCCGTGCGAGTGCTCCGATTGCGGAGTAAAAACAAACTCCTGTTTTACAATTGAATTGTACGAATTTTTCTTTTGCGAAATGCCTGTAAACGGCAGAAAAACCATCATGATAAATAATAATTGTTTCATTTTTTGTTGATTTATTTTTTGTTTTTAGATATTTGCAGCTATTTTCTACTTTTCAATTCTCGTCATTCCGAACTTGTTTCGGAATCTCTATAAACTTAAAGAGATGCTGAAATAAATTCAGCATGACGACAAAAAGTTTCATTTTAGATTAAAATTACAATTCATAATTTGATTAGTTTGAAATCACTTTTTTGTACCCGGATTTTCAAAATAATAAAAGCAACCATCTTCAGCACCAATTATCAAATCATCTATTCCATCACCGTTCCAATCAACAACCGTTGGACTTGTTGTGTGTCCTGCCAATTCTCGTTTCCCAATATTTTTATTATCTCCAAAAATATATTCGTCAGATTTACCAACATTCTCCAACCACTGTATATTAGGTTTACTATTTAAAATTAAATCTTCTTTCCCATCATTGTTCCAATCTGCAAAACAAATTTTACGTCGTCCGCTACTTCCGGCAATTGCAGGATTCAACATTAAATCTTCTGATTTGCCTTTAACAATTTCCTGGTTGTTTTTAAATATAACCCCAGTCTCAGATTTAAAAATTCGCTCGCCGGGCAAAACAATTTTCCTTCCATCGTGCATTTCACCTTTAAAAAATGCGAGGTAACCTTCGTGGTCGAGTATTACTAAATCTGTAACTCCATCCACATCAACATCTTTCATAATCGGAGTAGTTCTCCATGGCGCCGACATTTCCGTTTCTTCCGGATTTCGCCAACGCCACGCAGGTTTTGGAGGTGCAACTTTCCATGCCACTTCTATATTTTTTGAAGGAGCCAGTTTAGGACTGCCTTTTTCGCCAATATTTTTGTACCAAATAACAGTTCCTGTTATGCTGTTTACTATAATATCCTTTAAACCATCGGCATCCCAGTCGCCCACCGACAAAGTTGTGTATCCCCATTTTGATTCGCACGGCCCCTGAATTGAACCATTGTAACCGGCCATTATTCGAATTGGCTCACCATTGGTTTCAAGATAAACAGGCTCTGCCCAACGAGGTGGATTTTCACCATCCAGATTTTCAATAAAACCGATGTAGCCCGCTGTATTTCCGGTAATCAGGTCTTCATCGCCATCGTCGTCCCAATCGACACTCCAAGGAGTTGCAAGTGCACCAAAAATTAAATCGTCGGCTTCTTGTTTAAAAAAACGAGGCTTTTGAAAAACCGGCATATTATTTTCAATCTTGCCCATATTTTCCATAAACGCAATTCGCCCGTCCTCCTGCCCGACCACCAAATCAATGTCTCCATCTTTGTCCCAATCAACACTTGTAACCACCATCATTTCCAAATCCATTCTGATTATTTCATCTTCCGAGAGCAATTTTCTGCCTTCTGCAAAACGTGGTTTTTCCCTGCTTCCAACATTTTCAAACCAGGTAAAAGAGTCAACAAATTCACCACAAATCATGTCGAGGTCGCCATCTCCATCAAAATCTTCCATGCACGGCGAAGGCATTCCAAAGACATCAGCCGGAGAATTACCAGCCATAATTTTCTCTGGTTCAGCATATTTTGGTTTGTCGGTTGTACCGTTGTTTATTACAATGTACGAATAGCCGTGCAGCGGACCTCGCGTCCATTCGCCTTTTTCGTTGAAGGCATTGTCCCAGCCATAATCGTCCCAAACGCCATGTCCGACTAATAAATCCAAATCACCATCACCTTCGTAATCCACATATTTCCATTGGTTGGCTCTAATTCTGTCAAATCCAGTTTCAACTTTATCTGTATGATATATCTTTTTACTTCTCGAAAAATCACCATCCGCTCCAATAAAAATTTCTTTTCCGGGAGTTAACAAATGCAACTTACCATCGACATACGATGCTGAAAGATTTTTGATTTTATCTGTTAATAGAACCGGTGGTTTAAATGTAGGAAATGCAGAACCATCGGGATTTTCAAAGAAATAGATACCGTTATACGGAACATCGGGGCAACTTACCAACATATCCATATCGCCATCTTCATCGTAATCAACCGGAATTGGCCACGCCCATAAACCCACATGTAAATCGACTACCAAACCTGGATTGTTGTATTTTAATCTTTTATAATCATTGGTTTGGGCAAAACTCAAATTGAATAAAAACGATAAAATAAAAATGATACTGATTGTTTTGATATTTTTCATTGTTAGAAATTTTATTTTCATAATTTCGATTTTCAAGACTCATTCTTTTCAACTTACTCCTTTTCTATTTCTAAAATTAATGTCTCAAACTCAATTCAAAAAGATTTATTTTTAATCTGTGACATCAGTTTTTTCATAACCACTTTTTAATTTGACTAACTCCGGTATTTATGCCGAAGTTTGAAAACTCAAATAACGAATGGACTTTTCCCATAAGGATTCCAATGGAGAGTCCAAATACTACCATTAATGGCTAAAGCCAGAAATATCTTCTGTATTAACTCCCTAGCATAAATGCCAGAGTTAGTCAAAATCTATACTTTTAAACGAACCATTTAGTCAGATTTTATTAAAACCGATTATCAAAATATCATCATTACGTAAAAAAACAATTCTCAAAACAAAATTTTATATCCTAAAGTAACCTTTAAAATAAACCTTTAATTTACAGGAAATCGATTGTGCGAGCCTCCAATTTCGCCATGAATATTGACAGCGATAAATGCTAAAATTGCTAGTATCAAAACAATTGCAGCCAAATAAATAAACCAACGACGAACAATTAATTTATCGGTTATCGATTCGAATATTGCTGGCTGCTCTTTTCTACTTAAGAAAAATACGACTACAAGATTAACCAAATAAAGATGATGATTTAAGTGTGTTATTCCTGCAAAAAGTCCTTTTAGTGTGTAACTTAATACAATGTAAACCGAAAATAAAAGCATAAAAATCAGCATCACATTATTCTTTTTGAAAGTAGTTTTATTCAATTTCCATAAAAGGAAAATTGCCATTACAAACATTAAAATTGCCGAAAAAATGGTACTAAGTTTAGCCAAATTTTCCGCGTTTTGTAAATCTTTAAAATTTCTAAAAAGATATTCGAAAGCGAGAGTTTCACGAAATACGATTAAGGGAATGAAAACAACAATCAAAAACAGAGCAATGTTATTCTCCCATTTTTTAGGAGCCTTTTCTTCCACAATCCATTTCGAACTAAAAACTCCATACGCCATTCCTGCCCCACCAAAAAATCCAATGCTGTATTCCATTACATTCCACATATTGAAATTTATCTCCAGCACATTGCCAACTATTTGCAGGAAGTTTCCAAATGCAAAACCAAAGCCACTGCCCAACGCAGCAAAAATAGCCACCCGAATTGCAGAGTTTCTTTTTTCGCGTGCCATGTACCAAAGCATTGCCAGCCCGGCTCCAAAACAAATTGCCCATGCTTCGGAACGAGGTGGAGTCATTTTTATGCCGATTTGTCCGACTAGAAAAAAGTAGGAAATTATTCCACCGGCTGTCATTTGAGCAATTAACGAGCCCCATTTAACACGATTTTTTTTTGTTGAATCGAGAGTAAGTCCGACTAATCCGCCGCCCAACAAACCAAACAGAGCACCGATAACAAATAACATTGCAAGCCCGTAGAATGAATTTATAAAATTATCAGCGCGTCCATAACCCACTACAACACCGTAACTTATCATTCCTCCAGCACCCCAACCAATCGCCGAAGCCAGAGCTACCAAAATCATTTTATTGTACCAGTCTTTTCTGTTCGAAACTAAAACGAGTGCCAAACCTCCAATTGCACCTGCCCAGGCAGCACCCTGCTCATGACCAAACTGCCCACGAACTGCCCATGCAGTTGCCAACGACATTGCCACTATTAGAATACTAATCCACTGTTTTTTGTTGTTCATATTATTGAGTTTAAAGTGCAACTAATTATTATCTCAAAATAAAGTCAGTTTTATTTCTTTTTCGGAACATTACTAAACGAACCAGGCCAACTACAATCCAATTCTTTTTTCCCATTCAAATCACGAATCCATGTATCGAAACTACGCTCTCCTTCCTTTAAAACAATTACGCGTCCACCGGCTTTTGGGTCTCTTCTGCCTCGCATCACTTTTGTAACTCGTCCGTACGCCAACGCAATGTTGTAATGTACTCCAATGTAGTCGTTAATGTGGTCGTGCCCAACAAAAGTTCCCATAACATCGCCACTTTCGAGCATTGCAGAAAACATTCCTGTATTAATATCAGGACTGCACTCGTCTTCAAATTTAACACCAATCGGACGATTGACTTTATTTTTCCACGCATTATAATATTCAGGTAACGGAATATGAAAAAAGGCAAGTGCTGGCAAAGGATTTCCATTGTTTGCAAGTGTGTAATTCCGGCTCTTTTCTTGATACCAATTCACCTGAGAAAAATCAAACCACCCATAACCATCAACTGTTGGTTTCAGTGTACTATATGAATTAGAATCCATACAATAAAGTAGCGCTTCGGTCTTTTTGTTTTTGCCATAAACGGGAAGAACAAAATTAGAATTCCCAACTGTTTCACCTTTGTCGTTATTCAAACACATTGGAAAATTTTGAAGAAGCTTTGCCAAGTCTTCTCTGGACAAATTACTTTGCGAATCATGGTTTCCAAAAACCATTGCCCACGGAATTTTTGCTTCAGAAAATAGGCCCTCCAAACGTTGGTATGCATCCTGTGGATTGTTTTGCGTAATTATATCACCGGTTAAAATTACAAAATCGGGTTTTTCAATTTCAACCACTCCTTTCATAATTTCATACACATTTAAATTCGAATTACTAGTAAAATCGATATGCGTATCGGTAAACTGAACGACTTTAAATTCCCCGTTCTCGTTGAATTTTAACTCAGTTTTATTTTGTGCATTTGCTGAAAAAGAAATTACTAAAAGGTAAAAAATAATTAAATACAAATTCTTCATGTTTTGTTTTTTATAAAATTTTGGACTAAAGTCCGATTAATCTTCATTCAATTCTCCATCCTAAACAGGGTGTGTGAAAACAATCTTTTTATCCTTTGCCCCCGAACTTTCGGGGCAGGCTGTCCCATTTATGGGACGGGTTTTGGATTGTCGAATATAACCGGGCTTTAGCCCAATTTGTTAACATTCAGGGCTAAAGCCCAGTTTTCATATACTTCACTAACCGTTGGCTAAAGCCAACGGCAAAGAATAGGTTCGTTTTCACACAGCCTGTAAAAGTCGAAATTAGCAATGTTGTGAAACTTCTATTTTTCCAATATTCCCTTTTCAATCTCAATTGAATTTTTCATTATTTATTACACCATGCTTTAGCTTGGTGACACTCGCTGCGATAAATATAAGGCTTTACCAATTAAAGTATTTTAACAATTTTAATTTTTATGAATTAATGGCTAAAGCCTTTCGCCAATAATTCATAAATCACCGCCCTGAAGGACGGTGTAAAAAAAATTCTATTTTAACTTACTTTTTCTTTATTGTAAATGAATCTGCCAAATTACCTTCTGAATCAATTGATTGATATATCAATTCGTCTCCATCTATTTTTATATACTGATAAAATTGTCCGTCTTCATTTCTAATTTCAGCATACGGTTCATCCAAAATTTCGCGTGTTCTCGAAGGAATTCCAATGGAAATTATATATGCAGTTCCATCGTTATACGAATCTACAACTTCACCGCCTTTCATCGGTTTCGAGCGCATGTAGTAATGAATATGACCGCTAAAAACCATGTCAACATGATATTTATCAAAAACCGGAACCCACTCTTTTTGTATGGCTAAATACGGTTCTTCCCAATTGTACGGTGGAAAATGAAACATTGCAAATTTCCAGGTTGCATCGGTATTGGCAAGCTGGTCTTCAATCCAGGCAGTCTGTGCTTCAGTGGAAGAAGTTGCGTCAATCATTAAAAATAAAGCATTTTTATATTTAAATGAATAAGTGTGTTCCTCTTCAATTCCTGCAGGTCCGTTTTTCGGGTAACTAAAAAGCTCGCGATACATTAAAGCTCCCAATCCACCTCTATTATCATGATTTCCCAAAACATTCATAAATGGTTTGCGTGAAATAATAGTTTTAGGAAAGTCGAAAATATCATCCCACTGATTCCGATGCAAGCCATCGCTAACCATATCGCCGGCAATAGAATAGAATGCAACATCGGGGTGCGCTTCATCGGCTCTATTAAATATCTCGCCAAATTTGGGTGAATGATGTGTGTCGCCAAACCAGGTAAATGCGAAAGAATCATTATTTTCGGAAGTAGAAAAAGTTTGATTATCTGACCAATTTGTTTGTGGTGAAATCTGATATTCGTATGTAGTTGTAGGTTTTAAATCTCGTAATTTTGCTGTATAACGGTGAATAAATCTATCGTTCATTAACACCAAATCTTCCATCTTATACATTTCTGCATCGACCGTAATTTCCTCAGAACTTCCCTTTTCCCTAAATTTCACAACTCCCGTTGTAATTGTAGTATCGGTTCGCCATTGAATATCCATTCCAGTTTTCGGGTCAGAACTCCATGTTAACATTACCTGGTCGGGCATATTCGACGATGGATACAAAGTTGTGCGGAATGCTCCAATTAAATGAGACTCAACGCCCCTGCCCCGAATGGTTGTCAGCAATTTTTGTCCTTTCAGTTCATCCGGAACATTCATTACAACAAGCTCCGTCCAGTCGTGATAAATAAATGAATTCTCATCTAAAATTCCAACAAATTGGTTTTCAGGAAAAAAGTTACTTAACTCTAACTCATTGCTTTTATTTTGTGGTGCTACCGAAACAAAATAGTGAAGCGAATAATTTGTTATTCCATTAATTCCGAGACCAACTCTACCGGCATCAAACGATTTTTGCCAAACTTCGTAAGTAACATGTTCGTTGTTCATCGTCATATCAGTTATTATAAACCCAGCGGATTCTAACCAAAAAGGTACAATCTTTTGCTCGGTGCTACGCATAAGCGAAACTACCACCGGAACATTTACATCGAACATCAAATGTCTGGTAGAAAGTACCTGCAAGTCATCTTCAGACAACGAAGACATCACTTCCTGGTCATTCAGCCCCGATAATTGCGACTCACTTTTTGTTTTGTATAATTCCGTTACCACTCTGTCCATAACACTTTTAACGGAGCCTTCATCTTTTGTGCAGGAAACCAATCCTACAACAAACGAAAAAACCAATAATGCCGACAAAACTTTTGAAAAATTAATTTGCTTCATATTTTTTATTCAATTATAAACATTGTAATATTCTATTCCTTTATTTAGTCTTTGCAAGAAAACGCCAAATACTGCGTTATTCTTGTTTTGAAAACAGTCATTCACGAAAGTGAACTCCTTGATTTTCAAAACTTCGAAAGCCTTGTCTTTGACGTTTTCTTGCAAAGACTTTCAAAATATGGAGTTTTCTTGCAGACACTATTTAACAGTTTCCATTTCCTTATAAAAAGAATCGACAAAAGGTTTTCCAACCTCTGCAAAATGTGTAATTCCCTCGCGTTTTACAATTTGGCTAAACCGTTTATAAGTACCATCATAAATTGCTTCATGAGGTGTTTTTTTACATTTTAAATACATCACCGGCAAACGTGCCATCTCAACCCTGCGCCTTATTTCTTCATTGTCTGCAACACGTTCTGCCTCATCAAAAATTTTATCTGCTTCGCGTACAAAATCACCTAAAAATAAAACATCATCGGGTTTTAACCCTAAATGAATGTGTGTATCGGGTGTAATTTTGCTATGAAGAAAATCGAAATAAGCACGCACATATTGTCCGCTTCGACCATAATAACCAAACATAAAATCGTTTATCACAGCATCGACATCCGCGTTAACATTCCACAATAATTTTCCGATTAAATAGGCTCGTAATTCGGCAAATTCGCCGCCCCTACTTTGGTACGCAGCTTGCTCCATTATTCCAATTGCTTTGTTATCGATAAAAGTTTTAATGTTTGATTGAAGAACTTTAAAATTTGGATACGGTAAAATATAATGACTAAAATTTACCACATAATCCCAAATGTACATGTGCGGCGCAATTGCCGCCCAGCCTTCCAAGTCGTTTAAAAACGCATCATTTTGCGAGCAACTTTCAAAGTCGTGCGAGAAACAACATTCAATGCTACAAAAACGTACTACAACATTTTCGTGTGGGACAATATTTAAAGGTGGTTTTCGGGTGTATTGATAAGCAAGTGTTCCCACATATTTATCCGGAAATTCATCTTTTATTCGCTCTGCCACTTGATTTACGAACCAAATAATTGGTCCTGCCTCGCTACCCTCCTTTTTCGCAATCGCCTGACATTTATCGCACTGACAAGGATTTCGCCAATCGTTTTGTGAAACAGAATAAATCAGATAGTCAGGATTTTCCTGCATTGTTTTCCTTAATTTTTCAGTTACAATATCCAGAACATTGGGATTTGTAAGACAAAGTTGTGCCCTTTCATGAATTCGTTCTCCGTCAATTAAACTGTAATATTCCGGATGTTCAGTATAAAATTCTGCCGGAGGCATAAACGGATAAAAAGTGTGCACCGCCCAATATCCTTCAACCCCGCCCTTCTGTTCGCGCAAACTCATGGCTCCATTAATTTTGTTTCGGGCAGCCCAGACTGGATTAAAAGCTTCGTAGTAAAAATCGTTGCGAACTTGTAACGTTGGCGATTCTGTGGTATTAAAATAATTGAAAGTAAATTTTTCTTTTGAAGGGATTACAGTAACATCTGGTGTGTACCACCGGCACCCAAGTTCGTTTTCTAAAAACGAAAAAACTGCATACATCGAGCCTCGCTCTTTTCCACCCCAAAGCAGAACATTTGAACCCACATTTTTATACTGAAAAGTTTCATCTGTATCAGCAGGTTTTTCGAATTCGCCGTCCAAGCTTGCAAGCAAATGATTGTTCCAACCGATAATAATTTCATGTTCTGTCCGCTCCTCATCATCCGTTTTTATCGAAAATTCTGCACCGCTTACTTTTTCTAACCAGTGCTGAAGTTCCATGGCTGCCCACTGTTCACTCTCCGATGCATTTTTGCCAACGGTAATAACATAATCGGTTTTACCGTTTTCAAAAAGTATATGATTAACCAGCTTACCCGAAGAAAACGGAATCTCTTTTTCCCACAAATTTCCGTTTGTTAATGTTGCTGTAATATTTAAAATATTTTTTTGAAATGCTGGGTTATTAAGCGGTAAAATCATATTCTGAACTACCGGCCAATTTCCATTCCAAATTGTATTATTAGTATTGTCATTTACTATATTCAACTGAACAGATTTAAATAATTCATTGGCAACCGATTCTCTCAATAAAAATTGTAATTCCGGAATTCCTGTATCTAAAACATTTACTTGAAAAATAGATTGTGAAGCGACAAATTCATTTAAATTGAAAGGTAAAAAACGAACACCAAACTCCCACGTATTTCCCCGCTCCTCTATTTTCAGCAATATTTTGTTTTTACCCTTTTTAACGGTAACAGGTATTAAATCGTCGTCGGTGGTAAATCCGCGTGCACCCGGCGAATCCCAAACCTGCTCGCCATTAAACCATAAACGTCCACCATCGTTGCTTCCCAAAGCAAGAATACAAACACCCTCTGCATCCGATTCAATTTCGGTATAAGCGTAAGCAGCTACAAACGATTTTTTAGATATCGTTTCATCGAGGCTAATAACCGGATTGGCGCTATTAAAAGCTTTCCATTTTATGGTTTCGCCATTAAATTCGACAAGCTCATTTTCGTTAATCCGTGGATTATTTTCACCTCCATTATTCGCTAAGAAATCTTCTTCAAAACCACCAAGATGAAGAAATTCATCAACTCCCTCTTCCAGTTGAAAGGGTCCGACCAGGTACCAGTTTTGAAGCCACTCTCCATTAGCAATTTTTAAATTTTGTGCGCTTGTAAATGCAACCAGATGCAACAACAAAATAGAAAATATAGCACTTATTAATAACTTACTTTTAACCATTTTTTCAAAATTTAGTTAACCTTTTTTACCCAAACTCGCGACCGAGGTTGTAAACTTAATTTTAAAGTATCACCGTTTGTTGACAAAACTTCACCTGTAAAACCATTTATTAACCTTGTTTCTGACAGATTATTTTGTATAAAAACGATATCTTTTTTCGATTGATTATAATTGTGAAACATCCATGCGGAATCTCCAATTGGCTGCACTACAACACGCGTTGGCGCATTTAATTGAAAATTCAAAGATTTATTAATTTCATTACGAATTGTATTTGCCCACGCATCAGGTATTTCTAATAAACCCAATTGTTTGGGACACAATAAAACTTCGCCAACAGCATCAAAATCGGCCTGCGAAAAAGTGTGCGAATTCAATGTAAAAACTGTTCCTGATTCTTGTTTATATTTTATAAAAAAGGGAATTTCTTCTGAATT
>Ga0307989_1001147_pt1 | contig 14880 bp, 14 predicted proteins | sample EllFjometagen185_FD_203164 | JGI IMG/M metagenome (GOLD analysis project Ga0307989, IMG submission 203164) | Marine microbial communities from Ellis Fjord, Antarctic Ocean - #185 | ecosystem: Environmental > Aquatic > Marine > Unclassified | place: Southern Ocean | collected 2014-10-08
ATTTCCAAGGCCGGTATTGTTTGCAAGCGGAGTGATATCGGTGAGCAAATTGTAGCCTAAATTAATATAATTTAAATCCGTTAATCCCGCTAAATCACTAATATCTACAATAGAATTACCACCTAATCCAAGATTCGTTAAACTCGTTAATCCCGCCAGGTCACTGATATCTACAATAGAATTACTGGTTAAAGAAAGTTCCGTCAAATCCGTTAATCCCGCGAGGTCACTGATATCTACAATAGAATTCTCACCTAAGGAAAGTGTCGTCAAATTTGTAAAATATTCTAATCCTGTTAAATCAATTATCGCTGGATCCCGGTTGTAACAACTCAATGTTGTTACCAATAAAGCATCTCCACCTGTTATATCTCCTGTTTCGGGAATGTTCTCATTGGTTCGTATGCAAGTTTCTAGGCTAGTATCAGGAATTGAGATAGGGGTACAACCAGAATATCCACTACAATCAATATCATCACAATCAATATCTGTATCACCATCATTATCTATTTCATCAGCACAAAACTCGTAGTCACTGCCACTCGCGATATCGATCGTTACTCCTCTGGTTACTAATGCTGCCACATTTGTACTGTCTGTCGCGTCGTGTAGATTGTTACCGTCTAAAGAAATAATATCCCCCGTGCCAATTCCTCCATTGTCGACTAGTGGTGTGATATCTGCAATGGAATTGTCATATAAACTAAGATCACGTAAGTTCGTCAAGGCTGTCAAAGGACTAAGGTTTGAAATTAAATTATTGCCTAAATAAGCTCTAAATAAAGAGGGCATACTTGCAAGGGCACTAATATCAGTAATTGCATTGTCATTCAAAGATATGTAACCCATATTTACTAAGCCAGTTACCCAATCAATATTAGAAATATTGTTATATTGAACACTTAGTTGTGTTAGATTGATCAATCCTGATAGAGCGTCGAAATTAGCTCCTGTGTTGATAAGAGTTAAACTTAGAACACGTAAATTTATTAGGTCAGAAAGAGGTGTTAAATTAGAAAGATTGCTATTAGTACTTAGGTTTAATTTCTCTAAACCTGTAAGTCCTGCTAAGGCTGTTATATCTGTGATTTGATTGTTATGTGCATATAAATTTTTTAAATTACTTAGTTCAGATAGTGCACTGAGGTCTGAGATTGAGTTTGCTCCAATATATAAAGTTTCTAAATTAATCAAATCAGCGAGGTTGCTGATGCTAGAAATGTTATTAGCATAAAGATTTAATGTTTCTAGGTTTGAAAAATATTCTAGGCCCGTTAAATCACTTATGTTTGGATCCCAGTAGCTACAGTCCAAATTGGTTACCAATGAAGCATCTGCACCTGTAATATCACCTGTTTCAGGAATGTTCTCATTGGCTCTTATACAGGTTTCTAAGCTATTATCAGGAATTGAGATAGGGGTACAACCAGAATATCCACTACAATCAATATCATCACAATCAATATCTGTATCACCATCATTATCTATTTCATCAGCACAGAATTCATAACCACTGGAGATGTCAACCGTTGCTCCGTTGGTTACTAATGTTTCCACATTTGTACTGTCTGTAGAGTCGTGTAGGTTGTTACCGTCTAAAGTAATAGTATCTCCAGTGCCAATTCCTGTATTATTAGCCAAAACACTAATATCCTCGATAGAATTATTACTTAAATAAAGGCTTGATAAAGTAGCTAACCCAGAAAGGACACTAATATCTTCAATGGAATTATCCTGAAGCATAAGAATTACTAGGCTACTTGAAATAGGAAGATCACTAATATCAGTTATAGAATTATCCTGGAGCCAAAGATATAATAGGTTGGTTAAGCCAGAAAGTGGACTAATGTCCTCAATTGAATTATCGCCAAGATGAAGATATGTTAAATTTGAAAAATATTCTAGGCCTGTTAAATCACTAATACTTAAATTTTGGGCATCTAAATGGATGACTGCTAGTGCATCTAGCTGTGTAATATCTCCTGTATCAGGAATATTTTCATCGGCTCGGATACGGATTTCTAAATTAACATCGGGTATAGAAATAGTAGTACAACTTATATAACTACTACAATCACTATCATCACAATCAACATCTCCATCTCCATCATTATCAATACTATCTGCACAGAATTCATAACCACTGGAAATGTTGACAGTTGCTCCGTAAGTAGATACTAATGTTGCCACATTTGCACTGTCAGTCGCGTCGTGTAGGTTATTGCCTAGTAAATTAATAACATCTCCGGATCCAATACCTGAATTTTCAGCATTATCAAGAATGGGCTGAATGTCTTCAATAGAATTATTATCAAGATAAAAAAAGTGTAACGAAGACAGGTCAGAAGCAAAATCGAGATTGCTAATAGAATTATTATTAAGATTTAATACATACAAGCTAGTTAAGCTGCTCAACACACTTACATCGCTAACAGAATTATTACTAAGATCTAAAGAATACAGAGAAGGATAATTGCTTAAGACGCTTATATCGATAATTGAATTAAGACTAATTTGTAACTGAGTTAAGCTAGTCAAATGAGTTAAAGAACTGATATCACTAATTGTTTGATTAAGACCAAGGTCTAATACTTCCAAATTAACTAAATTATCCAAGGTACTAAAATTACTAGTATCACTATCAATGGAAGCCGAAACCATCCTTAAGTAAGTTAAATTCGTAAAATTAGCCAACACTGACAAATCAGAGATTGGGCTAGAATCACAAGTTAAGCTGGTTAAAGTTAATGCATCATCTGTGGTAATGGGGGTGGGAGAGGCTATACCCAATCCATCCGCCTCACTCCTAATGCACTCTTCTAATCGCGCATCAGAAAAAGTAATATCCCCCGCAGCATATGCGACTTCTACCATGGATCCCATAATGGGTATCTCGGGCGTTAGTGTGCTCAGCATGGGTGCCATCTGAGTGAGCACTAAAAAACTGATCATCAAGTTGGATATCAGCTTCTTTAACTTTTGTATCAAAAGGCGGTTTAAGTCTCTAGACATAGCGGGTTCGGGTTTAAATTGTACGGGAACATGTTTTATAGGAGTTTGCAACTCTTATATATATTTGTATTATATTATAATAGGAGAGCATAAAAATGTAGCATTTTCTATTGCAAAAAAGCTATAAATTGAGTTTAGTAAACATATGAAGATCGCAATGTTAATCTCAGGGGGTGTGGATAGCTCTGTTGCACTACAATTGTTGAAGGAGCAAGGGCACGATTTAACGGCTTATTACCTGAAGATATGGCTGGAGGATGAGCTGACATATTTAGGTGAATGTCCATGGGAGGAGGATTTGTCTTTTTGTGAAGTGGTTTGTAAAAAACTTAACGTTCCATTGAAGGTAATTTCAATGCAAAAAGAATATTGGGATAATGTTGTTGAATATACCATCAGTGAAGCGAAGAAGGGTCGCACTCCAAATCCAGATATTTTTTGTAATTTACGAGTTAAATTTGGTGCTTTTTTTAAGGCCATAGATGACAGTTTTGACAAGGTGGCAACTGGGCATTATGCACAAGTGCAGGAAACAGAACACAGAATACAGAATACAGAAAAAAAAGGCCAGAAAGCGTCTGTTTCCTGTGTCCTGTGTCCTGTTTCCTATGTATTAAGGCGTGCTCCTGATCCAATAAAAGATCAAACATATTTTCTTGCTCATTTAGATCAAACACAATTATCACGAGCAATGTTTCCAATTGGTCATTTAAAAAAAGAAGAAGTAAGAAAATTAGCAAAAAAATATGACCTCGCAAATAAAGATCGAAAGGATAGTCAGGGGATTTGTTTTTTAGGAAAAATTTCATTTCCTGAATTTTTGAAACATCATTTGGGTGAAGAGAAAGGGGAGTTCAGAGATAAGGAAACAGGCGAGGTTGTAGGTGAGCATTCTGGTTATTGGTTTTATACAATTGGTCAAAGGCAAGGCCTTGGTCTAAGTGGTGGCCCATGGTTTGTGGTAGATAAAGACGTTGAAAAAAACATCGTATATCTTGCAAATGGTCGTGATCCAAAAGAGGTTTATAAAACGGAATTTGAAGTGGAAAAGATTCATTGGATCAATCCACAATTACGAATTACGAATTACGAATTACGAGTGAAAATACGTCATGGTGCAGCAATGTACTCTTGCGTTCTCAATGTCAAAAAAGATGGAACAGGTCACGTTAAACTTGATGAAAAAGTCCATGGTGTTGCATCTGGACAGTTTGCGGTGTTTTACGATGATGATATTTGCTTGGGATGTGCAAAGATTACCTAAAACCTTTAAAAAAGGTCTTCGGCCTTTCCAAAATATTGGTCAAAATTCTTTTAAGACTGCGCTGGGCTTCGCGAGTTTTTCGTGGGGCCCGCAAGACCCACGTCAACTCCTCGCTACGCATGCTTCATATTAAAAGAATTTTTAAATTTCTCCGTTCGCTGATGTGAACTAATTTTTTAAATAATATTTAATGTACAAAGATTAATTCTGAAGGCGAGGATCACAATCCTCGCTGCGCGATTGATGAATCGCGTCTTTAGTATTTTGGATTTAATATTATTTGTAAAAATTCAAAAATTACAAAAATTCAAAAATTAAATTGACACCCCCCTAGGGTGTATGATATTGTCTTATTGTAAACAATAATCCAATATTATGAAATCTTACGAACAACTAATAAACAATATCATTGGGCAATTAAATGGAGTAAAGAAAATGATAGATGGAGAGAAACAATGCTTTGATATTCTCGTGCAAATGAAGGCTGTTAAATCTGCTACGAATTCATTAACAGTAAAATTTATAGAAGAAAATATGACAGATTGTATGAGTGATATTCCTGATGAAAAAAAGGGACATATTCAAAAATTATTAACTGAACTTACTAAATTAACTTAAATAATATGACTAAATATTTTACAGATAACAATTTTGATAGTGATGTAATTGAAGCATCGAAAGAAAAGCCAGTATTAATAGATTTTTATGCTGATTGGTGTGGGCCATGCAAACGGATGGCACCAGAATTGGATCAATTTGCAAATAGGATTGGTGATAAGGCTATCGTTGGAAAGGTAAATACAGAAGAATCTCGAGAGATATCTGCTAAATATAGAATAATGAGTATTCCAACATTAATCATTATTAAAAACGGAAGAGAGGTTGATAGAATGGTTGGTATGCAAAATGTAGATATGTTAAATAAGGCAATTAAAAACTTTTTATAAACAATTAATAATAAGATCATGAAGAAATTTTCACCACTTATTTTTTTAGCATCTTTAGGTGCTGGAGGAATAACAATTATTCCATTTGCATTTCTAAACTATGCCTTCGATCATCCAAAAGGGTTGGTAAAATATGTAGACATCGCACATGGAAATCTTCCCATATTTCAAGAAATACTTTTTAGGTTTTTAGAAGTATCAATGATTGTCTTCGTTGCAATACACTTAGCATTATCAATCGTATTTTTCGTAAAATTGATTAAGTGGTTAAAAACCAAAGAATCATCAGATTTTATTGCTGATCCATTAAGAAATACCGCCATACTCGCTCCATTCATTTCTATTGTAATGACTATGAATGTAGGTATTGGGCCCATTCGTTTTTTTATTCCTCAAATGGCAGGAAATTTACAGTCTATGATGTTGCCGGCGTTAATTGTTTGGCTTTTAATTGGTTATTTTTTGATGGTAACTGAGATCAAGCTCTTAAAAACATCTTTCATAAAAAGTTTTGATATCAGTAAAATTCACTTTGGATGGCTACTTCATTCGTTTGCATTAGCAATGTATACAGTAACAGGTACTGGTATTGCTGCTCTTGCTGCAAATGCCGACATTGCCAATTTAGCCGCGTTTGTTTCGTTTATATTTGGTAGTATGGGTGTTTTACTCCTTTTGGTAAAAATTGTTACTGTATTTAAAACAAATCTTGCAGCTGATGGCTTACCCGAAAAACATTTAATTCCAGGTTTCTTAATTGTTATTCCAATAGTAACTCTGTATGCGATATCACTTTTCAGAATAGGACATTATCTTGAACATCAATTTGGAGCTCATCTGGTTGCATATTATCCAATTGTAACAGCAGTGGCCTTTGCATTTGAAATTTGGTATTTGATTTTTGGGCTCAGTTTAATGAGCGATTATTTAAAAGATGATTTTAAAAAAACATATACAGTTACTCAATGGGGGCTTGTCTGTCCCGTAGTTGCATTTGGAGTTCTTGGGAGCTTTGTGTACAAATTTTTTGTTCAATCTCAAGTACTGTATTATGCCATTATTGTCGTATTGGTGATTGCAATTTTACTTTTCTTCAATCTCCTAAAAAAGTTGATCTCTTGTTCAAATGGATCAAAAAAATATCATATGTGTGATTAATTATTTAATTTAACAATAGCATCATGAAAATAACGCTTCGTTTAAAAAATTTCCCAATATCATTTTTTGCACCCATTTTAGGGTTTGCTGGTTTTTCTTTGGTCTTGGTAAAAGCAGAGGAATTATTTAACATATCACATAACTTTACTACTGGAGTTCTTATGTTCACTATCGCAGCATTTGCAATAATTACACTTATTTACCTTTCCAAAATTATTTTCTTTTTTGAAAATGTAAAAAAAGAATTTTACCATCCTGTGAAAATAAACTTTTTTCCACTTATTTCAAAAACCTTATTAGTTCTTAGTGTTGTATTTCTATATTTTAATATGGAGGTTTCTTATTATTTATGGTGGGTTGGACTCATTATAAATACCATTTTTACTTTCGTGATTCTTTCTGAGTGGATAACAAAAGATCATTTCCACCTAAATCATTTAAGTCCAGCATGGTTCATCCCTGTTGTTGGTAATATAATTATTCCAATTGCAGGTGTTCAACATGCTAATCCAGAACTTTCATGGTTCTTTTTTACAGTAGGATTTGTATGGATGGTGATTCTAACAATTATAATTTTTAATCGTCTTATTTTTCATGATCCATTACCAGAAAAATTAGTTCCTACTTTCTTTATTCTTTTTGCCGCACCTGCTATAGCTTTTATTGCCTATTATAAATTGAGTGAAGATTTCAGCACTTTTACTAGAATCTTATATTATTACTCACTATTTATCTTTTTATTAACCCTAACTCAATGGCGTGTTTTTACTAAGATCCGATTCTACCTTTCATGGTGGGCTTATACTTTTCCATTAGCTGCATTCTTCTTAGGTACAATATTGATGTATCATTTGAGTAATTTAATCTTTTTTAAATGGTTAGCGGGAGCAGTATTTATTTCATTGGTGATTATTATTATTTATCTGAGTATTATTACCCTAAGAGCGATTAGCAAACATAAAATCTGCATCGAAGATGATTAGATGAAATTATAAAGATTGATAATGTGACGAAAATAATTATTGATTTTGATTTATTTGGATAGATGTAGTAATATTCATCTCTTGTAATATTTTCAAAATGTAAACAGCTACAAAAACAGTTACTGATGATCTTGGGAATCTAAATGATAGTACTAAATATGATGATTTCCGTACCAAAATTGGGGCTATTTTACTTGCGTTAGAAGGCGTTGAAGATGATGTAGGGGTGGCTGAAAAATTAAATTTGATCTATCAAGGAAGAAATTTAGTTAATGGAATTATCACAGGAAAGGAAGCTGAAGATTCTTTATTCGATACTCTTAAGGATGATTCACTAGATAGTGCGGAGGAATACCCAGAAGTAGTTACGCAGGAATTAATAGATGGTCTTGCTGCTCAATTATTCGAATCTAGTAACGCTAAAAAAGGTGATAAAGTAATTCTTGTAGGGGTAAAGGGAAATATTAGAATTCTTGAATCAATTGCTAACCTTTGTATTGAAAACGATGTTGATTTTGAATTGGATATTGAAGATAAACAAAATACAGCTAATATGTTGAAAGGTTTAGACGATGAAGGAATCGGTAAATTAGCTGACGCAAAAAACAGTCTTTATAAAGATCATACAACAAAGATAGAAGTTAGATCCTCTTATACACCAGATGATGATGTTAAAGAAAATTGGACAAAATATAGCAATGCAGTGTCAGAAAGCGCAGGTAAGTTTGGGAAAGATAATCATCATTACGTTATTACGCTTATTCCGACTCCGGAAGACGCAAAGGCTGATGGAATGCCTTATGATGAATATATGAAACTCTTTTTTGAAGCATGTGATCAGCCATGGAAAGAGATAAAAATTGCTCAAGCAAAACTAAAGAAATTGTTTGACGAAGGAAAAGAAGTGCATATCGAAGATGATCGTGGTACAAATCTAGATTTTAGCATTGAGGAAATGACTTTTGCGAATAGTGTAACTCTGAAAAATGTTCCTGGATCAGAAATATTTTCATCACCTGTTTTAGAAAGTGTACAGGGTACATTGGTGGCTGACGGTAAATTTCACTTTAGAGGCTTTGATATTGAAAATATTAGACTAGAATTTACAGATGGAAAAATTACCGAAGCAATAGCAGATAAGGGTCAAGAAGGTCTTAATACAATCCTAGATACAGACGATGGTGCACGATTTATTGGTGAATTTGCCATGGGAACCAATCCTCACTTAAGACGTCAATTTGTTAATGTTTATAGGCTGAAAAAGTAGGAGGAAGTTTCCACTTTACACCTGGTAATGCTTATCCATATACAAAGTATGATGAAGACACAGTTAACGTAAATAATGGAAATACATCAAAAATTCATTGTGATATTACAACCATGTTACGAGGAAGGGGTGGTAAAATATTCTTAGATGGTAAGCTTATACAAGATGATGGTAAATGGCTTGTTGATGGTGTGGAGGTTCTAGAAAAAGGTTGGGGTGCCATGAAAGAGGATGAGCAACCAGATTGGTGGAAGGAGGGTTATCCGAACGGATACGAAGAGGCTGCATAATTTTTACCCTTCGACAATCTCCACCATCTTATCCAAACTTCTTTTTGCTCTTTTTAAAATGTCTTCTGGAATATCCACAATCTGATCTGGAGAAGGGGATTTAAGGCATGAAAGAACATCTTTCAGCATGATCTTTTTCATATATGGGCATGCAGAACATGTACCGACAACTTTTTTGTCTTTGAGTTCAACTTGGATTCTGCTAGATAGACCACATTCTGTAATGAGTAGGAACTGAGTAGAATCAGATTTTTTAATAAAATCATACATTTGTTCGGTACTACCGGTGAAATCTGCAGATTTTACAACCTCAGGTAAGCATTCAGGGTGAGCAACGATTAATGCTTCTGGATAATCATGTTTAAGTGACTTTACTTTTTCTAAAGAAAATTCTTCATGAACAATACATCTACCTTTCCACGGAATTATCTTTTTACTGGTTTTTAAATTTTGAGCCATCAGCTCATCTGGCAAAAATATCACCTCATCACCTTCCATATTTTCAATAATTTTCGATGCATTAGATGAGGTACAGCAAGCGTCACACTCCGCTTTTATTGCAGCTGTTGTATTTACATAACAAACTACTTTTGTATTAGGATGTTCACTTTTCATTTTATTTACATCATCTACTGTCACTGATTCCGCAAGAGAACAACCAGAAACTTTTGGAACTAATACTGTTTTTTGTGGGTTTAATATCTTCGCAGTTTCACCCATAAATTCCACACTACAAAAGATAATTATTTCAGCATTGGTTTTCGTAGCTTCCATACTAAGGCCATAAGAGTCTCCAATAATGTCAGCAATTCCATATTGTATATCCGGAGTTTGATATGAATGAGCTAGTATTATTGCATTTTTTTCCTTTTTTAAAAGGTTGATTTCAAGTGTAAGGGGAGCGATTATTTCACAATCAGGCATGCTCCAACCCACTCGTTGGAGTTTTTCAAAAAGACGCGCCGTTTCATTTTTTATGTCTTGTTCTGTTGGATGCATAATGATCTAATTTTCGTCAATTTTATGCGAAAAATCAAGCTAAAATGAAATGGCCCTAAGAGCGTTGACATTTGGGGGGTTATATGCTAGTCTCGGGCTCCTCTTGTTTCAAGGGGCATTTTGCTGTTATTCCACACTTTGTGGTGATGGCAGTAACTGATCATTTACAAGTAGGTAGGATTACAAGAGATTACCTTTAAGTAAAGGAATCATCCTATATTTGGAGGTAGTCTCTTAACAATAAATCGCTTACAGGAGTAATCGAAGAAACGACTGAACTACCACTAACCTTAGACAATGGAGCTGTAAATGACCGAAACGCAAAAAAAGGCCCTAGCTGTGGGCAATCGCTTAAACCTCTTACAAGAGTGGTCCGCACCGCTCATTCTAGGTGTGTTGTTCGCCCTCTGGGTGGCCAACACATCAACCGGACTGTACGCAGAGATCCTGGAATGGAAGCCCTTCGGGGACTTCCACCTTCTGGGACACATGGTAACGTTTCACTTCCTGGTGAACGACATCTTCATGGTTTTCTTCTTCGGCATCGCTGCCAAAGAGATCACCGAGTCGTTCTTACCTGGGGGTGACCTCAACCCGGTCTCTAAGGCCATCAACCCCTTGATCGGGACCATAGGTGGAGTCCTTGGCCCTATCGCAGTCTTCTTTGTCCTTACGACATGGATTTTCTCGGGTCACGCCGATCTCGCAATCATCCAAAACGGATGGGGGATCCCAACAGCTACGGACATCGCTCTTGCGTGGCTCGTAGCACGAATGGTACTCGGCAAAGACCACCCCGCGGTGAAGTACTTGCTGCTGCTTGCAGTACTAGACGATGCCATCGGGCTTGTAATCATAGCCAAGTGGTACCCGGATCCCAATTTCCCTGTCGAGCCCATCTGGCTTCTGCTGGTGGCGGCTGGCATGGCAGTTGCTTTAATCCTCCGGAAGAAGGCCCCACATCAGTGGAAGTGGACCATCGGAGTAGGCGGAGGACTTAGCTGGACAGGGCTCATGCTTGCCCATATTCACCCAGCCCTCGCACTCGTCCCAATCGTTCCTTTCCTCCTCGGCCCAAAGAAAGATACGGGCATGTACGCAGAGAGGGACGAAGTGGACATCGATCACAGGGGGCACCATTCACCGCTACACACCTTTGAAGAAAGCCTCAAAACCCCTGTCGATTACGGCCTGTTCTTCTTCGCGTTCTGTAACGCAGGAGTACAGTTCGACGCCATTGGTCCGGTAACCTGGATAATCTTGGCGTCGCTGATCGTCGGCAAGACTATCGGCATCAGCCTGTTCTCTATCGTAGCCATGGGTTTAGGCGCCCCGCTGCCGGAAGGAATGAAAATTCGGCACGTGCTGATCGTCTCCTTCATCGCTGGTCTCGGACTCACGGTTGCCCTCTTCGTTACTGGGGAGGCATACCCGGACGGATCGGCTTACCAGGCTGCCGCGAAGATGGGCGCCTTGTTCTCGGGCTTCATCTTCGCCATCATTATCCCTGCGAGGATACTGAAGAAGCGCGATTCCTAGGCCTTTTAACCTAGCTAGGGCGTCGGGGCTGGATTTTCCAGCACCCGGCGCCCGGCTTTCAACCAATCCTATCTACTTGTAATCTTTTTAATTATGTTTAAAAAAAGAAAAGGGGATTGTATGAACAATAAATGTACCCATGTACAAAAATTGTATACAACAAATAAGCATATTATCTATAATCGATATGTGTTGCTATGCGGCTTCAGCACTTATTATTTTAACAACCTTACCAGTACTCGGTTCAACTCCATAGGGCTTCAGCATCAAAACTTCGACAACATGAGATTCCTCATCGATACCTGCCATAGTAGTTTCTTTTGTCTCAGTAAATGACTCAGGGGTAACTTCATAAAATCTATTATTGAATTTTAATGATCCATCACTTTTACCTCTTTTCCTAGTAGCTAAACAAAATCCACTCTTAATTTGATGAACTTCAAGCAATTGACCAACTTGATTTCTCGCTTCATTCACATGTTTTGAAACAAGTAAAAACGGGAATCTGGCAGCTAGGTTTGGTTCAATATCACTCTCATCTTCAATACCCTGCATTGCTTGAAAAAGCTCCTGATTAAAATCAGCGACGTCCGATCTATCGGGTGTATCCTCATTATCATATTGATCTTGATCTAGGGGGCGACCAAGATAGAATTCTGTATTACTCATGGAGGGTGAGATTATTTAGATGATATTATACCTTTAAATGAGAAAAAAGCAACCAGTTTATACTCACTTCAACTAGATTCTCAACTAGAAGTTATAGTGATTTCTCAAGCATCCATAAAATCATTGCCTTTTGCATATGCATGCGGTTTTCAGCTTGATCAAAAATCACAGAGCTTGGATGTTCAACAGCTTCTTTTGTAATCTCGTAACCTAAGTGGCAAGGCATACAGTGCATAATTTTACATTCTGGTGCGTATTTTTCGAGTAACTCTACATTTAGTTGGTAGGGCATAAACTTTGCCTTTCGATCATTATAAACCTGTTGATATTCAGGTTTAACCTTTCCATTGTCAAAGAACTCCATATCCATCCATGTATCTGTATGTACATAGTCCGCATCCTTCATCGCTTCTTCAAGGTCTAAAGTTCGGACAACATTTCCTGTCTCTTCAGCCATTTTATTTAGCCCTTCATCAATACTTGGCTCATTAACTTCTGGTGCAACAATATAAATTTTTATTCCTAATTTTGCACAAACGAGCATTAATGTATTACTAACATTATTTTCGATTCCTAGCCAAACGATTTTTTTGATATTTTCTACACTCCCAGAATTTTCAACCATAGTAAGTAAATCACTAAGTGCTTGAGCAGGATGGTATTTTTCACTACACGCATCAATTACCGGGATCTTATTGTAGCTTGCCGCAGTAATTACGTCAGCGGCGCTTTGAGCACGGAACATTAAAACTTGACCAAATCTCATAACGGCTTGAATCTCATGACCAAAATCTGTAAGAGAGAACTGACTTGTTCTAGAGTCTAGAAATATTGAATGTCCTCCAAGTTCAGTCATACCCGCTTCAAAACTAAGCCTAGTTCTGGTAGATGTTTTTTGAAAAAGCATTACCATTGTTTGATTAGATAAAACGTTTACAGGTTCACCTGCATTGCGCTTTGCTTTAAGTTTAATTGCAATATCTAGCATTTCTAAAATATCTTCTTTAGATTGTTCCTTTAGGGAAATTATATGTCTCATATCTTTATTTATTAATAATTTATTGTGTGAAATTCTCAAATAAAAATACACCATTCGTGGAAGAGGTGAAAGTTGATATTGATGGCTAATTATGATATAATAATAAGATAATATATACACATATGGCATTCGAAGGTTTCGAAAATTTAGGTATTCCAAAAGGACAGGCACTAACTAATCTCAGTATGGATGTGGCGAGTACAGCTGCTTCTGATACAGGTGGAGCTATGGGGATTGTAGAAAAGCTTATGGATGGAAAGGGTAAAAATAAAGCAACTAATGGGTGCAATTCTTTGTATACTTAGTGTTTTTTGCGGGATAAAAATTCCAAAAAAGAAAAAGGATAGTGATGAGGAAGAAGAAACAGTAGTAGCAGGTGATGATATACATAATCAGTTAACAGGATTAAGTACACAAGTTGGTCAGGCACAAACTCAAACTCCTTCTTTTGCATATGTTCCACCACCAGCCCCAGAAGTAGTAACTGTAGAGCCAGAAGTAATTATAGATAGTAATATGACTATGGCAGAAGCTATGGCAAATCTTCCAGTAATTGATGGGCAAAAATGTAGTGAAGAAATACTTGGTCAACAAACACTTGTTGATGTTGAGTATTATTCTTTTGACAACAAATTGCATAAGGGGCAAATTGTGGTAGATAAAAGACTTGCAGGTGATATTAGAGATATTTTTGAGTTAATTAGAGACATTAAATTCCCCGTTGACCTTTGTGTACCAATTAATAAGTATGATTGGAGTGATGATAAGTCTATGAGAGCAAATAATTCGTCAGGATTTTGTTATCGACGCATTGCTAATTCAAAAAAAATGAGTAATCACGCAAGTGGATTTGGAATCGATATAAATCCAAGAATGAATCCATATATCAAAAAAGAAGCGGGTAAAACCACTATAGATCCACCAAATGGAACTTATGACCCAAGTGTACCAGGAACTCTAACTGCTGATCATGCAGTGGTAAAAAAATTCAAATCTCTGGGTTGGAAATGGGGAGGGGAAGGTTGGAGTAGTGGAAATGATTATCAGCATTTTGACAAAAAGCTAACATAACTGAATAAATAATTTATTCAAGAGTAAAAAATGTGTTCAAGAAAAGGGCTTTAAATTGATAATAAAGTGAATATACTTTATAGTTCTTAACTTAAAAGAAAGAAGAATGCCAGATGTTCCAGAGCCATATAAAAAAGATTCACAAGATGAAAATCTTGAAGTTGAGCATGGGGACAGAAATATTGTTCGTTTAATAAGAGATAGTTTATTAAAGTTGGGCATACCAGGGTTATTAATATATAACACCCTAAAGGCTACGTCTGTCGGAGGTACAGCATACTTACTAAAAGGCGGAGAAACCTCGGAGAAACTAACTACAGGGCTTATAGTAGGAGGTGTTACTGTTATTAGTAGTACTACTTTTTGGATTGCCATGGGAATGATAGCAACTAGGGTTAGAATCAAGATTCTTACGCGCAACAAAAAACAGAGCAATTAGCCGAAGCCAAAAGCTCTGTTCTTAGAATGTTTGAATTAACTACTATTTCTTTTTAGCTGGCGCCTTCTTTTTAGCTACAGCCTTTTTCTTAGCAGGAGCTTTTTTAGCTACAGCTTTTTTCTTAGCTGGTGCCTTCTTAGCTTCTGGTTTTTCATCAGATTTTTTAGCTTTCTTTTCAGCCTTTTTCTCAATTACATGCTCTT
>Ga0307989_1001148_pt1 | contig 14874 bp, 10 predicted proteins | sample EllFjometagen185_FD_203164 | JGI IMG/M metagenome (GOLD analysis project Ga0307989, IMG submission 203164) | Marine microbial communities from Ellis Fjord, Antarctic Ocean - #185 | ecosystem: Environmental > Aquatic > Marine > Unclassified | place: Southern Ocean | collected 2014-10-08
AATTTTATGGTTCAAAAAAATCAATTACAACAAGCAATAAACCTAGCAAGAATTACAGGTGATAATGTAATTGTAGTTGATGGTGGAAATGTTAATAAAACATATGTTATAATGAACTTAGATGAATATGAGAAAATAGTTTTAGGAAAAAATAAAATTAAGAGCCTAACAGAAGATGAATTGTTGAACAAAATAAATCGTGATATAGCTGTTTGGAAAAATGATAACGAACTAGATAAAGAAAAAAGCTGGGAAAGTGTAGGAGATATATTAAATAATAAAAACAGATTTAATCAAGAAGAAGATTTAGAAATAATAAATAGAAATATTGATAATAATTTAGAATTAGATAATATTTTTAATGATGACGATGAAGATGTTGATGACTATTTAGATGATGTTATAAAACAAAAAAATAATTTTAATCAAGTAGAAGATGATAATGAAGTGGATGAAGAAATGTATTACTATAATGAAGTTAAACCTTTTGTTAAAACAAATTCTAGAAATAATTTTCAAAATAATTATCATAATAATAAGCATTACTTTAATAAAAAAAGAAGAAATAAAAGAAATAAACCAAAATGGACAATTCCCAGTAATGTAAAAGAGAAGGCAGTTTAATAATAGACAATTAATAAAAATTTATTTATAAAATTAAACAAAACGATTGGTTGCTCAGTTTATTTATTTAGAGCAAAAAACTCTAATGGCTTTATGCGATTTTAGGGGTCGTAATATAAAAAATTATGGCGGAAGAATTTAAACGCACAAAACCCCATGTAAACATTGGTACTATTGGCCATGTTGATCATGGAAAAACTACTTTGACTGCCGCCATTACTATGGTATTGGCAAAAAAAGGTTTTTGTGAAATCAAATCGTTTGATTCAATTGACAATGCTCCGGAAGAAAAAGAAAGGGGTATTACAATTAACACTGCTCACGTTGAATACGAGACAGCAAATAGACACTACGCACACGTAGATTGTCCTGGTCACGCTGATTACGTTAAGAATATGGTAACAGGTGCTGCTCAGATGGACGGTGCTATTATCGTTGTTGCAGCAACAGATGGTCCAATGCCACAGACTCGCGAGCACATTCTTTTAGCACGTCAGGTGAACGTACCTAAATTAGTTGTATTCATGAACAAAGTGGATATGGTTGATGACGAAGAAATTTTAGAATTAGTGGAAATGGAAATTCGTGAGTTGTTAGACTTTTACGAATTTGACGGCGATAATACTCCGGTTATTATGGGTTCTGCTCTTGGTGGAATGAATGGAGAAGCTCAATGGGAAGATAAAATTATTGAATTAATGGAAGCCGTTGATACTTGGATTCCACTTCCTCCTCGTGACGTAGATAAGCCATTCTTGATGCCTGTTGAAGACGTATTCTCGATCACCGGTCGTGGTACTGTTGCAACAGGTCGTATTGAAACTGGTAAAATTCATACCGGTGACGAATTGCAGTTAATTGGTTTAGGTGCTGAAGGACGTAAAACAGTTTGTACTGGTGTTGAAATGTTTCGTAAGATTTTAGATGATGGTCAAGCAGGTGACAATGTTGGTTTATTGTTACGAGGTGTTGATAAAAAAGAAATCAAACGCGGACAAATTTTAGCTAAAACAGGTACAGTTACTCCTCATACCAAAGTTAAGGCTGAGGTTTATGTATTGAAAAAAGAAGAAGGTGGACGTCATACTCCATTCCACAATAAATATCGTCCCCAGTTCTACATTAGAACTCTTGACGTAACAGGTGAAATTACACTTCCAGAAGGTCGTGAAATGGTAATGCCTGGAGATAATGTATCAATTACTGTAGAATTAATTTACCCGGTAGCAATTAATGTTGGTCTTCGTTTTGCAATTCGTGAAGGTGGACGTACAGTTGGAGCAGGTCAGGTAACAGAAATTATCGAATAGTATCGATTACAATATAAGTATATATGTCCCGGGCTTTTAAAGTCCGGGACTATTTACGGATGAAACTTAAATTCTAGGAAGTGGTATTATAACAGTAAGTTCGAATCTTACCTTCCGTATAAACTAAGGAATATTTTTATAATGAAAGCATTAATATATTTACAAGAGGCATACGATGAACTTGTTCATAAAGTAACATGGCCTACTTGGAAAGAGCTACAAAGTAGCGCATTGGTTGTAATGGTTGCTTCCTTTATTATATCACTCGTTATATCTGCTATGGATCTATCTTTTGGAAACATAATGGATTTTATTTACGGATTATTTTATTAATCAAAATCCTTAGATCAATATGAGCGAAAACAGTAAAAAATGGTATGTTCTTCGAGCGATAGGTGGTAAGGAGAAGAAGGTAAAAGAATATATCGATAACGAAATCGCGATTGGTGATTTAAAAGGTTTTGTTGATCAGGTTCTCATTCCAACAGAAAAAGTATATCAAATCCGAAACGGTAAAAAAATTAGTAAGGAGAGAAACTTTTTCCCAGGATATGTTTTAATCGAAGCTGCTTTAGTGGGTGAAGTTACACACACACTAAGGAATTTTCCAAATGTAATCGGATTCTTAGGCGACACCAAAGGTGGAGATCCGGTTCCAATGCGGCAAACAGAAGTTAACAGAATTTTGGGAAGAGTTGATGAACTTGCTGAATCTGATGAAGAATTGAACATTCCTTTTGTTGTGGGAGAAACTGTAAAAGTAGTCGATGGACCATTTAACGGCTTTAACGGAACCATTGAAGAAATCAATGAAGAGAAGAAGAAGCTGCAAGTAATGGTGAAGATTTTTGGACGTAAAACTCCTTTGGAACTTAGCTTTATGCAAGTTGAAAAGGAATAGTAACGCATAAGTATTTATTATGGCGAAAGAAGTTGCTGGATTAATTAAATTACAGATTAAAGGTGGTGCGGCAAACCCGTCACCACCGGTGGGACCAGCACTAGGTGCCAAGGGTGTTAATATTATGCAGTTCTGTAAGCAGTTCAACGGGCGAACACAAGACCAAGCTGGTAAGGTGCTCCCTGTTATTATTACTGTATATGCAGACAAATCATTTGATTTCATAATTAAACAACCTCCGGTAGCAGTGCAATTGCTCGATGCAGCAAAATTAAAAAAAGGATCTCCTGAATCACACATTGTAAAAGTGGGTTCAGTCTCCTGGGAGCAGGTTAGAGAAATTGCCGAAGGCAAAATGTCTGACTTAAATTGCTTCACTGTTGAATCGGCAATGAAAATGGTGGCTGGAACTGCCAGAAGTATGGGTGTTACCGTAAGTGGTAATTCACCATTCAATAACTAAATAAATCTTTTACGATGGGCAGAATTACGAAAAATAAAAAAGCTTCTCTAGAGAAACTCGAAAAAGGTAAAGCTTACACTATGGCCGAAGCAGCAGAACTGGTAAAAGAAATTACTAATACCAAATTCGATGCTTCAGTGGATATCGATGTAAGACTTGGAGTGGATCCCAGAAAAGCTAACCAGATGGTTAGAGGCGTAGTTTCGTTACCCCATGGAACTGGAAAAGAGGTGCGCGTTTTGGCAATGGTTACTCCTGAAAAAGAACAGGAAGCCAAAGATGCTGGAGCAGATTTTGTAGGTCTCGATGAATTTGTCGAGAAAATTAAAGGTGGTTGGACTGATATTGATGTGATTATTACAATGCCTCCGGTTATGGGGAAAGTTGGGCAGTTAGGACGTATTTTAGGTCCTCGTGGTTTAATGCCAAACCCCAAAAGTGGTACCGTAACTATGGACGTTGGAAACGCAATCAGTGAAGTTAAACAAGGTAAAATCGACTTTAAAGTCGATAAATTTGGTATTGTTCACACATCTATTGGTAAAGTTTCTTTTACCTCTGAAAAGATTAAAGAGAATGCCATTGAGTTTATGAACACAATAAATAAACTTAAGCCTTCATCCGCAAAAGGTACCTACATTAAAAGTATCTATATCTCTAGTACCATGAGCCCTGGTATTGAAGTTGAATCGAAGTCGTTTGCAGACTAAAAATGAGGAATTATGAAAAGTTCAGAAAAAAAAGTTATTATAAATAATTTACAAGAACAAATTGATTCATACAATCATTTTTACTTGGCAGACATTAGCGGTTTAAATGCTGAAAATACCAGTGATTTAAGGAGACTATGTTTTAAACAAGAGGTAAAACTGGTTGTTGTTAAGAATACACTTTTACGTAAAGCACTGGAAAATTCTGGAAAGAATGCTGAAGAGCTTTACGATGCACTAAAGGGAAACACATCGGTAATGTTCACCGAAAGCGGAAACGTACCGGCTAAGTTGATAAAAGACTTCTCGAAAAAGCATAAAAAGCCCGTGTTAAAGGCTGCTTATGTTGAAGAATCAATTTATGTTGGAGCAGATCAACAGGATGTTCTGGTTGCTGTTAAATCGAAAAACGAACTTATCGCAGATGTTGTTGCTCTTTTACAATCACCAATGACTACACTGCTATCGCAGCTTAAGTCTGGTGGTAATACAATTCACGGTGTTCTTGATACACTGAAAGAGAAAGAATAATTTTTTTGAAATAATTTAAAAAGTAATAAAAATGGCAGATTTAAAACAGCTTGCAGAAGAGTTGGTAAACTTAACTGTTAAAGAGGTTAACGAATTAGCTGGTATTCTGAAAGACGAATATGGTATTGAGCCAGCTGCTGCTGCTGTAGCAGTTGCAGGACCAGCCGCAGGCGGTGGCGAAGAAGCTGCTGCAGAACAAACTGAATTTGATGTAGTTTTAAAAGCAGCAGGTCAATCTAAATTGGCAGTTGTAAAACTCGTTAAAGAACTCACTGGTCTTGGCTTAAAAGAAGCTAAAGCAGTTGTAGATGGAGCTCCTAAAGCAATTAAAGAAAAAGTTTCTAAAGACGAAGCTGAAGCTCTTAAGAGTCAGTTAGAAGAAGCTGGAGCCGAAGTTGAAGTTAAATAACGCATTAAGACCTTTGTAAAGGGTTATATGGTTTAGAATCCTACTTCTGTAGGGTTCTAAACCTTTTTGTGTATTGGTATTTTACATAATTAATTTGTATAAATACATGACTGTACAAACAAAAAATGAGAGGATAAATTTTTCCTCAACACAAACCAGGTTTGATTACCCTGACTTCTTGGAAGTACAAGTTAAATCATTTAAAGATTTTTTTCAGTTACAAACAACCCCCGATAATAGAGATTCGGAAGGATTATTTCGGGTGTTCGAAGAAAATTTCCCAATTACGGATACAAGAAACAATTTCGTATTGGAGTTTATCGACTATCAAGTGGATCCACCAAGATATTCCATCCCGGAATGTATTGAACGAGGATTAACTTTTAGCGTGCCTCTAAAGGCAAAATTGAAGTTGTACTGCACAGATGCAGACCACGAAGATTTTGACACAGTTGTTCAGGACGTGTATCTGGGAACAGTACCGTACATGACTGCCAGAGGAACCTTCATTATTAATGGTGCCGAAAGAGTAATTGTATCGCAATTGCATAGATCGCCGGGAGTTTTCTTCGGGCAGAGTTTGCATGCGAATGGTACTAAACTTTATTCCGCACGAATTATTCCGTTTAAGGGATCGTGGATTGAGTTTGCAACAGACATCAACAGTGTTATGTTTGCATACATCGACAGGAAAAAGAAATTACCTGTTACAACTCTTTTACGAGCTATCGGATATGAAAGCGATAAAGAAATTTTAGAGATATTTGATTTAGCCGATGAGGTTAAAGTATCTAAAACTGGCTTGAAAAAAGTGCTGGGTAGAAGATTAGCAGCCCGTGTATTAAAATCGTGGGTTGAAGATTTTGTAGATGAGGATACCGGAGAAGTTGTTTCCATCGAACGTAACGAAGTTATAATCGATCGTGAAACAGACATTGAAGAGTCTCATATGGAAGAGATTCTGGAATCTGGTGTAAAGACAATCCTCTTGCATAAAGAGGATCAAAATCAACAGGATTTTGCAATTATCTACAACACACTTCAGAAAGATCCATGTAATTCTGAAAAAGAAGCCGTTCTTCATATCTATCGTCAGCTTAGAAACGCTGAACCGCCAGATGAAGCCACAGCTAGAGATGTAATCGATAAACTTTTCTTTTCTGATAAAAGGTATGATCTTGGAGAAGTAGGTCGGTACAGAATCAATAAAAAATTAAACTTAAGTAGTAGTGTTGAAAGTCGTGTTCTTACAAAAGAAGACATCATCGAAATAATCAAACACTTAATTCAATTGGTTAATGCAAAAACCGATGTTGATGATATTGACCACTTAAGTAACAGAAGAGTACGAACAGTTGGCGAGCAAATGTTCAACCAATTTGGAGTTGGTTTGGCTCGTATGGCTCGTACCATTCGCGAAAGAATGAATGTTAGAGATAATGAGGTTTTTACTCCAATTGATCTTATCAATTCAAAAACCTTATCATCTGTAATTAACTCATTTTTTGGAACGAATGCACTTTCTCAGTTTATGGATCAAACCAATCCATTAGCAGAGATGACACATAAACGCCGTATGTCGGCTCTTGGGCCGGGCGGTTTATCAAGAGAAAGAGCTGGTTTCGAAGTACGAGATGTACACTTTACTCATTACGGACGACTTTGTCCGATTGAAACACCTGAAGGACCAAACATTGGTTTGATTTCTTCTTTGTGCGTATTTGCTAAAATTAACGATCTTGGTTTTATTTCAACACCATATCGGAGAGTTACTGAAGGCAAAGTTGATCTGTCGGAAACCGGTGCAGTTTATTTAACTGCAGAAGAAGAAGAAGGACAAATAATTGCTCAGGCAAATGCTCCGATCGACTCTGATGGATATTTTATCAACGATAAAGTAAAATCAAGATTAGATGGAGATTATCCGGTAGTTGAAAAAAATGTAGTTGAATTAATGGACGTTGGTCCAAACCAGATTGCCTCGGTAGCAGCATCATTAATTTCTTTCCTCGAGCACGACGATGCAAACCGTGCTTTAATGGGATCGAATATGATGCGCCAGGCAGTACCACTTTTAAGACCCGAAGCTCCTATTGTTGGAACTGGTTTAGAAGGGAGAGCTGCTGCTGATTCAATGATTCTTGTTAAAGCAGAATTCGATGGTGTAATTGAATTTGTTGATGCAAAACAAATTATAATACGTTACGATGTTGCGGAAGAAGATCGGTTTGTAAGTTTCGAGCCCGATGTGGTAACCTACGATTTACAGAAATATAAAAAATCGAACCAGGGAACAACAGTTGATTTAAAACCAATTGTTGAAAAAGGCCAGCGCATTCTGAAAGGACAAATTCTTACTGAAGGTTATGCCACCGACAATGGTGAATTGGCTTTAGGAAGAAACCTAATGGTGGCGTTTATGCCTTGGCAAGGGTACAACTACGAAGATGCGATAGTAATTTCAGAAAGAATTGTTCGTGAAGATGTATTTACGTCTGTTCATGTTGATGAGTATAGTCTGGAAGTTCGCGATACAAAACGTGGAGTGGAAGAATTTACTTCTGACATTCCAAACGTTAGCGAAGAAGCAACTCGTAATTTAGATGAAAACGGATTGATTCGTGTTGGAGCAAATGTAAAACCTGGTGATATTCTTATTGGAAAAATTACTCCAAAAGGTGAATCTGATCCTTCTCCGGAAGAAAAATTATTGCGCGCAATTTTTGGTGACAAGGCAGGAGATGTAAAAGATGCTTCTTTGAAAGCTTCTCCATCTTTAAATGGTGTTGTTATCAATAAAAAATTATTTTCGCGAGTTGCAAAAGATAAAAAAGGTAAAGCAACAAAAGCACTTCTTGATTCAATTGATGAAAAATTGGAAAGAGAAGCAATTTCTATTAAAACAAAACTCGAAGATAAACTTTTCAATCTGGTAAGCGGAAAAACTTCGCAAGGCGTAAAAGATTATTACGGGGCAGAAATTATTCCTAAGGGAGTTAAGTTTACCTTAAAGCAATTACAGGAACTTGATTACATGAATGTTAATCCTGCAAAATGGACAACAGACAAAGCGAAGAACTATTTGATCTTCAGAGTAATCAACAACTATATAATGAAACACAAAGAAGCGGAAGCTGTTTCACGACGTGAAAGATATAATGTAACAATTGGAGATGAACTTCCTGCAGGAATAATTCAGCTTGCAAAAATTTACATTGCTAAAAAGCGGAAACTTCAAATTGGTGATAAAATGGCTGGCCGACATGGAAACAAAGGTATTGTTTCACGTGTTGTTCGTGCTGAAGATATGCCATTCCTTGAGGATGGAACGCCGGTAGATATTGTTCTTAACCCACTTGGTGTACCATCGAGGATGAACTTGGGACAGATTTATGAAACCGTATTAGGTTGGGCAGGTAAAAACCTGGGATTAAAATTTGCTACTCCAATTTTTGATGGAGCCACTTTGGAAGAGATCTGTGAATACACAGATAAAGCAGGTGTTCCTAGATTTGGTGAAACTCAACTTATAAATGGTGAAACTGGGGAACCTTTTGATCAAATGGCAACAGTAGGTATCATTTATATGATGAAACTTGGTCATATGGTTGAAGATAAAATGCATGCACGTTCAATCGGTCCGTATTCATTAATTACGCAGCAACCATTGGGTGGTAAAGCTCAGTTTGGAGGACAGCGTTTTGGTGAAATGGAAGTTTGGGCTCTGGAAGCATTTGGAGCTGCGCATATTTTACAGGAAATACTTACCGTTAAATCGGATGATGTTATGGGAAGGGCTAAAGCTTATGAGTCCATCGTGAAAGGTGAGCCAATGCCACAACCAGGTATTCCTGAATCACTCAATGTATTACTGCACGAACTTAGAGGTTTAGGACTTAGTGTAAGAATGGAGTAATATCCATTTCTGAAGAGAATTGGTTCTGTTTTAATGATTTTTAATTAGTATTATGGCATTCAGAAAAGATAATAAAGCTAAAACTGTTTTTTCAAAAGTTTCAATAGGTTTGTCTTCTCCCGAAGAGATTCTGGAAAGATCATTTGGGGAAGTATTAAAACCTGAAACGATAAACTACAGAACGTATAAACCAGAACGAGATGGTTTGTTTTGCGAACGTATTTTTGGACCCGTAAAAGATTACGAATGCCACTGTGGTAAATACAAACGAATTCGCTATAAAGGAATTGTTTGCGACCGTTGTGGTGTTGAAGTTACAGAGAAAAAAGTACGTCGTGAAAGGATGGGACATATCTCATTGGTTGTTCCTGTTGCACATATTTGGTATTTTAAATCGCTGCCAAATAAAATTGGATATTTGTTAGGCCTTCCTACTAAAAAACTCGATACAATTATTTATTACGAACGTTATGTAGTAATTAATTCGGGAGTTAAAGAAGAAGATGGGGTTAAACAATTAGATTTTTTGACCGAGGAAGAATATCTCGATATATTAGATACACTACCAAAGGAAAATCATATTTTGGATGATGATGATCCAAATAAGTTTATTGCGAAAATGGGTGCCGAAGCTCTATTTGAGATCTTGAGCAGAATCGACCTGGATAATCTATCGTTTACATTAAGACATAAAGCAAATACCGAGACTTCTCAGCAACGTAAAAATGAGGCTTTAAAAAGGTTGCAAGTTGTTGAAGCTTTTCGGGCAAGTAGAAATGTAAATCGACCAGAATGGATGATTGTACGTGTTGTACCAGTAATTCCACCTGATTTACGTCCTTTGGTACCATTAGATGGTGGCCGTTTTGCAACATCAGATTTAAATGATTTATATCGAAGAGTAATTATTCGGAACAATCGTTTAAAAAGGTTAATTGAGATTAAAGCTCCAGAAGTAATTCTAAGAAACGAGAAACGGATGCTACAGGAAGCTGTAGATTCATTATTCGATAATTCGAGAAAAGCAAATGCTGTAAAAACGGAAAATAACCGGCCTTTAAAATCCCTTTCGGATAGTTTGAAAGGAAAGCAAGGACGTTTTCGTCAGAACCTTTTAGGAAAACGTGTCGATTATTCTGCACGTTCTGTAATTGTGGTGGGGCCAAAGTTGAAAATCCACGAATGCGGAATACCCAAAGATATGGCAGCAGAACTTTACAAACCTTTTGTAATTCGTAAATTAATTGAAAGAGGAATTGTAAAAACTGTTAAATCAGCGAAAAAAATAGTTGACCGAAAAGATCCGGTGGTTTGGGAAATTTTGGAAAATATTTTAAGAGGGCATCCGGTAATGTTAAACCGTGCACCTACACTTCACCGCTTATCTATTCAAGCTTTTCAACCGGTTTTAATCGAGGGAAAAGCAATTCAACTTCATCCGTTGGTATGTACCGGGTTTAATGCCGATTTCGATGGTGACCAAATGGCGGTTCATTTACCGTTAGGGAATGCAGCAATATTAGAAGCTCAGCTATTAATGCTTGCTTCTCATAACCTGCTGAACCCTGCAAATGGTGCACCAATTCAAGTGCCTTCACAGGATATGGTTTTAGGTTTGTACTACATGACTAAAGCCCGAAAAGGTTCGAGAGGAGAAGGAATGACTTTCTATTCTCCGGAAGAAGTAATGATTGGTTTTGCCGAAAAAGCTATTGACCTTCATGCAATTATTAAAGTAAAAGTTGAAGATATAGATGAAAATGGTGAAATCTTCAAACACATTATTGAGACTACGGTTGGGCGTATAATGTTTAACGAATATGTACCAAGCAAAGCTGGTTACATAAATCAATTACTAACCAAAAAATCACTGAGATCAATTATTACCAATGTGTTTAATACCAGTGGTAATGCAGGTACGGTAGCTTTCCTCGATTCGATTAAAGACCTGGGGTATAAAATGGCTTACCGTGGTGGTTTGTCCTTTAATCTCGACGATGTAATTATTCCAGAAGACAAAGAAAAAATTGTTGGAGAAGGGTATGCTGAAGTTGAAGAGGTAATGTCAAACTACAACATGGGATTCATTACAAATAACGAAAGATACAATCAGGTAATTGATATCTGGACACATGCCAACTCAAAACTTACCCAGTCGGTAATGAAAACTATTAGTACTGACAAGCAGGGATTCAATTCCATTTATATGATGCTTGATTCAGGCGCCCGTGGTTCGAAAGAGCAAATTAGGCAGCTGTGCGGAATGAGGGGATTGATGGCGAAACCACAAAAATCTGGTTCAACAGGTTCTCAAATTATTGAAAATCCGATTCTGGCCAACTTTAAAGAAGGACTTTCTGTACTGGAGTATTTTATTTCAACTCACGGTGCTCGAAAAGGTTTGGCTGATACAGCATTAAAAACTGCCGATGCAGGATATTTAACTCGTCGTTTGGTTGATGTTGCACAAGATGTAATTATTTCAGAAGACGATTGTGGAACTTTACGTGGATTGGTTGCAGTTTCAATCAAAAATAATGAAGAAATTGTTGCTTCATTGTATGAAAGAATTGTTGGACGTACTACGGTTCACGATATTTTCCATCCTTTAAATGGCGAATTAATAATTAAATCGGGCGAAGAAATTACTGAACAAATTGCGAGTGTAATTGAAGAATCTCCCATTGAAACTGTTGAAATTCGTTCGGTACTTACTTGTGAGGCGAAAGTTGGAGTTTGTGCTAAATGTTATGGTAGAAATCTGGCGACGGGTAAGAAAGTTCAAAAGGGTGAAGCAACTGGTGTTATTGCAGCACAGTCGATTGGTGAACCTGGAACCCAGCTTACTCTGCGAACTTTCCATGTGGGAGGTATTGCAGGTAATATTTCTGCACAATCTGTGGTTGAATCGAAATACGATGGCTACGCAGATATTGAAGAGTTACGTTCAGTAAAATATAAAACAGAGGAAGGTGAAGATGTTGAGGTTGTTGTGAGTCGTTTGGCTGAACTTAAAATTATTGATAAAAATACAAATATTCCACTTTCTACTCATCCAATTCCTTATGGTTCTAAATTATATGTTAAGAATGGGGATGAAATTAGAAAAGGGAAACTCATTTGCGAATGGGATCCGTTTAATGGTGTAATTATTACAGAATTTGATGGCAAGGTTGAATTCGAAAATCTGATCGATGGAATTACGTTTCGAGAAGAATCTGATGAACAAACCGGTTATAGCGAGAAAGTAGTTATTGAAACCAGGGATAAAACCAAAAACGCTACTTTAAAAGTTATGGATGGTAAAGGGAATGCGATTCGTTCCTATAACCTACCTGTTGGTGGTCATATTTCGGTAAATGAAGGACAGAAAGTAAAAGCGGGAACGGTATTGGTGAAAATACCTCGTTCTGCTGGTAAAGCAGGTGATATCACAGGGGGTCTTCCACGAGTTACTGAACTGTTTGAAGCACGTAACCCATCTAATCCGGCAGTTGTTTCGGAAATTGATGGCGAGGTTTCTCTTGGAAAAATTAAAAGAGGAAACCGCGAAATTATCGTGACCACAAAATTAGGTGACAGTAAAAAGTACATGGTTCCGCTATCAAAACAAATTCTGGTTCAGGAAAATGATTACATAAGGGCGGGAACACCGCTTTCCGACGGAGCAACTACTCCTTCCGATATATTAGCGATTAAAGGGCCAACTGCGGTTCAGGAATATATATTGAATGAAGTACAGGATGTTTACCGTATGCAGGGTGTGAAAATTAATGATAAACATTACGAAATCATTATTCGCCAAATGATGCGGAAAGTAGAAATCGTAGATCCGGGCGACACACGCTTTTTAGAAAAGCAAGTGGTTGATAAAAATGAATTCTTCTCAGAAAATGATTGGATTTATAATAAAAAAGTTGTTGTTGATCCTGGAGACGCAGAAGCTTTAAAATCTGGGCAGATTGTTTCGGCCAGAAAATTACGAGATGAGAATTCTCAATTAAGAAGGAAGGATAAAAAATTAATTGAGTCGAGAGATGTGATACCTGCTACTTCAAGTCAGATACTTCAGGGAATAACAAGAGCGGCACTGCAAACAAGAAGTTGGTTGTCAGCTGCTTCGTTCCAGGAAACAACAAAAGTTCTTAACGAAGCTGCGATAAACGGGAAAACTGATTACCTCGACGGTTTAAAAGAGAATGTAATTTGTGGACACCTGATACCAGCTGGTACAGGTTTGAAAGAGTACAAAAATTTGGTGGTAGGTTCTAAACAGGAGTACGACAGATTAGTTGATTCAAAAAAGTACGATAACTAACAATTTATATTATGGACGATAAGAAACCAAAATCGCAACAGTTGAATATTGAGTTAAGTGAAGAAGTAGCTCAGGGTGTTTACTCTAACCTTGCAGTAATTACGCATTCAAGTTCAGAGTTCGTTGTTGATTTTGTTCGTATAATGCCAGGTATTCCGAAAGCAAATGTTAAGTCAAGAATTATTCTGACTCCGGAACATGCTAAGCGACTTTTAATGGCTTTACAGGATAATGTAAAAAAATTCGAATCCATTCACGGAGCAATTAAAAACATCAAACCTGGCACAGATCAAGTGTTACCACCAATGAATTTTGGCGGTCCGGCTGCACAAGCGTAGTAAATAATATATTACATATAATAACGGGGAATCAGTTTTGATTCCTCGTTTTTTTTTTGAAAACAGGCAATGGCTAAATTGGCAATTGTATGAATAAACAGCTTAAAAAAAGAGCCGGAAAATATCCGGCTCAATAAAATAAATTTGGTTAGATTTGGTTTGAAAATTAAGACAGTATATATAATATTATGAAATGAGCATGTAAAGAGATTTTAATACAGAAGGTTATTGTAAGCAAATTTAGTGGAATATTCCGGTAATATTTAAATTATAGTGAGATAAAAACTTGATTAGAAAAAATTAAAAGCTACAATTGTAGATCTTAATTTTCTAAGTTTTTATCAAAATTTGTGTGTTATTTCAAACATGTTTGTGAGTTTAATATTATTAGCACAGTAAAGACTTTTATATTTATAATTGAAACTAAGTTTTTATAAAACTTAAATTAGATTGAAGACAAACCAATAAATGGTCTATTTTCTATATGCCATGTTAATTCCTTGCTTATATTAATTATAAATAAGCCAAATGCTATTTGACGCAATGACTTTTAGAAGCTTTTAGTTGATTGTTTTAAAGTGTTGCCCTTATTGCTGTTTACACAGCAAAATTGACCTAATTATTATTTGTTTCTATGTTTTTAACAAAGTTTAGATTTTATGTGCAAGTAGTTTTTTTGGTTAGTTTTAACTCAGTTTTTATATTTGTCAACTTGTTCAAAATGAATAAAATTGTGGAGTAAATTAGAAGCGTGTTTTTACTCTAAAAAATGCATTATAAGATTAAATTAAATACGAAATAAATGAAGATTGTAGTTTGTTTAGGAAATGTGCCGGATACAACTACCAAAGTAAAATTTGGTGATGGTACTGCTTTCGATAAAACCGGAGTACAATGGATTATTAATCCATGGGATGAGTTGGCTTTAACAAGGGCAATGGAGTTGAAAGAGGATGCCGGAAACTCGGTGAGTTCGGTTACTGTTGTAACTGTTGGAGGTAAAGATGCCGAACCAACAATGCGAAAAGCTTTGGCAATTGGTGCCGACGATGCAATTCGTATTGATGCCGGTGCAAACGATGCATTTGCAGTTGCAAGTCAATTAACAGAAGCAATTAAAGATAAAGAATTTGATGTTATTCTTACTGGAATTGAATCAAGCGATTATAACGGTTCAATGGTGGGTGGAATGTTAGCAGAAATGTTAGATATTCCTTCTGTTTCAGCCGTTTCATCTTTAAATATTTCAGGAGACGCCATTGAATTAACTCGTGATATTGATGGTGGTAAGGAACAAGTTTCCGTGACTGCTCCATTTGTTGCAGTGGTTCAGAAAGGGATTGCAAAAGAACCT
>Ga0307989_1001149_pt1 | contig 14873 bp, 15 predicted proteins | sample EllFjometagen185_FD_203164 | JGI IMG/M metagenome (GOLD analysis project Ga0307989, IMG submission 203164) | Marine microbial communities from Ellis Fjord, Antarctic Ocean - #185 | ecosystem: Environmental > Aquatic > Marine > Unclassified | place: Southern Ocean | collected 2014-10-08
TTCGTATTTACAATTTTTTTGTATTTTATACAATGCCAAAAATAACAAATGTAAGTTAAATTATGAGTTATGAACGTAATATTTTCTACTTAATCCAACTTAATAACAATGAAAATTGCAAAAGAGCAAAAAGCGTAAATGCTGATACTGCAGTATTTCAACAAAGAAGTCCATCTTGCGGTAGTAAACAGATATATGACGGTACTTTTAGTCGAAAATTAATTAAAGGCAAAGGAGTAACCGCAAAGTTATTTGAAGAAAAAGGAATAAATGTACTAACCATAGAAAATCTTTAAGACTACTTGCGCAGTCTTTTCATTTATTTAGTAGTTTGTGCTTACATCATTTCAGAGTCAATTACAAATTTTGTAGCTAAATCAATGAATTTTGACTAGTCCCAATAATAATTGCATTTTCATTTCTATATTTACCATTATTTTGATTATCAATATCTTCACGTAATATAAAATAAATACTTAAATATTCTATTCAGGTAAATCTTCTTTTTCTATGATTAATTCCATTTATATCTCCAACTTTAATTTTTTCAGTCTTTTTTTGGTTGGAACTCCAACTTTATCCCACCCTCGTATTTTATAGTAAGATTGAATCATATCTTCAAGTCTTACACTACTCTTAGGATCATTTTGATTTTGTAATTCTTTTCTAAGTCTTTTCGGTAATGTATCATCACTTGCAGTTAAACCCTGTCTAATATTAATTAATCTTTCAATATTATATCCACGTTCACCTGCTTTTATAAATTTATTTATGTTCATTTTATATCCAGTAATCTGTTTTATGGAATATGCATGAGGAATCATACTCTTAATGTTAAAATTCATTAACCAGGTATTATTATGCGTCCAACCAACAATTCCCCCAAATAGTGGAATTGTTGCATTTACTAATTTGGAAATTATATTATTGGGTTTATTTACTAAAAAAGCTGGCAATATAGCGTATGTTGTAAAAATACAATTTCCACTAGCTGACACTGCTTCCATTAAATCCTGAAAGAAAATGGTTAACCCTGCTTTTCCTCTGGTTGTATTACCCTTAACATTTAGTCCTAACCCTTCTAAAACAACCATGTATCCACCGTTAATATGACATCCTCCTCTATTCGAAGTTGCATATCCTAATCCCATACCTTGTGCAGCTCTCGGCTCATATGCAGCTAATTCCATACCTTTCACATGAATGGCATAGTCTTCTCCACCATACTTCTTGGATACTCTTTTAGATCCTTCGGCTAAATCGTTACCAATATCTTGTCTTAAACTTACTAATTTAACAAGATTTTCAAGATTATTATTTTTGCCAAATTCCAGTCCATTATCCCACAGTCCATTTTGGTTTAACTCCATTGCTAATGCAACTGTTCCACCAAAAGTCATTGTATCTATACCATACTCGTCACATAGATAATTTAGGTTTATAATGTTTTCTAAATCGTCATTCAAAAGGTTACTTCCTAACAAACCTAACGTTTCTAATTCAGGACCTTTTACTGTTTTCCCATATGCGGTTACAACTCTCCCACACTGAATTGGACATGTTACACATCCTTTGTTTTTATGTAAATGTTCTTCTCTTAGTGTTTCGCCGTTTATTTTCTCAAAGCCACTAAATGATCCTGACTTATAATTTTCTGTCGCTAATAACTTCTTATAATTCATCATAGTCATAAGACCAGCTGTCCCTAGCTTTGGTAGTTGTTCTCCAGTTATCGGATGTTTTTTTAGTGCATTAATCCATTTCTTATTATGTTTTTTGAATTTTTCCTTGTTGTAAAATTCAACTCTATTTGTACCACTTGCTATTACACCCTTTAACAACTTATCTCCAAATACTGCGCCAATACCGCCACGTCCTGCTGCTCTTTCTTCACTCATCACTGCCGCGTATCTTACCTTGTTTTCTCCTGCTGGACCAATAACAATCTTGCCACGCTTTTTGTCTCCCATTCTTTCTTGTGACACACTAGTACTTAAGCCCCATAAGTGATCAGCATTTATAATCTCAATTTTATCATCATTAATATCTATATATGATTTCTCTTTTCCCTTACCTGTTATAATCAATCCATCATATCCTGCTTTTTTTAGATGTAATGCGAAATTACCACCACAATTAGAAGATACTAATAATCCTGTTAGTGGAGATATAGTTGATATATTAAATCTAGATGAACAAGGTGATGTTGATCCAGTAAGTATTCCACTGGTTACAACTATTAAGTTGTCATCATCGTATGCCTTAACTTTATCGTCAAATGAATCAAAGATAATTTTAGCTGCTAATGTTTTTCCACCTAAATACAGTTCATAATCTTTTGGATCCAGTGGATAACTATCAATTAAACCAGTGCTTAGGTTAATTCTTGCAATTTTTCCTGTTAGTCCATTCATAAAATCACCCCTTAATCATATTGTATATATTTGTTAAGTCTTGTTTAGAAAGAATTTTTGGTACTGGATATAAGGGATTACTCTCCTTATATGCCCTTTTAACCATTAATGGTATATCTTTTTCATTGATTCCACTGATTTTAGTTGGAATGTTCATTCTCTCATTTAAGCCTTTAATAGCTTCAATGAATGTCTCTGCTTTAATTTGTTTTGTTTCATTGTTGGCTATATTAACAATATCTGCTAATTTTGCCAATGGTTCGTAAACTGAATCACCATAATACTCAAGTACATATGGTAAAATTACTGCATTTGCAAGTCCATGTGGTATTGAGTAGAATCCTCCTAGAGTATGGGCAATGGCATGAACATTGCCAACATATGCTCTTGTAAAAGACATTCCTGCATAGTATGAAGCCTTCAACATGTGCTTTCTTGCTTCGATATTTAAGCCATCATTATAAGCAACTTCTACGTTTTCAAATATTAATTTGACGGCATCCTGGCTTAATATAATTGTTTCTTTTGTATTACTTTTTCCAATATAAGCTTCTACAGCATGAGTTAATGCATCCATTCCAGTTGTTGATGTTATGTGTTTTGGTAATCCTATAGTTAGTAAAGGATCTAAGACAGCATAACTAGGAATCAATACTGTATCATTGATTGCATACTTTTCATGAGTTATTGCATTTGATATTACTGCTGCAATAGTAGCTTCACTACCTGTTCCAGCAGTAGTAGGAACAGCAAATAGTAAAGGAGTTTTTTTAAGTATCTTTAGAACACCTTTCATTTTTGATATTGGCTTTCTTGGTCTTGCAACTCTAGCTGCCACTCCTTTAGCACAATCTATAGGAGACCCTCCACCAAAGGCAACAATACCTTGGCAATTACCATTTTTGTACATAACTAGTGCTTCTTCAATATTATCAATTGTAGGGTTTGGAATTGTTTTATCATAAACTGAATATAATATCCCTTCAATTTCTAATGAATTGAATAATGCATCTAATAACCCAAGTTTCATTAAAACCTTATCAGTAACAATTAATACATTACTGATATTATTGCTTTTGATATGTTTTGGAAGTTCTAAGATTGCACCTTCTGATTCTAATAATATTGGTTCTCTCCATGGTAGTAATTTTGAAACAAGTTTAAACATATTTTGATATGCTCTACAATATAGTTTATACATTTTCCTCTCCTTTTTTAGCATGAGCTATGGTTTCTGAAATATTCTTAATAGGAATAGATTCTACTCCTATCAGTTTCTGAATAATTAATCCATCAATAACGGCCAAAATTAAATATGACATTCCATCATTGTTTTGATCTTGATAAAGACTATCTAAAACTTCTTTAATCGTTTCTCGCCATTTCTTATATTTTATAATAAGTTTTTGCTTCAACGACTCACTGTTAGTTATTGCTTTACTAATAAGGTATAAATTTAACTTGCCTCTAGTTTCAGCAGAGACAATCTTATTAATGGCTTCGTAAATGATTTTTTTTGGTGGTAATGAAAAATCTATTTCTTTTATCCAACAAAGAAGTTCTTCTGTAATAACTTTCAAATGACTATCTGCTACATCAAATATTAGTTCTTCTTTTGCAGAATAGTAATAATATAAAGTCCCCTTACTGATTCCAACTTTTTGAGCAATGTCTTTCAAGGTTGTTTCCACAATTCCATTTTCGACTATTAATTCAGATGCTGCTACAAGTATTTTTTCTTTCATTTCCATTTATAATCACTCATTTCAGATGTATCGGTCCACTGGCCGATTGATACTATTTTAGTATATCATTTTTATAATATTCTTGTCAAATAAAAATATCTCCAAAAATCTTCTGAAATTAATTACTCATAATCTTGTTAGATTATTTTCTTTTTTTGCAGTTATATTTTAGAGATATCCTATCATTGATTAATATCATTGTTTTTATTTTAAGGCATTCTATTATAAGTAAATTATCCACCTTTGTTGTGTGTGTTGCAATTTAGAAACTGAGTAATCCTCTTTTCTCCTAAAGAGAATATTTCGTCTATTAAAATTTTCTTATTATCAAAAGTTATTATCTCTCCTGACAGAGTTCCAAAGGCTAAAACATAATCTATTTTAATCCCTTTCATATTCTTTTCGGAATATTGGTTTTTTTGACTAAACACTAATTTTACTCTATTTCCTTTATCAAATATATTCCAAGAGTTTCCATCTCTATTAAACATAACTGAGGGTAATTGATAGTATTTTGAGTCAATCCAATAACCATTTTCATTAAATAGTGTTGGTTTATTATTCTTGTAAAAATATGTTAGATTAATACCAAACTTTGATTCTTTATTATCTATGATTACTTTTCCCATACAAGTAACCCAGTCATACCCGGAACTTAAAGGATAATAACCTCTGTGATCATCAAATATTGATACATCACTATCATTAACGGTGTGTGTTTTATCCTTGAATGTTATATAGCCTTTAGGTTCTAAGAAGTCCTTTTCTGTATAGACAGTATGTTTTTTTGTAAGGGGCAAGGAAACTACTGAAGGTTTTGCAATTCTTTTGAAGGAAAGTTTAAAGTCTACTTTTTCCTCTTTATTACCATAACCTTCTAAAAACAACTGTTCATCGTTTAAATTGTTAGTTATCTTTATAAATGTATTTTTAGTCTTACGTACTGAGACACTCATATTATGTAAGAACGGAGCGACTTTTGCTTTAGTTTTAAAAAATGATACAGATGAATAATTATGTAAAATATTTTCTTTAATCTCATAGACGAAAAATAATGTCCTATTCATTACACCAAACTTAAACACTGCACAGATTACAAATATATCTTCAGCAAGCACCTCAATTGCTTGCCACTCTGTTAAGAGGTTTTTATTAATGAATTTCTTAAATACTGGTCTCTTTCTATTTAAAAAATTAAATTCTTCAAAGTGACTTTCGAATGTTCCTACATTCAAAATACCTTTCTCCACTAAACTATCCGGAGTATCCTGTACTTCTCTCAGTATTTTATTCATATAAACCTCCTTATTCTTGTTAGCCATTTATTCTATTATAACATATGAAGTGAACACTCCCCGGTGAAAAGTGCAAGTATCTAAATATATTCCCTGGTAAAAGGTGCGCATCCTTATACTAAATCGTTTTTTTATAACCCGAGAACTATTAACTAAGTTGCCATAGAACTTCTGCTTACTCAATATAAACGAGCGATACTAATAGTCGTTCTCCTTTTATCACCATAAAATCTTAATTTCTCAACTCTCAAAGAGGCATATATGCGTATTCCGCACATGTGCTTCATATTCTAACTCAAAATCATACAACTCAAAAATTAGAACATATTGCGATATTTATCAAAAAATAAAATTATTAACTTTCATTTCATGTATAATAACTTTCTAAAATGAAAGGTGGTAATTATGAATTACACAAACGAAGAAAAACAAATTATTGTTAATAAGTATTTAAACGGTTTTCCAGCAACTACCATTTCTAAAGAGGAAAACATTTCAAGAAGTACTTTGTACAATTAGATATTTAAGTTTAAGGAAGCCCCTATCAGTAAGGCTATATTAGTAATAGTCAGATACATAAAGACAAAATTAAGCTTGAACGATTAGAAAGAGAAAATAGTATCTATAGTTTTGTAATTAGAGAGTTGAACCTATCTAGCCATAAAAAATTAAAATTTGCAATTACATTATGTAATGAATACTCAATTCATTCAATTTGCAGAGTGTTGGGCTTGCATAGATCAACTTATTATCATAATAAATTCAGAAAACCAAAAGTTACTAAGATTGATGGGGAAGATGATGTATATAAACCTATCATCAAAGAAATCTTTCAAGAATCTAAAGGTAGATTTGGTTCAAGAAAAATAAGAAAAATTATGATTAAAGATGGTTTTATTATAAGTGAACGTAGAATTACAAGATTAATGAAAGAAATGGAGTTAGTAGTTAACCAAAAAAGTAAAGACTATAATTATGCACACAAAAGAAAATACTTCTCAAAACCAAATATTATTAGTAAATTAGATTCAGACACAACAACAAATATGATTTGGATTAGTGATATCACATATATAAAAGTTAACTCAAAACATTACTACTTACATGTGATTATTGATATTTATTCTAGATTTATAATTGATTACACTCTATCAAAGAATATGGAAGCTATTAATATTGTTACATTATTTAAAAGATCATATATTAAAAGAAATAAACCAAAGAACTTAATATTTCATAGTGATCAAGGAGCACAATATACATCTTCTATCTTTAAGAACTGTTTAGTCGAACATAATGTAACACAATCATACTCCAAAACTGGTTGCCCATATGATAATGCAATATGTGAAAGTACGTTTGCTAGTTTAAAGAAAGAAGAAATCTATTGATTTCTATATAAAGACTTTAATGAATTGAAAGAATCAATTGACGAATATGTTCATTTTTTTAATTACAGGCGTCCACATGCATCACTGAATTATGTTACCCCAAGTGAATTTGAAGAAAACTGCCAAATAAAGTCGAAAAAAAAGCCATCATAAATGATGACTTTTTATGGTAAATAGTAAACTGTCCAACTTTTTGTGTACAAAATACTATCAGCATTCCAGAAAGTATATCTATGAATATAACTTCTTTTTAAAATTCTTTAGAAACAGTAAATCCGATTGTTTCTAATTATAATGGATATGTCACTTTAAAATCAATCCAAACCATTACTTATCAAAAACATCCTTCTTAAATAGATTTAAAAATCGAGTTGGAATATCTTCACCAATGTCAGAATTAATCATAACAACAAGACCATTACGTTTTTCTGCACAAAATAACATTTTCCCATGATACCCAATATTATCTCCACCATGTCCAAATATAATGCCGTTTTCGCTTTTTAGAATTTGAAAACCAATTCCATAACTAGCCTCAGGAGAGATTTCTATGGAATTCTCAACCATTAGTTTAGCGCTTGATTGAGATAACCAATCGCTTTTTCCTACTAGAGCTTTCATCATTTCTATACCAAATTTAGCAAGATCAGATGGTGTAGTCCATAATCCTGCTGCTGATAATTCTGGATGAATAACATATCCATTATCTAGTGGCGTATCGTGACAAGACCATGCATTTGCTATATTATTTTTTACGTCCTTTTCTATGGGTAATGATAATCGGCTATTTCTCATCTCTAACGGTGCAAAGATAAGTTCCTTTGCCCATTCTTCATACGATTTATTGGTTTGTTGTTCTATTAGATATTGGGCCAACACATACCCTCCACCAGAATATGAAAAAACTACATTTGGAGTGTCAGTCAACTTTAGTTTTAATGAGTTTGCTGGTTTCATCCCCTTAATTATTTCCAATAGAGAAGGCATTTCTTGTCCATGAAGATAACCAGAAAATCCATGTACATTAAATCCTGCGGTGTGGTTTAATAGGTCTTTCAAAGTTATACTCTTTCCTGATTTATTAAAAAACGGAACAATAATTTCCATAATTTCAGTTGTAAAATCTCTATCTATATCTATCAAGCCAAGTTCGTTCAAGCGCATCACTGTGGCTGAAAAAATAGATTTACTCATCGAGGCAGCTTGAAACAGAGTATTTGAATCAATGTGTTGCTTCAAACCAATTGTTAATGTATCTGAAATATTATTATCCTCAATTAATGCAATACTCAATCCATAGGTATGATTTTCAAGCAAATATTCTTCAAAAGATTCATAATTAAGTGATATGTCTCTAACAATTTCCTTTATTCTCATATGTGCCTCCCTTAATAGTAATCTTTATTATACATTTTTCATTATACAACTTAGCCTCTAATAAGTATATAACAACTTATATACAATGAACACCTTCAGACTATGACTGATAGTGTAAAATGTTTTTGGAAAAATATTCAAAACCCTATGTTTGATGTTCGATATCACTGTATATATTGCAACTTTATCAAGATTAATTATATTATATAAGATAATCTTTTAAACTCAGCCTGCAAAACACATATAATCATTTGAAAGGAAGGTGATAGTTATGAAATACACCAATGAATAAAAGATATGATAGTTAATAAGTATTTAAAAGGCTCATCCGTTTCAAGTATGACTAAACAATATAAACTTTCAAGAAGCACTTTATATAATTGGATTTCTAAATTTAAAGAAGTTCCAATAAGCATAAGTAATATTAGTAAAAACGAATTATACATAGACAAGATCCAACTCAAAAAACTAAAAAAAGATAATAACATTCTCACATATGTGATTAAGGAACTAAATCTTTCAACAAGTGAAAAACTTAAATTCGCAAACTCAATAGATGAAAAATATCCAGTTCACTCAGTTTGCAGAGTTTTGAACTTACGCAGATTTACCTATTATCATAATAAATACAGAAAACCAAAAGTAACTAAACTACACAAACATGACGAAATATTCAAGAATATTATAAAAAATATTTTTGTAGAATCAAAAGGACGATTTGGTGCAAGAAAAATAAGAAGAATCATTATTAAAGATAGTTACATTATAGTGAACGTGGAATAACTAGATTAATGAAAGAAATGGAACTAGTAGCTAAAAAAAAGTTTAAACTATAATGACTCTCACAAAAGGATATATTTTACAAAAGCCAATATTATAAGCAAGTTAGATTCTACTATTCAAACAAATATGATTTGGATAAGTGATATTACATACATTAAAGTAAACTCTGTATATTATTACTTATAAGTAATTATTGATATTTACTCTAGGTTTATAATCGATTACAAACTATCTAAAAATATGGAGTCAATTAATATAGTAAGGTTATTTAAAAGAGCATTTATCTTAAGAAATAAACCAAACAATCTAATATTTCATAGTGATCAGGGGAGACAATGTAAATCACACATATTTAAAAACTGTTTAGTCGAACATAATGTGTCTCAATCTTTTTCTAAAACTGGATGTCCATATGACAATGCAATATGTGAAAGCACATTTGCAAGTTTAAAGAAAGAAGAAATATATAGATTCATATAAAAAGGCTTCAATGAACTTAAAAATGCAATTGATGAATACGTTCATTTTTTTAATTACAGACGTCCACATGCATCACTAAATTATAAAACTCCAAGTAAATTTGAAAATACCGCTAAATGAAGACATAAAAAAGGCCATCAATTACTGATGGTCTTTCGTTTAAATAGTAATATGTCCAACTTTTAGTGTCCAATTTACTATCAGCATTCCATACTCACTTAAATATATTCAATAGTTGTATATTTTTGTAAACTACTTCTTTTCCAACTCTTTCAGAAACTATAAAACCTTCGGATTCCAAATCTTTCAAATACTTAGTTGCTGTTGGTCTTGATATGTTTAGTTCGCTTCTAAAAAATTCATTTTTTGTATATAGATACCCAAATAAATGATTTACTATTTCTTCTGAGTAAAAATTTGGTAGTCTTAGTTTCATTTCTGCTTTTGTCATTCCTATCAACTCATTAATCTTTAATACTAAATCAATTGTATATTTTGAAGTTTGAATTATCCCATCCAAAATAAATGTAACCATCTGGTTTATGTTTGTAATGTCCTTATTACACTTTTGTAATAAGTCATAATACTTATTTTTGTTTTCAATAATATACTTACTAAGATATAAAATCGGACTTTGAATCTTCTCTTTTAATACGAGATAAAGTATATTTAAAATTCTCCCAGTCCTACCGTTTCCATCATAAAACGGATGGATACTCTCAAATTGAAAATGGATTAATGCTAAATTAATTAAAGGATCATACTCATTATCATTATTAATGAAGTTATCAAGATTTTTCAACAACTCTCTTATTTCTTTTTCATTTTGAGGTGGAGTATGTACAATTGTATTTGTGTTCATATTTTTAATAACTGTTCCAGGCAATTTTCGTATTCCACCCATGTTAGGTTCAATTATACTTTGAATATTAACTATTGAGTTTGTACTAATAAATCCTTTTTCATCTAGTTCTTTGTACCCTTGTTCAATAGCTCTCTTATAATTTGCTACTTCTTTAGATGCTTTGCTTATTGATTTTTTTGTAATTAATTCTTTAAATATATCTTCATATGTTGTAATAATATTTTCTATTGCAGACGAATCTTTTGATTCACCAACATTTATTAAGCTAAGTATCAAATTTGGATTTGGTAGTATATTGATTATTCCTTTTAATTCCCCGATGCTACTATTTGCAATACTTAATTTCTTTAGTATCTCAACAGTATTTAGATTTACATTAAATGGTAACATTTTTAAGTTTTCCATATTTTCTCCTTGAGGAAACTATTATAGTGTTTCTTTCCTTATAACTATTTTATAACATAATTATACCAATGTCAAGATATCGAGGAAACTTATTTCACTTTTGTTTCCTCAAGTAGATAACGTGTAAAACTAACACAAATAAAAAAAGGTATAGCCCTGCATCAATCTGCACACCCCGCGTCAAGCCGCCAGGAGACTATTACCTTTATCTAGTACAATTAGATTCTTTTTAATATATCATGATGACCTATATCTAACATTAAAATCAAGTTTTCATCTTTATATATCCAGATTACTCTAATTGACATATTGATACTAGACTCGAGCAGTACCTCATTGCCTTTAATCTTTTTAGTTCTAAGACTTGGATGTTTATGATTTTCAACAAACAAAGATAATTTTTTATAAAATACCTTCTTTTCTAGTTTTGAGAAAGATTTCTTAAATCTGTTAGAAAATAATATCTCATATTTCATTTCCTATTCTCGTGATCTGTATCTTTTATGTCTTCATCTGATTCTTCTAAATATTTTATAGCTTCTTCCACGGATTTAAATGGACCAACATTGTATTTTGATGGTTCCTCATTTATTCTCATTATTGTACTTTCCAATTTTTGGATATATGACTTCGAGTAAACCGCAACAGGTTCAATTATAATAGCACCATCTTTTATAGAAATCTCAAGATTATCCCCCTCTTGAAGATTTAATTCAGTAACTATATCTTTAGGTATTGTAATTTGTGATTTTTTTCTTAATTCGATAATCATGAAATCAACTCCTTTTCTTACTTTCTTACTTTCTTACTAAATTCTATCACTTTTTTATTTATATTGCAATAAATTCAAAAAAATGGTAAATAAAAAACCGAGAAATCTATACACAACTATTTCTAGCCATTAAATTTCTCGGACGCGGATACTATTGGTGGAGTTGAGGGTCCCTGAAACTTATCCGCGTCCGCAAGTTTTAACTCGAACCTCACAATCGTGTTAACATCCCCTTTACAGCCATATAATCTTCTATAGATAATTACTATAATAAATCCGATTATACAGTAAACTATCCAACTTTTTGTATCCAATTTACTATCCGCATTCCATAATTACTTAATTACTTTTAACCATAACATTTCAGACTCAATTACAAATTCTGAAATTAATTTAACGAACTTAGAGTAGTCCATTGTCGTGTGAGCATAATCTAATGCATCATAATATTCAGCTCTTTTGATCTTAGTAATTATTATTGGAGTATATCCATACTTCATTAATTCAAAATTTAACAACAATCTCGCTGTTCTACCATTTCCATCAATGAATGGATGTATTTTAACAAACTCCCCATGTAGCAAACATGCTTTTATAACTGGATGAAAATCATTCCATTCCTTGTTATATTCAATTATTAGTTTCTGCATATGTTCTTGTAAAAGAACATGATTAGGTGGGATGTGACTCGCTCCACTTATAATTACATTCTCATTTCTATATTTCCCTGCATTTTTATTATCAATATCCTTAAGTATTAAAGAATGAATATTCTTTATATTCCATTCAGACATCTCTACATTACCAGTAATTAATTCCTCTAAAAATAATATAGCATCTTTGTGGTTGATTGTTTCTAAATGTTCTATAACACTTTTTCCGCCAATTGTAATACCTTCAAGCACTACTTTTGTTTCTGACATAGTTAAAGTATTACCTTCAATAGCATTACTATTATATGTCCATTCAACTAAAAGCTTATCATGTAAGCTTTTAGTTAATCTATTTGGTAAAGGTCTATATGAATCTATTTCTTTTTTTAATAAATCAACATTTGAAAAATCTGACTCTAACCCAATATACTCTTTGTTACTTTTTATTCTTGCATCATAAGGTTTTCCCTCATCTTCACTAATTAACCAACTCTTGCCAACTTTCATCGCACTTTCAATACGACCTTCTTCACATAGTATTCTCACTCTACGATCATTGATACCCCATTTTTTTGATATTTCTTTAGTTCCAATATATTTCATGATATCACCTCTCACTAATATATTAACCCGTTATCGGTATAATGTCAATAACAAGCTGTGCGCAGTTGAAACAAACAATTGTCTTGTCTTACCCGTGTTGCAGCACTTTCTTGTTGACAATAAGTCATTGCTTCCTAACCCAATAGTGAGTTAAACGCTAAAATAGGTAAATGAAATCTCAAAACCTTTGTTTTAATCCCTGTCCAATACGGGGTGGAGTTGGTAGAGATATGAACTACTGAACAACAGGGGGTAGTAAAAAGAAATCAAAGTATCCCAGCTTTAATTCTCTATGAATATTATACCATATTCTTTTTGAAGTAATTTAAATTCCCAATATTATTTAAGTTAAATATTCGGTGGACATTAATGAATAAGAAAGTATTTTTAGTTTTAGACATCCACATGCATCACTAAATTATCTAACTCAAGTAAATTCGTAAATACCGCTGAATAAAGCAAAAGAAAAGACCATCATAATTAATGATCTTAATTTCAAAATAATAATGTTTTGTCTTAATCTTGTTACACGCACTTCCTCGTTGACAATAAGGCATTGCTTCCAACAACAATAACAAAGAAAGGGCTAGTTTAGATAAAACATATAGTAAATCCCTACTTAAACCCAAGTCCAATTGCGACCTAAATATTGTATTTCAGCTTGAACTATCTACAAATATTTTAACATATTTTTTATGAAAATAACAAATTCCCTGGTGCATATATATACTTGAAATATTTGATAGTCATAAGTAAATCATTAAATTTCAGAATTTCAGTCGTCCACATGCTTCACTAAATTATATGACTCCAATTCAATTCGAAACACCGCTAAATTGAGACGTAAAATAGACCATCAATAATAGATGGTCTTTCGCTTAAATAATTAATCTAATACTTCTGAAAATGGAAACTCAAGCAACTCCAATTCTTCTATAGTGAGTAAATCACTTTCAAGTAAATCAAAACCGTGATACATAACGTTGTCATAAAATACTTTACATCCACCATTAAAATATGCTCTATATTCTATGTCGTTTTCATCTGTATACAATCTAGAACTTCCAAAGGTATTCCAACCTTCTCCTTCTTTATCTTGTTTACAAAAAGTTGTAAATATTTCCTCGTTCACTTCAATTGATTTAATCCCAATAAAATCGTAAGTCATTTCCACTTCAATAACTGTCCTTGTATCATTATTATCATCATTTTTACATGATGCCAAACTAAATACTATTAATAATACCATAATTACAAAACTTATCTTCTTCATAACATCACCTCATCATAATTTTATTATCAATATCAAATGAATAAACAGATACAAAACAACCTACTTATTTAAATGAAAAATGAAAATACTTTAAAATAGTTTTTAATTAATATACTGTTAAATCTAAATCATCAATAATTTTATCTACTCTACTAAAGCAACTGTAAGAAACTCCTGGAACCCAATCACCAGAAATAATATATGAATAACTTTGAATTCCCATTACCATTCTATAAGAAGTTGCACTTCCTGCATACATCCAGTAAGTTACTGCAGCTCCAGAGTCTCCATCAACAGCCATATAATCACTCTTCACAAAGCCCATAAGATAAAATCCTTCAACAGTACTAGAAAAGTAAGTTTGTAATATTTTACCAGATTGTTTTCCAGAAACATCTCCATAAGCATAAATAGTTGCATTTTGAACATACAAATCATTCAAATCATCTGTATCAATATGAACTCCAATATAGTAATCACCATTCATAAATTCTTTTGTAGGTAGAAATTTTTCAGAAAACCATGGATCCCTTAATTCAACAAAGGCTGCATCAGTATATGAATAATTTCCAAATGAAATCTGCTTAACATCTCCGCAAGGAAAGAAACCAACATCACAATAAACGTTATTTCCATTATGTAATCCACCATGACCAGTTGTGACGAAACCTGGGTCACCATCTGAATTTTTAGCTGCAAAACCTACTGTAACTTCATAATCAGAATTTGATGGATAACTTAATTGAATTCTTGCCTTAGTTCCATTAACAACGTAATTAACTGTAAATTTAGATTCAAATCCAATTACAGATTCTTG
>Ga0307989_1001150_pt1 | contig 14870 bp, 11 predicted proteins | sample EllFjometagen185_FD_203164 | JGI IMG/M metagenome (GOLD analysis project Ga0307989, IMG submission 203164) | Marine microbial communities from Ellis Fjord, Antarctic Ocean - #185 | ecosystem: Environmental > Aquatic > Marine > Unclassified | place: Southern Ocean | collected 2014-10-08
AGGAGCCCAACCGGAATGGATAATCTATTTGCGTACTGGTGAGATTATTGAAGGTAATATTACTCAATTTACCAGCGATTTTTTGACCATTGAGTCACTAGTGGGAGATGGCGTATTACAAATTCCAACCAGACATATTCAATTGATAACATCCAAAAAATCATCAATGTTCCTGGAAGGCAGAGAGGGGATTGGTTATATTCAAAATAAATCTACTTTAAATTCTGGTAATGGCCCTTACTACTATAATGCTGATCAATTAAGTTATAAGTTTTTTATATCCAATGATTCTTTTGGAAATTTTCTAGGAGCCTATGGTGATGCTCGGTATAACGGGGAAAAATTGCAGATTGCTTCACTGGAATATAAAATGGGAATTATCTTTAAAAAATTCCAGAATACTTTATTGTATTATGGTGGATCTTTTGGTTATCTGGAAATAAATGACACCGCAAATGATGTTTATGGCACTGGAATCAGCCTAAGAGCAATGCTAGGTGCTGAAATATTTTTTAATGCTTTACCCAATTTTGGATTTGCCGGGGAAATTGGCATCGGTATGAAAAAAATTGGGGATTATGAAGTCACAGATATGTCTACCAGTAACTTTCCCTCTTTCCAGATTCATTACTATTTCTAAGACCAATTGACTGTTTAACAAGATTAGAGTGAAATACTGTTTTCAAAAGAACAATATTACTCTAATTTTGCTGAACTCATGATTCCTAGTTTACCAAATCAACATCCCTCACTGCCATTATACCAACATTTTATTTCAAAACTGCGTCTTTCAGGTTTTAGTGGCGACATAAAATCAGACTTAGGGACCAGGTTGGTTACTGCAACAGATAACAGTGTTTATCAGATTATGCCCCAGGCCGTTATAGCGCCAAAGCATAAAGATGATTTATTAATACTGGTGTCACTTTTAAAGCTTCCTAAATATCAATCCATTAAAGTAACGCCTCGCGGTGGCGGCACTGGTACAAATGGGCAGTCTTTATCTGATGGAATCATTGTCGATTTATCCCGGTATTTGACTGAAATTTTAGAATTAAATCTTGAGGCCGGTTGGGTTAGAGTGCAACCGGGCGTTATCCTTGATCAGCTAAATGATTATTTATTACCCTTTGGAGTCTTCTTTCCCCCGACAGTTTCAACCAGTAATCGGGCCACTTTAGGGGGCATGATTAACACCGATGCTTCAGGAAAGGGTTCCAGAATTTATGGGAAGACCAGTCAACATATTTTAGAACTGGAAACAGTGCTTTTGGATGGTACAATAGTCAACTCTAAATCGATAGCTTTGGATCAATTACAGGATTACAAGCAAAATAAAAATATTGTTGGTGAAATAGTTAAATTAGTTGATCAAATCCTTACAGAAAAAAAAGCGCTGATTAAGTCTAAAATGCCCAAAATGAAACGGTTTATTACTGGTTATAACCTTGAAAAAATCGTTGATGAAAAAAATAAAGAATTTAATCTCAATTACATGTTGGCTGGTTCTGAAGGAACTTTAGGTTTTATTTCTGAGGCTAAGCTTAAAATATCCCCCTTACCGAAATATAAAAGGGTTTTTGTTGCCAAATACCATAAATTTGAACAGGCACTCCAGGATGCAGAAATCCTTATCAAGAAAAATCCGTCTGCTATTGAAACGATCGATGACAAAATATTAGAACTGGCCAAAGAGGATGAAATCTATTTCCTCGTCAAACATATGATTGGAGATGTCGGTGGTAAAACCACAAAGGCTATTAATTTAATTGAGTTTTCAGCCAATGATTTAAACGAGTTAAACCAACAAATTGATGATTTGGAACGGTTTTTACAAAAAGATGATAGTGGGTCAACGGCAATTGGTTATTTCAAACCTGAAACACAAAAAGAAATCGATGCACTGTGGGCATTTCGGAAAAAAGGTGTCGGTTTATTAGGAAATATGAAAGGGCGTCGCAGACCGATTGCCTTTGTTGAAGATACCGCTGTACCACCCCATAATTTGTCGGCTTATATTAAAGAATTCAGAGCAATTTTGGAAAAACATGGATTGAGCTACGGAATGTTTGGACATGTCGATGTGGGATGTCTCCATGTCAGACCAGCTTTGGATATGCAGGATCCCGAAGATGAAGCCCTACTTTTTGAAATCTCAGATCAGATTGCTCAACTGGTGAAAAAACATGGCGGTGTGATCTGGGGGGAACATGGAAAAGGTTTAAGAAGTGAATATTCGGCGTTGTTTTTTGGGGAAGAACTTTATCAGGATCTTCGAAAAATAAAAGGATTGTTTGATCCACATAACCAATTAAACCCCGGGAAAATTGCCACACCTATTCAATCCAATGATCCTATTAGCACCATACGTTCCCAAACACGTGGCCAACTGGATAGGACGATCGATCAAGAATGGCAAAAGAAATTCGAAACCAGTATAAGCTGTAATGGTAATGGTGCCTGTTTTAATTATCAGGCAGACGATGTTATGTGCCCTTCCTCAAAATCAACCAAGGACCGCGTTCATTCTCCTAAGGGCCGTGCCGGTTTGTTGAGGGAATGGATCAGACGGCTGAGTATCAGTGAATACAGGCCTGATCACTCAATGAAAGCCCATTTATCTGCCTTGCGTAAACCCATTAATACTCTGTTTAAAAAGGCAGGAAAATATGATTACAACCACGAAGTTTATAATGCCATGAAAGGGTGTCTGTCCTGCAAAGCTTGCGCAGTTCAATGTCCGGTAAAGGTAGATATCCCGGAGATAAAATCCAGGTTTATTGAACTATATCATACCCGATATCTGAGACCTCTGCGAGATCATTTAGTAGGGAACATTGAGACAATGGCAAAATATCAATCTTATTTTCCCCGTTTTTTTAATTTTTTTCTACGAAGGAAGCTAAGCCATTTACTGGTAAAATATTCTGTAGGCATGGTTGACCTTCCTGATTTAAGTGAATTAAACGGCACTCAAAAAGCAGATATTAAATCATTAACTTTTTCAAACCCTATAGAATCGATTGATTCATCTGCACTTAAGAAATCTGTGATCATTTTGCAGGATGCGTTTACCTCTTTTTATGATGTGTCCGTTCTGCTTGCCTGTATCGACCTTTTGCGTTTATTAGGGTTTAACGTGATTGTTCATCCCTTTTTTCCAAATGGGAAACCTTTTCATATTCAGGGATTTCTAAAACGGTTTAAAAAAACGGTAGAACGTAATCATATTCATTTAAATCAACTGGCGGCCTCGGGTATTCCAATAATTGGGATTGATCCAGCCATTACCTTAACTTACCGGGATGAGTATCTACAATCGCTGGGAATAAAGGAGAGTGGTTATCACATTAACCTGATACAGGATTGGTTATGTAATCATTTAGAAGATATTCAAAATAAAAACCCGGGTTTATTGAGCAAAAAAGCCGATACCGAAAAAGTATATCTGTTTGGTCACTGTACGGAGAAAACAGCTGTTTTCAATTCACAATCCAATTGGGAAAAAATATTTAATCAGTTTAATATTCCGATTGAAATTGTACAGACCGGCTGTTGTGGCATGGGTGGCACCTATGGTCATGAAAAAGAAAATGTCAGTGAAAGTCGTAAAATTTATGAAATGAGTTGGGGAAGAAAAATTTCTGAATTACAAGTTAAGCCAGAAAATATTATGACAACCGGCTATTCCTGTAGAAGTCAAGTTAAACGGTTTGGGAATTTCAGACCGACTCATCCGCTTGAAGTTCTATTCCAGAAATTAAAAGAATCGTCCAGATAAGTAGCATATGAATTATCAAAGTTTTACTGGTTCATATGCTTAATCAATACCGATTCTAATGGATTGCGGCTGAACGCTAGCTTTCTGTTTTGGGAAATTATTTCTGGGTTTTGCTATCCGGACTTTTAGTATTCTTTTTTGGTATTCACTTTCGTTGAGCGCTTCAACTGCTTTTAAAGCCTCTTCGTTTCCCATCATTACGAAAGCATAACCTTTGGAACGATTGGACTGTTTATAACGGATCACATTTGCTTCCTCTACATTTCCGAAAGGATCGAAAATTTGTTTCAGCTCATCATCCGTTGTTTTAAAAGGCAAATTGCCAACATAAATTCTTTCGCTCACAATCAATCCTTCATTAAATTTGCCTAAAAGTTTGTTTCACCTTATCTAAAGACAAAACAACTGTGAAAAAGAAAACATATTGTCATGTTCTGAGGTGTTATGTATTTTAACTCAGACACAATACAGCGTGTTGCTATACTTTTATAACTAAATATCAAAAAAAAACAAAAAAGACCATATTTTTTATTAAAATATTTAAAAAAATATCTCAGTTATCACAATCATATGCCTGAAAATTATTGGGTTAGTTAAATTAGTAAATGTGATTCAATGGTGACCAGACGAAGTTTAAATCACCGATGAAGATCTTCAATACCAGAAGGAAAAGATGATAAAGATAGAAGAACTGTTTTGTAGTTTTGTCGAGAAAATGAAACCGTATTCCCCCATTGAGCCCCCCGACCAAGTGGCGAAACGATTAAATTTGAATGAGGCCAATATCATAAAACTGGACGCAAATGAAAATCCCTTTGGCACGCCTCAATTTGTTTTAGATGCTTTGTCCAAAGGAAAATATTTCCATATTTATCCTGACCCGGCCCAGGTTCAACTGAGGGAATCCATTGCAGAGTATGTCGGCCTGACTGCAGAAAATGTTGTCGTGGGAACAGGTGCCGATGAACTGATTGATCTATTGTGTCGTCTGTTTATTAATCCGGATGACAGTGTATTGGGATTTGTGCCGACATTTACCTATTATGAACACGTTATTGCATTAAATCGGGGAAGATATATCAAGCTAAACAGAAATGATGATTTTTCTATTGATCTGGATCTGGCCCAAAAGCAGAATCTGGACCAGGTAAAAATGGTGATGTTGTGTTCTCCAAACAATCCATCCGGAAATATGTTGGATGAGTCCATCTTAGATTATTTCCTGAAACAAAATGTTGTTGTCGTTGTTGATGAAGCCTATTTTGAATTTTCAGGTATTTCTTATGTTAATAAATTAAAACAAAACGATAATTTGGTGGTTTTAAGAACTTTTTCAAAGTGTTTTTCCTTGGCAGGATTAAGAGTCGGATACGCTGTGACATCACCAAAAATTGCTAAACTGCTCTTAAAAATTAAACCGCCTTTTAGTGTCAATGTTGCCGCTGAAATTGCTTTAAAAACCTGTATTAATCATTTTAGTTATTTTGAAAAGCAGGTGAATCAGATTATAGAAACCCGTGATCAGACCATTGCTGCTTTGCAGAAATTTAAAGCACTAAGCGTTTATCCTTCAAAATCAAATTTTATATTGTGTCAAGTGGAAGGGATTCCTGCCCAAAAAATTAAATTGGATCTTGAATTGAAAGGGATCTTAATTCGGTATTTTGATGTGGATTTACTTCAGAACTATATCCGGATATCCGTAGGAACGCCTGAACAAATGGAATCTTTAATTCAGGAATTATCAGATATTTTATTCTGATTTAATTTATTGCACGCGATATCGTAGTTGTCATTTTGAGTGTTGATCCCGGTTCCTGGACAAATGGTGGCAAGGAACTTGCGTGAATGACTTTGCTATAATAGTCGGTGATCGGTGATGATTTGCTTCAAGGTTGCTGCATATTAGGCATATATTGGTCAATCCATCGATTTTGGTATGTTTTTATTATATTCTGATTATAAATATCAGCATATTCAATAGAAGCCTTGATTCCCCCCTGATACCAACCGATTTCAAAAAAAAGCAGTAAGGCTGTAATCCCCCACTTTTTTTGATGATAGTAGTTAACACATCCAGCGATAAACAGGGCATTTAGTAAAAATGAAGTCCCTGCCTTTCCATAATTCTCACTGAGTAGAAAACCGGAACCGGGTAGGATTGTTGAATACCATCCCGCTGTTTGCGGATCAATTAATCCTTCAATTTTTTCTTTCTGAGGGAAATTAGTGACACTGTCACCCTGAAAAGTATTTGACCAAACCTGAAATGCGTCCTTTGCTTTATTCTGTTTTAAGTAAGTGAGCGTTAGAATTTCTTGGACCTTCAGAATGGTATCTTCAGTATACTCATCTGGTGCCTGTAATATTGAATTTACTTGATGCTCTAATTCAATATAATCTTTGAGGTATAACAGATTCTTTAAGTGGTAAATTTTGATATCGGATAATCGAGTTTGCCGGGGATATTGAAATTCCAGTTTCAAAATTTCTGAAATGGAACGATAGTGATCCCGATCCCGATACAGTGTTAAGGAGTAGTCATACTGTTGTTGAAAATCGTTCGCCCAGAGGGTTGGACAAATCAATAAAACAAAACCAATGAATAAGATGGTCGGGAGATTTATTTTCATAGATCATCAGAAGGAATCAAAAAAAGAAAATTTCAACTATCGCTGGTATTTTATTCACAGATCGACAAAATAACAAGCCTAAGATGCTAATCCATTTAAAAAAAATATTGAGGAATTATGGATATCGAATACTGTGGATTTGAGTAGACTTCTGATCAGGGAATCCATCGGGGCACTCATGTCTCAATAATGAGAAGCGAAACTTGCAGCTTTGATCGGGGCATTAAACCCAAAGCTTCTCAATAATAAATGACGTGAGGAAGCCGATAAAGAAAAATCGGCTAATTACCATTACAATAGATTAGCGGTTAAATCGATCTGAAAATATCCCCGCATAATCGTTAACCGAAAAAGGCTCCAATCGAATACCCACACTGCCTTTTCGAACCCATAATCTGATTATCTGAATGGCGGTTCCATCTTTTTTGGTCAATGTATTAACATCTTCTGCAAATACAACATCATTGGAATTAAATTCAAGCATCTGTCCATGGCTGGAGATGGAGTCCAGTCTAAGAAAAATCTTGCCTGGTGAAGAATTCACCTGCTTGGCCTGCCCAATATAAGGAACAGCTTCATTTTGCAGCCGGTCTGGGTCTGTAAACTGTTCCAATTCTCGTTTTTCTGAAATTACTTTTACAATATCAAAAGACAATTTTTACTCCTGGAAGATAATTAAAAAAAGTTGGATCGATCCCTTTGCAAATATACCAGCCTAAGCCAGGATTTAAGCTGCAAAGTTAGAATGTAATAGTTTATTTCATTTTTAGAGACAAAAGCATCGGCGCCATCCATAAAAGCCTTTTTTCGTTGTTCCGGTGCTGCCGATAAAAAAACAAAAAAACCATAGGGGTCTGACTCTTCCCTTTCATTTTTAAAATAAGTCAATACTTCAAAACCATTTTTTTTAGGCATGTCAATATCACACATGATAATATTTGGCTGTGCCACATTGATCATTTGGATTGCCTCATCGCCATCATGTGCTTCGATGACCTCACAATTCAGGTCTTTTCTTTGCTGTGCTTTAATAAAATACTTCTTCATTAGATTAAGCGTAGGCTGATTATCATCTACGATTAGTATTTTGGGCACCTTTTGGGCCTTTTTTTCTTTTTTTTCTTCCGCTTGTGACATAAGTATATTTTAATAAAAGTTTTCTCTTTCTCGTTCTAACTCTGCTAATCATATTAAATGTTGTAATAAAATGTGAATCGCTTTAAATTTACTTTAAATATTAAACTATAGCGCTATCATTTGATTATTAATAAACCAATCCTAGAAAGAAATATATTTATAAATTATGATTCAGGGTACTAATGATGTGACCCACAATCAATCGAAAAATAAAAAAATCTAGGACAAGGGGATATTACTTTCTGTTGGATTGTTCCTAATCATCTTATTTCTCATGATAAAATTTTGATTTACTATAGAATAAACTAATGAAAAAACATAATGAAATTGAAGAACAAGAGACTAAAGACTCTGAAAAGTCTCAAAAAAATAATCAGATGGAACAGTTTAATAAAACTGCACAATTTTTACCTCCTACTTGTGTACATGACATAATTGATCATTCCTTCGACGGGGTAGCCGTTTTTAATCATTCCGGAAAGATTTTATATACTAATCAGGCAATATTGGATCAAACAGGGTATACCAGTGAAGATGTCATCAATAATCAGGTCATTTCGTTTTTTTATACCAGTGATCTGAAAAAGAATCTGGCTTTATGGGAAAAAAATAAAACAGTTCCGGTCGTTCAATATGAGGTAAAAGTGAAATGTAAAAATGGCAGGTTTAAACTGTTTTTATGTCATCAGAATTTGATTCAGACACAGGATAAAAATCAGTATTGCATTGTTTTTAAAGATATAACCATGCAACAAGAGCTAATCGAAGCCAAAGAATTTTCACAAAATATCATTGAAAGCTCATTAAATATAATTGTCAGTACCGATAAAAACCGTAAAATTATCGGGCTTAATAAAGCTGCCCAAATATCCCTTGGTTATTCAAAATCAGAGATGACAGGAAAATCCATCTTTAATCTATGTGCAGATCAAAGTGAAACTGAACGGATTATTAGACAAGTAGCTGCCCATGAAAAATATTTCGGTGAAATGTTAATGATTCGGAAAAACGGAGATGTCTTTCCAAGTCTTTTATCTGCCTCTGTTATTAAAGATCGAAACGGAAGTGTTAATGGATACATTGGATGTTCCAGAGATATTAGCAATGAAAAAAATGTTGAAAAAAAACTGACTGAATATCGTATTCATTTAGAAGAAGAAATAGAAAAAAGGACCATTCAATTGAAACAGGCTAAAAGGCAAGCAGAAATTGCCAATCAGTCTAAATCAGAATTTATAGCCAATATGAGTCATGAACTCCGAACACCGATGCAAAGCATTTTGGGGTTTGCCAAACTAGGTATTTTAAAATCTGAAAGGAGGAATACAAAAAAATTAAATGAGTTTTTCAACGATATACATACCAGTGGTCAACGATTACAAATTTTGTTAAATGATTTATTAGATCTATCTAAATTTGAAGCTGGAAAAGTCATTTATCAGTACAAACAAAATAGCCTATCGGCATTGATCACAAAAGCAATCAATGGTTTAAGTGCCTTAATAAAAGAAAGAGCGGTCACGATCCAGTTTCAGGAACCGAAATTTGATGATTTGGCTGTTATCGATACGCAAAAAACACTCCGGGTGATTCATTATCTTATTACAAATGCACTCAATAATTCAGACCAGGAAGGTCAAGTGAGCATTATATTAAGCAGAGATAATGATTGGTTTATTATTACTTTTAAAGATAATGGAAAGAATCCATCCCAAGAGGATCTGTTGAATTTCTTTGCTATTTTTTCAAGCAAAAATAGCAATGCGCCTATTTCTGATAATTCCGGATTCGGATTAGCTATCTCTCAAAAAATAGCCAATGATCATAATGGTAAAATTTGGGCGGAACAAAATCCAGAGGGGGGAACGATTGTGCAATTTCAAATTCCCCACCATCGTTAACCTTTAGCTTTCAATCAACGGGAATGAATATCCCTGGCGCGTGGTAAGAAATAGCAAAGGATTAAACCTAGTATTATCGGTAAAGTCATCCAGAAAATTGCATCAGGTACTGTACCACCACTTTTCGGATCGGCCAACCAACTAAATACAGAAATTGATAATCCGGCTAAGCACCAGACACATCCCATTAGTAAACCACATATTGTCCCAGCCTGATTAGGGAACATCTTGCTACCATAGGAAACCCCTACGATACTACAGGTACTGGTTGAAGCCCCCAATAACAACAAATTAGGAATAATAAAAAACGGATTTCCAGAGTCCATCATAACCAGGGTTACTAGTAATCCTCCTGACGCAAAAAGCCCTGCCATCATTATCTGTCTAGGACCAAATTTATCAGCTAAAATACCGGCAGGTGCCAGACCGAAACAACCGCCCATAACATAAACTAAATGACCACCACCCATGATCATCCAGGTGGTCGCAGTCATACTGGTTAATAAATCCGGTAGCAGAAAAATAAGACTGGCATGGATCGATGCTGACATTACCATAGTGAAAAATAATAAAAATAGTGGCTTTCTGAGTAGCTTTGTTTCATTCCAGATTTGTTTTAATGAGTTGGCCTTTTTTTCAGGAATAGGTGCAAATTTCGCCAGTAAAAGTGCGGTGATGACTGGAAAAATATACATAATGGCAGTATGTCCATCTGTATATTTATATATTCGTGTAAACAGAAGCTGAGAAAAGGCATAGCCAACAAACCCCCCTGATAAAAACAAAGCGACAATGACACCGTTGTTTTTCGTAGATACAGTACCGGAGGTTCCGGTGGCAACCGGATGAAATGCTGAGGAACCAATATAGGTAGCTAACACTACCGTACCCATTAAGAAATAATTACTGGTATCAATGTAAGATATCATCGAAACAGAGCCAGCCATCAAGACCCCAATGCAGATTAAAAAACGACTCCACCCTTTATCCCCCAGAATTCCAAAAAATATCTGTAAACTGTTTCCTATTAGACTCCCAATTGAAACGATTAGACCAGCCTTGACCAGATCCAGATTTGCCATGGTTTTGTAAATCGGCCAGATACCAGTAAAAGTATCTACCATAAAATGACCAAACCAAAGGGGTAATACTACCGTGAGAATTTGAATGGTACTGATATTTTTTTGAGGTAAAGGAATTGCTTTATCCATGGTTTAATTAATAAAAAAGAATTTAATGTTTGCTGCTGCTAGAGCCTCCGGAAGTTCCCATATAAATTGCTGCTAAAGCGATGAAAATGCCAGTTGCAATCACCCAGTTCAGTAACCGATCAAAAAACAGTACATCCCATACAAAAGTTAAAGCCGGTTGCATTAATAGAATAAACCCAGCCAAAGAAGCTTTGATTCGCGGCATAGACCATGCGATGATTACCCACCCAATGACCTGAGTAAAAAAGCCATAACACATCAAATAAATTAAACTATGAATGTCAGGAATCAGTAAGGATTCTTGCTTAAAAATCGCAATGATAAACAGAATTAAAGTTGAGATAATTGAAATAATGAATAAATTCGTGACCGATGATAATGGCCGATCCATCGTCTGCATGGCTCTTAAGAACAGTAGATATATTGCATAACAAGTAGCAACTGCAAATCCAAGATAGATACCGAATTGATAGGATTCTGAGGCTTGGTCCCAGTTGGAGCCGACTACTAAAAAAAGTCCGGTAAAGGCTAATAAAATAGAAAAAATAAATCGAATTTTCAGTTTTTCTTTAAAAATTAAAAAACCAAATAAAGCCATTATAAAGACCTGAAAATTCCCCAATATCGTCGCTAAGCCCGGACCAATATATAGTATGGAAATATGCCAGATGACCAAATTTATTGCCATGGCTAAAGCAGCAATAACAGAAAAAGTAAAATGACGGGTACTATGCCAACACCGCTTTTTCTGGAATATCACTATAAATAATAACATGACACCACCAAAAAACATGCGGTAAAACGCCGATACTGACGGCGTAACATTAACCAACTTCACATAGACAGCAGAAAAACTAATGGTGGCAGCACCCAACATCATGCTTAATATCGGTATAATTTCATTGAGATTACCACTACTAAGCCGAAGTTTCCATTTTTTTATATATTTATTCATATCACGGGCAGCCATGAAATAGGGGGTTCTTTCAAGGTTTCAGAAATGATCTGGAATCCTTCTTTCATTTTATCAATACTAATTTGCCCCCCAATACTAATTCGAACGGCATGTGGAACCTCCTGTCGTCCTGCTGCAAACACTTCAGATGACTTTATAGATACTCCTTTTTGTCCGACACGATTAACAAATTCCTGCGACCGCCATGGATCCGGCAAATGTAGCCAGATATTCAAACAGTTCTCATGACTTTGGTAAACAGCATCTTTTAGAATATGATTAATAGCCTGATGGCGTAACTGCATTTCCCGTCGTTTTTCTTTGACTAATTCTTTGGAAATACCACTGTTGATCCATTGTGTGGCGATTTCTGACATTAAAGGTGGTACCATCCAACAATTCGATCGTAATATATTGCCAATTAATGGCGTTATCCGTTTCGGGCACAGAATATAACCAATCCGTAATCCACCTGATAAGGATTTAGAGCAACTATTGATATGGATAACCTGATCCGGGATTAGATTTACCAGGGGTGTCGGTCTGTTGGCCATCAAACTGGATTGTGCTTCATCTTCTATGACCAGTAGCTGGTGTTTTTTAATCACTTTTACCAGTTCCTGGCGGCGGGATTCGGAACTGATAATGACACTGGGATTTTGCAAGGTTGGTATGGTATATAGGACCTTTGCCTGAAACCGCTGACAATATTCATCCAATTTATCGGGAATGATACCATCACTATCCATTGGCAGGCCTTGATGTTTTAAAAAACGCTGTTTGGCCACAATATTAAAACCAGGGTAGGTAATTGACTCAGATAAAATAACATCTCCTGGTTTGCTAATTGCCTGAACGGCTAAATTAATGGCATGCTGCCCACCCGCACAAATGATAATGCGCTCTGCATCAGCGGCTACATCATCTGATCTCAACCAGCTTTCAGCGGCCTGGCGGTGGTGTTTCAAGCCAAAACCGGAATGAAAAGCGAGTGAATTTTTTAATAATATCGGGCTGGTTGTTATTTCACTTAAAGTTTTAGCCAGATATTTTTCCTGATGACCGATGATGGTCATGCTAAGACTTAAATCGATGATGCCACTCTCTTCATCGAGGGTGGTTAAGAAATCGTAGCTCGGTACTTTTTTACCACTGACAAAGGTACCACTGCCAATCCTGGCTTCTATCAATTCTCTCTTTTCTGCTTCAGCATACCCTCTGGTAATCGTACCCACTGTTACACCAAGTTCACCAGCTAAATAACGATGGGTGGGTAATTTTTGTCTCGGTTTTAATATTCCAGCCCGAATATCATTAAAAATGGCGTCTGCTAGAGCTTTATAACGTGGTCCGCTATATTTTGTTAAATCTGGAATCCAAATTGTCATGGTAACAATAGTAGTAATAATTGATAAAATAAGGGACAATCACTTAAATTGTGACTAAGTATATATTTATTTTTACTGATTATTAAACACAATTTTACAAAAACTTATTATCTATTTGAAAAGACTGTTTTCTACACACCCACTCTTTATGAAAAGAGGGGTAGATGGGGTCAAATCTTTATTTACTCTAAATCAGCCTCCTGTAATGGAATATCCCATTTCTTCATATATTTCCAGATAGCGGTACGGCTCACCCCAACAACTCTGGCTACTTCAGCCTTATTCCAATGACATTGTTTTAATAGCTCAATTAATGATTCCCGATCAACATTACTTTTCACTCTTGGAGCTCTTTCCTGATGGTGTGCTGTTGAAACAAATTCAAACTCTCTGTCTTCCCGGATTTCTATCGGTAGATCCACCAGTTCGATCGTTCCCTGATTGCAGATGACAAAAGCATGTTCAATGGCATTTTCCAATTCACGGACATTTCCCGGCCATTGATAATCCATTAACCGGCGCATGGCACTTGGGGAAACACTTCTAATTTCTTTGTTGGTTTTAATATTTTGCCGGTCGATAAACTTTTCAACCAGGAGCGGAATATCCTCTTTGCGTTTTCTCAGAGGAGGAACATTAATGGGAAATACTTTTAGACGATAATATAAATCTTCCCGAAATACGCCCTCTTTCATTTTTTGGAACAGATCCTGATTCGCTGCAGCAATTACCCTGATATCAAACTTTCTTTTCTTTGACTCTCCAACTCTCTCAATTTCTCGTTCCTGCAAAACCCTTAATAATTTTACCTGGATATAGGGACTGAGCTCGCTGACTTCATCTAAAAATATCGTCCCCCCTTCCGCTTCTTCAAATCGACCGATCCTATCCCTTATTGCGCCGGTAAAGGCTCCTTTAATATGACCAAATAGTTCACTTTCCAACAGTGTTTCTGATAAGGCACTACAATTAACTGTAATTAATGGCTGCTTTGCCCTAACACTATGATAATGAATCGCACTCGCCACCAACTCTTTTCCGGTGCCACTTTCCCCCTGAATCAATGTTGTAACATCACTGGCACTGGCAGATTTTATGGCTGAAAAAACCTGCTGTATAATATGACTTTTACCGACAATATTATCAAAACTATATAGTTGCAGTAATTTTGACTGCACCGATGCCACTTTATTTCGGTACGCATAAATTTCAGTGAGATCCGTTATATTCTCGATAACACCTAATAATTTGCCATCTTCACTTAAAACTTTTCTGGCTTTTTTCAAAACAGGTATGCCCCGACCATCTCTATGCTTAAGATGACACTCCTTTGCTTCGAGGGCATCTTTTCGGAAAATGCCACAATTGGCGAAATCAGTTAAGCAACCTCTATCAACACACTTATCAAAAGCTAACATTCCACATTTTTTTCCGATGGCTTCCTCAGCCCTAAATCCTGTCATTCGCTCCATGGCAGGATTCCAGAATGTTATCTTCCCCTGATTGTCCAATGTAAAAACGCCATCCGCCATTGCATTCAACAATTGGGAAGTAAAGCGATGATCAAAGTTTTCAATATTCATAATGTATTTTCCGTTACTATTAACGTTACTTTACGTTTTTTTTCATTTCAGTAACGTTACCCGATGATATTAAAATTGGCTACACATTTGTATCATTATGATATTTATGGACTAAGCAGGTTTTAAAATAAATTGGCATAATCATTGAAATTATTTCAAAGCTAATTCAAAATTAACTTTAAGAAATCATTAATTTTACAATTTTACCAATCAACTTTATTTAGTTAATATAACATCAAAGGAGTCTTCAATGCCGCTTTTTGAATTTAAATGCAATGATT
>Ga0307989_1001151_pt1 | contig 14867 bp, 12 predicted proteins | sample EllFjometagen185_FD_203164 | JGI IMG/M metagenome (GOLD analysis project Ga0307989, IMG submission 203164) | Marine microbial communities from Ellis Fjord, Antarctic Ocean - #185 | ecosystem: Environmental > Aquatic > Marine > Unclassified | place: Southern Ocean | collected 2014-10-08
ATTTTTTGAGGAAGCACCATACGGGCTTGTTCTCTCGCCACGCCCTGTTTAATCAGGTCTTCATAAAATTTAAAAGCACCAGTCGTATGTGCATTTACCAGATCGTGAATATTTTTTCCGTCTTTGGTTTCTTCAACAAGTTCATCGGTACTGGCCTGGCGATTGGTTTCAGCCTGTTGTCGATAAGCCTTGGGGACATAGAATTCAAGATTCATAGAGGTGTAGCGCCGACTGATTTCATTGTAGGACCAGGTGCGGTGACGGTGCCACTGACGGGTTACGAAAAGAGGACATTTAACATGAAAAGTGAAAGCGACATGTTCAAAGGGGGAGGTATGTCTTTCATCAGCGAGATATTGAATAAGGACTCTGTCTTTTTCATCCAGCTCTTCACGACGTTTTCCAAATGACACTCTGGCTCCATTGACAATCTCTACATCAGAGCCCATGGTATTGATAAGACGGACAAAACTGATCCCGTCACCAAGGACATCAAATGCTTCCAATTGTTTTGAATCATCACTCATTCTATTTTTCCTTCCCGTGCATTATATCTATTAATGAATGCCTCAACTAAATCTACGTTTCCACCAGTCATCCCAGGTTTGATAATGGTATCCCGCTGGTTATAAGGTATTTCATTTCCTGTGATGGTTTTCATAGTGCCACCCAGTGCAAGCAGTAAGGCATGGCCGGCACAAACATCCCATTCATTTTTGGGGCGCAATGTGACAAAGAAATCCTGTCTTCCTGCAGCTACCAATCCAAGCTTATAGGCAACGCTTCCAATGGGTATTAATTCTTTAAATTCGTTGGTCCAGGGCTCCCAGAGTCCACGGCGTGTCTCAGAGCGACTATTCAAACAACCCACGTTTTTTAGGAGGGTTTCCTGGCACAGTGTAGCTTTTTCATCTTGATACCAGACCACGCCATCCTGATCGGTTCTGATGAGTTCTTCAGTAATGGGATTGTAGAGTACACCTAAAACAGGAGTGCCATTGTGAACCAGACCGATGGAGGTCACAAAATTAGGAACCCCTTCGATAAATTCCTTGGTTCCATCAAGGGGGTCAACAATCCAAACATATTCCTTGTCAAGTCGTTCAGGGGAGTCAACCGTCTCTTCAGATAGCCATCCAAAATCCGGAGTGGCTTTCATGAGAAATTGCTTTAAAAATGCATCAGCCTCATGGTCAGCAGTTGTGACAGGGTTATGGTATCCCTTATCATGGATCTCATAGTCATTTTTATAATATTTAATAAGAATATTGCCAGCTTGAATGGCCGCGTCAGTAGCCAGTGTGTGTAGATTTATCATGGGCGTATCATAACATTTTGCACCCCTTGGTGCCAGTTCGTAATTCAAGGATTATGTGTGGTAATCGAGTGAAATAATCAAGGGCTAGAGGGCTCTCTAATCAGCTTCCAGGAGATCGGGAATGATAATATCAGTCCGTTTTAATAGTCCTCGATGATAGTCATACACTTTGGAACTGATACGGGAACCCACTTTTTGAGCAGATGCATGATCATCCCAACCCCGGGTTAAAATAACCAGTACATAGGGTGGACTATCAGGGGGGTAAACCAGAGCCGCATCATGAGCAATCCTGGTGATGGAGCCTGTTTTATGAGCAACAGGAACATTTGCTGGTAAGCCTGCAGGAATCATCGTGTTGAAGTGTTGACGCTTAAGGATTGCCTGCATCTCGTCACGGGAGGATTCAGATACAAGATCCGAGCGGTAGACTGCTTCCATGACCTTCATCATGCCATAAGCTGAGGTCACATTGTTTAAGCCCATGTTATAGGCTTTAAGATCTTCCACACCGCGCATAACCAAGACACCATCGGCTTCGATTTTGCGCATGGTTGTGCCTATAGAATCAGCGCCGGTATACTCGAAGAGGATGTTTGTTGCAAGGTTACTACTGTGGGTGATCATTTTCTCCATCACCTCATAGAAACTGAGCCTCTCATTGAGGTGGGCGTAGAGGACTTCATCCTTTTCTGACTCCATTGGAAGACTGAATAAGGAACCATCAAGAATGCTAGTGAATTGATTATTGATGGGAATTTCAGTGTTTAAATCAATGATGCCATCATCCCTCATTTTGAACAATTGGAACATGATAGGTGTTTTCATCGTACTGGCGGCATGAAATAGTTCATTGGCTTGGTAGGCCAGGATTTCTCCTGTTTCCAGATTCATGTATGCAATCCCCACTTCATGGGGAGCAGGCGCTTCTTTTGTCCCTCTAAATCCGGAACACGAATTGAGCCCAAGTATGATTACAAGGGAGATTGATAGACGCCAGACAATTGTCATTTTCATTTTTCACTCGATTCTTTTGTGCCTGAGCCTGCCGCAAAGACATTTTCAACAAAATAATTCTCAACCTCTTTACGAATGATTTCACCATCAGGCGTAGAGTGGGTGGCCATTCTCAAGTAATATTCAGGGAAATACTCATATTCTACCGCTTCAATAAATCTGCTGTCTTCAATAATTTCATCTCGCTCTAATCTATTGAGTTCATCATAGTAGAGTCTATTGGCACTCACCGTACCGGTTAATGTGGACGAGAAAGTTTTCCAGATAAGTTGATTTTTATCATCGTACTGATTCACAATAGTATGCACGGAATCACCATCCTTATCCAAGGCGATTTCTGTTAGCACCTGACCCTTGTCGTTATGCGTGTAGCTGGAGATAAATACTGGTTTCCCCTGGGGGTCTAATTGTGCAGATTTCAATAATTTACCTGCACGATAAACATTGCGTTTTTCCCAGTCTTTCTTGCCGCTGGAATTAAAGGAAATAACCTGGATATTCTTGCCCTGGTTATTCAGTTTTGAAACGACTCTTGAGGTTAACTCCCCCTTGTATCGATCGACAGAAGTCCCTCCATCGAGACCCACAGGGGCATAGGTTGTATTGATGATACTCTTATTCGTCTGATCGTATTCAACTTCCCGGTAGATAGAACCATCTTTTTTACGATGGATTTCCTGAGTAAGCCGTTGCTCATTATTGAAAAACATCTCCCAGCTCAATATCCCATCTTCGGTGAATCTGAGCTGCGACAATAGCGTATCATGGAGACCGTATTTTGATTCAACTCGGATATAGTCGATGGTTTTGAATGTGGAGTGCCTCGTTGTGTCTCCAGCAGGTCTGATGATCCATGACTCCTCCAGTTCGAACTGATTATTATAGAAGAGTGTTTTGTTGATCCCTCCACCATGATAGAATACCCAGCTCCCATCAAAGGAATCGGGTGACGTAAAGTGTTCTGAAAAGGCAGGCAAACTAAAACTATCATAGAATCGACTCACCGCCGCTGCAAAGGTATCAGGCAGAGCTGAAACTTCTTCTCTGATGACCCTGTCCTGATTATCACGGAACCATTTGTGGAACCACCTGGGATTCCCAGACAAATCATAGGTTACCTCGTCAGCAATAAACCCCTGCTCATCAAACTGTCTCACTGAAACCGGATAAAAACCTTCGCGACTGGCGAAGATACTGTCCCGAATGGGCACATCATGCTCACTCCTCAAGGATCGTTTAAAAACTGCACCCGTACGCGGTAGTCTATACTCAATTAATTTTGAGCCAGAAAGTTCACTTGACGATTCCTCAACAAATGGATCGGTATGCTTAAATTTGAAAATGCGCTGTACTTGACTGGGAGATGCAGGGTGTTTCCAGGATCTTAGAGATTGCTGGAAAAGTTCTATGTCGCCAATATGGGTAAAAAGGAATCGTCCATCCACGCTGAAGTTACTCCGTTCGACATTTCCTTCTGAATTGTAAAATAGATCACTCGTCCAGGATGGACTCCCGTCGGGATGGAGCTGAGATATCTGAATAACTTCACCGGTTGAACCAAAATGATACTGGTAGGGGGCTTTGCCTGGCTCAAAGATGGTTTGATAAATAAGCTTCCCAAAAATATTGTAGGTGTTTTTTAGCTCCAACTCATCTGACCCATGCCTGAAGGATTCAGTATAGAGGAGGGAGTCATTGCCGTCAAAAATCATCCGCATACGTCGTGAACCATTGCGGTCGAACAGAAAGAATTCTCTGCTCAATAATTCATCCCGATTGCCATACCAGGTTCGTTGACTCAATTGCCCCTGCTTTTTGTAGCTGAGGAACCGCAGCTCAAGTCGATGACCTGGCTCTGAGAAATAGTACCCTCCGATTAATTCGTCAGCGGCATATACAAGAGAGTCAGTGCGTAGGGGGTTGCCATCTCTTCCCAGATAGCTAATGGTTTTCAGGAGGCCCGTTTCATCGAAAAGTCGCTTTAGCGCAGGACGTCCATTTTTGTAGTAGACAATCTCAGTTCCTGTTTCGCCCTTGTATTCAATTTTATCTGTCCAGTAACTCCTATCTTTATTTAGAAGTTTCCTGATGGGGCGCAGATACTCTTGAAGATGGAGATCTGAAATAAAACAGGAGTTGAGCCCGACTACAAGGAGAGCAGCCAGCAGACAGAATCTTAGCATTCTTTTCTTTGACACGATCAGCGATCTGACCTGTTAATCCACCTGTAGAATGTTAGCAACAGGACAATGATTCCTGCAAAAACATACAATCCACCAGGAAATACCAGATCCACCATACTTAGTCGTCAAGCATCATTTTGGGTTTTAACATGCGGCTGACATTTTCCAGCTTGCCATCCGTCTTGGCTGGTTTGAGACCCAATATTTTGGCAATGAGAGGGTAAATATTGACATTTTCTACAGTTGGATGGACATAACCATGTTTAAAAGCCGGACCTGATGCATAGAAAATTGCATGCATATCTTTAATCCGTGGATCATAGCCGTGAGTTCCACCAACAGCGGAATCAGGATATCTTCTATCTCCCCAACCAATGCTCCATTGAATATCTGGAGTTACAACAATATCCATCACTCTTGGATTATTTCCATAATGCAAGGTATCAGGGATACTGTCTTTTTTCCATACATTCAAGTGTTCAGCTCGGCTGAGATTCAGATAGACAGAATCTTCAAATCCTTCTTTAGGATCGAACATCCAAACTGGATTGCCTCCCAGAGAAGTGTCCAGCCAGCTTGACTGGATGTAATCATCAAAGTAAATCCACTTATCACCTGAAACCTTAGCCATACCATGGTCAGAAGTAACAATGATATTTATCTGGTCAGCATGGGGTAATTGAGAAACTTTTTTTCTGAAATCACCGATAAGACTATCCAGATATTCGAGTTTGGTCATCACCTCGTTGCTTTCAGGAGTGAACTTGTGTCCAACACCATCAGGTTCTGGGTAATACCAAGTGATAAGACGGGGGCGTTCCTTTTTGGGTAAGGATAACCAGGCAATGACAGTATCGACTCTCGCTTCATAAGGGAATGTATGGTTATATTTTTTCCATCTGGAGGGGTGGATACCAGAAACATCGGCTTCACTGCCCACCCAATAGAAGGATGCCGTTCTCAAACCCTGCTTTTCTGCAGTTACCCAGATAGGTTCACCGCCGTAAAACGCGCCGTTCTCAATGGCTTCTCGATCACGGATTTTGTAGTACGCATCCATGTCAGGGTCATAAAAAGTATTCTGGACAATACCATGATTGTCGGGATAGAGACCGGTAGCAATGGAATAATGATTGGGAAAGGTTTTGCTGGGGAAGGAAGGCTGTAAAGACTCGAGTTTTACTCCCTCACGGGCAATGGCTTCCAGATTTGGCATATCAGCCATTTGTGGATAATCCCAACGACAGCCATCCAACGACAGCATGACGACATATTGATCTTTGGGAATGGTTTTTACATATGGGTTACTGGTACAGGTATTAATGGAAAAGATAACCAGCAGTACTGGAATGATGAGTTCTCGTGTTTTCAGGCTTTTCATGCTTCCCCTTTACAGAATTTCTTCACTCGATCTGAGCTCGAATATTCCAATCAAATAGTGAGCAATAATCTATCTGAAACACCCTGCCAATTCAATACTGCATATGCGTTGTCTCGGGTCTTGGGTGAGGAAAAAGGTATCTATCAGGGGTGTGAATTTACAGACGGGGCCATTTGAGCCGTGCGATAGGCACCGTAGATATCAGCCAACCAGAATAGGGTCATAAAACTAGCATTTACCCCAGTCATTATAGGGTTTTCAGCCTGGCTATGGTTGTAGGTGTTGAAGGCGAATCCAGCAACCAGGATGAAACTGATTAGCCCATCAATGGGTTGTCCAGCGTAGGCTCGACCAAGTCCTGGAACGATGGATAAAGTCGTTGCGAGGACTGGACTCTTCCCGGGGTTTGGTTCTCGTACGAATTCCAGGGGGTCAACCAATCTACCATCATACTGAATTTTCGCATTGGGATGTTGGAGGTGATAGTGGCGAGCAGCAGGATTGCAACGTACAACCCGATCGGTTCCAATGACTGTACCCCGCAATACTCCCTTCTCCAAAATGGATTGCACCATGAAATTTGAACATGACTTTTCAAACTGGCAGTTTAGCGAGGACTCTGCATAGCTGAAATGCTGCCACGATTGAATGGGTTTTAGAAGTATTCTTTGTCCAAAGTTGAGGGAATCCTGAATGTAAAGGGAATCAAGAGGGGTCATCTCCTGAGAATGAGCAGAAAGAGCCAGGAAAGCAAAAGTAAGTACTATAAATCTCAATGTGTCAGGTCCGTCGGTATCAGGGCTTGATGGGAAGTCGTGTCATTTCGTAGTCGGGGAAACCAGATTGTACATAGATGGTAACGAGTTGCGATAAAATTTGCTTTTTGTACTCAATATCTACCCTTTGACTGTTCGTTTGGAGAAAATTAACCTCATATTTATCAGTTATCAGAGAAGTCACTAATAAAGTGCTTAGTCCAACTACTGGAGCACCGAGAATGCCCAGAAATAAGACACCTCCTTCGCCTGTGAGAATGGTGCCAGCCAGTGGCAGGGCGACACATATGCCACAACCAACCATTGCAGAATTCAAACTTTTCTTAAACCCTTTTCGACCACCCTCAAAATTGATTTCATGGATGTTTTTATATTCGATTGTTTCCAATATCGGCTTTCCTAGAGATTCTCTGTAAATAACAAGGCCGGTATTCTTTACATCCTGAACAAGTGCTGTTGTTACCGCACCATTTAAGGAAACAATTTTGAGCCCCTTGATGAGGAGTCGGGAGCGTTCCTGAGGTGACAACAGAGACGTGGGAATTTGGGAATCAACAGGGAGTCCAGTGAAGGGATCAAAAGTGGTTGGCTTTGCCTGAATTGGCAAACCAGTATTTGGATCAAATTTTAACTGCTCTTGAGATGATTCTTGTGGAAGCGCTTCTCCAGTAAAAGGATCAAACTTCAGGTTTGTTGGCTCTCCTGAATTGGTCTCATGTAGATTCATGTACTGCACTGGAATTCTGGCCCTGATTTTCTGACTCTTGGGAACCTGGCTGATTGCCAACCCAATACTGGCGAAGGCTCCAGAATTATCTAGTGGCTCCAGCTCAAGATATTCGGAGTTCAATAAGGATAGTGTGAGATAATCATCCGGATCAACTTCGTGTTGCTGACTGATATAGCTGACATCCACTTGGGTTTGAACCATCATACCCCCCAGGCGGATTTCATTCCCCACTGTAATACCCAGACCCAGTGATGAAACATCATAGGTATAATCAATTTTGGTTTGATTGGTATAAGAATGATTCCAATACGACTCAGATGATTGGATGGTACCAAAACTCATCAGACCATGCACACCACCATACCAGTTATTTAGTGGCGATGTCGTTGACATTATATAGGGGCGTAGCTGTACCACACTGCCACCCTGGATGCGCCTGCCACCATTGCGAAGCAGATTGTTGAACTCAGCATGCAATCCGTATCGGTAAGGCGCTGATTTTGTAGCGCTGATCACTTTGCGGATATCGTAACCAAAGATGTAGGAGTTATAATCCCCGGATTCGCTTCCACCATATCCAATACTGAGGCCCTGTTCGTAGCCTTTGCGGTACCCCAGATAAGAAACGCCTGCCCGTAAACCGGCAATACCACCCTGCTGAATATCGTCGGAGCTGTAGCCGGTTTCCGCGCCCATAATATTTGCACTACCATAGGCTGAAAGAATCTTATCCCCAGGTTCGAGAATTCTTTGAGTGCGAATATGACTGTTGTTATAGCAACTACTCAATACGAAGGAGATTGTTATCAGCAAAATGATATTGAATGATCTATTCAAGTTCAATAACCTCGGTTTCATAGAAGGTCGTGTAGCCCCAGAGTCCACCACCGAGCATCCCCAGTACAGCTGCTAGGCTCACATCCCCTGATTTTGCATCCTCGTTTGCTATAAGGAAAGCGCCACTCAGAAATGCACCACCCATAATTGCAGACGCAAAACTGAGCATGAGTTCAGGGGCACCAGGCTTGAAACTGACTTTTACTACATCTGCCAGCGGTATCTCAATCTCTCGAGCACCTATTTCAATATGATAATTACCACCAGTGACCTTCACAAGACGGCCGTCAATTTCCTGACCATCTCGTGTGTGCAAGGTGAGTAGGGACCCCTGCCATTCAGAGGCTATTTTTTTGATGCGGATTAGCTTGGTCTGCTCAGAAAAACTGTTGGCACTCTGGGCGAGCACAGCATTCACCGAAAGAGCAACTATTAACACGGTGATAAGCGATGTGAATCGTTTTTGATTCATACTCATGTCCCCAATTTCAGTGATGTATTCTAAAGCTCGTATAGCTCCCAATAGAATACAAGATATGGTTGTTGGAAGTGAATTCCCACTCTAAATGATTCATTGACAGCATACAGGAAACCAAAGTCGAAATCCAGCATACTGTATTTTCCACCGGAGCTATCCAGGACAAAACGACTATCATCCCCAAAATAATCGTCCCAGCTATCTGAAAATGATCTGTACTTGTTTCCGTTATCAGCCCAAACTTCTGCCAGAAATTTCATGTTTTTTGATAGGTCATATTCAAACCCTGCGAAAAGTCTAAAAGGCATAACAAACTCACCGTCATCCATCCATGTGAAACTAGAGTCGGTATGTAAAAGAGAGCTCTTCAGCATGGGGAAACTGTTTGTTCTCGCTCCAAAATGAGCCCCAACTTTTCCACGGCCACTTTCCATGGTACGGCGATAGGATTGAACGAAATAAAGCTCAGCATAAACACCGCTAGCTTCAGGATCATCCATCACATAATTAGTATTAAGGTCAGGGGAATCATTCAGAGTAACACCAGGAGATACTTCCACAAACTGTGAGTAGCGAGCGACCAGATTTTTCATGGGATAGTTTCGATGAAGGTTCATCCCAAAAGCTGCTGCCGATTCTTTGGAAGCAGTTGGACGGTGATAAAACCGCCAATGAGCTTGAATATTGAGATCTCCAGAGAAGTTGCTGCCAAACTGAGTTCTCAGCATGAAGCGCTCTGTAAAGCCATAACCCAGTGATAACCCACTGATATAAAAGGTATGTGCAGGCAATGGAAAGGCAGTTGGATCCATAAAGATGTCGGTAAGCACTGCCTCACCCTGATAAAAAGTCTTTTTCTCTTCAGTCCAGGCAACTCGTTTGCCACCATGAAAGCGATCCATATCCTTGATGTCTTTTTTGTTAATGATCACATCACCATATTTGGATCTGATGACCATTTCCTGCTGACTATCCTTAAGTACGGGTCCCACATAGCGAGTATCATCCTTCTTGGTAATGCTCGCAGTTTCCTCCAGGATATCACTACTGGGGATTCTCAGGGTACCATCAGGTGTTTCAATCTGGCAAACATCCCCCTCAATCTTGAGGATGGTCCCGTTAATGATATTGCCATCAATCAGATAGAAGCGTTTTGACATACCCTCTTCAAGGATGCTGGCTTTTAAAACCTCTACCTTTGGTGATACCATGGCTAGTGGAGGCTTCGCCGTCGTCGTCTTTGTCATAGGGTTTGCAGAGCTTAATTCTGCAGTGGGTTTGTTTTCCAATTGAAATGATTGGATGATTCTAACGGCATTATCCTTAGAGAGAGAATTCAGACTTGAGTTATAGTTAGTCTGTAAGTAGGTGTCGAGACTTAGTTGAGTAAAACCATTATTGGTTGCAAGCGTGATAATCGCTGATTTCTGCGCAGGAAGGATGCTCCCATCCTGGGCATATACTACCCCGATTAAAACCATTACGACGAGCAAAGATTTGACTAGCTTCATATTAATTCCTCCTTGTTTGTGGATGCTTAATGTAGTGGTAATGTTGATAAATGCAATACTTGTTAGGCAAAAGTAAAGGTCAGGCATCTACAAAAACCATCCTTGAATATTCGACAAACCTATATTTTACATATACTTACACGTAAAATATTGGGTTCTCTATACGATATCAATCATTCCAATTCAGTAGGTTACAACTGGTATCAATGCTCCGAGGGGCTCTCCTTAGCGATTAAGTGTGCTGTGTAGACGTGTGAAGAAATCAATAAAGAATTGCTGATCTTGAACTGGACCGGATTCAACAATACTCGGTCCTGCATAGTGCTCTCCTTGAACGGTGAGGCGAACGCGTGTTTGCTGGAGTGAAAGCTCTTCCAGATTAATGGTCATAATATATGTATATGAATCTACATCGGAGCCGGAATCTCCGGAACCAAAGATTGAAACACCCGAATCATGCTGGTGGGAACGGTGTCTGCGAGAAGGCCTATCATCGTAATCATCATCACCGTCATCATCATCGTCGAACCCATCAAATATCCAGGCCAGGAATAGTCCCACCACGGCAATCGTACCGGCAACCAGACAAAAGGTACCTAACTCATTTTCGAAATCATTTTCACTGTCTACTTCGCGGCTAATGGGTGCCAGAGATCGCTCTGATGTCCGAGTAGCTGTCATAATGCCCAATCCCATATCAACATTTGCCAGAGAATAGTGCATTTCTTGAAGCACGATACTCGCAGCCTTGGCAACTTCTTCAGGTGTACCGTTGAAATCTCGGGTTTGAAGGACTCTTGCTTCTTCGGGGGTAAGTTCTGTGGGGCGAAAACTACACCCTGTCATCACGAGAGATAAATAAATAACGAGTAGCCAAGTGGCTCCTCTTGAGAAGTGCTTAACGTGTGAAGTTTTCATATGTTATCTCCCTTTCACGTGCGAGAGGTCGGGTTTGATCCCCAGAGGGGTTTATTTTTGTGCTTTACACCTTTAGCATAAATCTTAATTTGTTATTAACAAAGGATAATTGTCATAAAATATTTGATGGAATGTGTGATCATGTCACTAAGAAATACACTGTTTTTAAGCTTTCTTATCGTGCTATTTTCTTGTTCACAGGATAAAGATCAGGAAAAGGAGTCTTCACTGATGCATGATTTTGACAAGTTGTGGAACTACAATCAACCAGCTGAAACAGAGCAGAAATTTAGAGATATCCTGGACAGCACAAATACCAATAGTGGTCCAGAATACGAGCTTGAGTTAAAAACTCAAATAGCCCGCACTCTTGGTCTTCAGCAAAAATTTGAAGATGCGCATAAGTTACTGGACCAAGTAGAAGCTGAGTTAAAATCAGAATATCAAATATCCAAAATTCGCTATTTATTAGAACGTGGCAGAGTGCATAATTCCTCAGGAAAGAAGGCTGAAGCATTGCCCCCCTTCCTGGAAGCCTGGGAGCTGGGTCTGGAAGCAAGGGCTGATTTTTATGCAGTAGATGCTGCGCATATGCTGGGAATTGCGGCTGCGCAAGATCAACAGCTCATCTGGAATGAGAAAGCCATGGTACTGGCTGAGAAAAGTACTGATAAAAGGGCCCAGGGTTGGTTAGGCGCTCTTTATAATAATATTGGCTGGACCTATCATGATATGCAAGCGTATGAGAAGGCCATGGAAGTCTTTTTAAAGGCTCTGGAATGGCGCAAAACTCATGAGCAGGTCCTCGAAACCCAAATTGCAAAATGGTGTGTAGCCAGGACACATCGTTCCCTGGGGAATATTGATAAAGCCCTCATTATACAATATGATCTTGAAAAAGAGATGCAAGTGGCTAAGCAAGATGAAGATGGATACGTCGTGGAAGAGATTGCTGAATGTCTCCTGCTCCTGGACAAACCTGAAGAAGCTGCTTCCTATTTCATGAAAGCCTGGACGCTGCTCTCTCAGGATATTTGGCTCAAGCAAAACGAAGTGGATCGACTGGAACGATTAAAGACGTTGGGAGAGCAAAAATTCTAATAACCACGGTTCTTGTCAATTGATCCTACTCATTGATAACTACGATTCGTTCACCTATAATCTGTATCAACAGGTCTCAGGTTTTGGTCAAAAGGTTCTTGTTGAGAGGAATGATCATATATCACTTCAGGCTATTTCAAAATTAAATCCTGAACGGATCATCCTTGGTCCAGGACCAAAAACCCCCTCAGATTCAGGCATATGTATACCAGTTATCAGGGAGTTTGCGAAAAAAAACATCCCTATTCTGGGAATTTGTCTGGGACATCAGTGTCTCGCTGTGGCGTATGGACAAGCTGTCATTCCAGCTCAGCGACTTGTCTATGGGAAAACCACAACCATTACAACCACAGGCTCCAGAATAATGTCTGACCTGGAGACCTCTTTTGAGGTTGCCCGGTATCACTCTTTGGTCATCGATGAAGCACCTCCAAACTTTCAGTCCACCTCACATGATGCTACAGGCGACATCATGTCCATCGAGCATGAACATCTCCCAATTTTCGGCTTACAATTCCACCCCGAATCCTTCCTGATGATGAATAGGGGCAACCGCATCATAGAAAAATTCCTGGCAATCTGATATGAACAAGGAACAACTCTGGTCGCAGATTTCAACTACCTCAACTCGTTTTCGTACAGATAGTAATGGCTCACATAGATGGCGCGATCTACTCGCTTATGATCCCTGTGGGAGCTTTGTATTGGAGCATATTGAGGAGCTACCTGCTCTGATAGATTTCCTGGAAACCAACCAGCAGAATGTGTGCAGTGGATACTTTAGCTATGATCTTGGGATGCTTTTGCAGGATGTGCCAAGCAGACATAACACCCAGGTTCCATTGGCCGTCTTTCAGGCTTATGATAAGTGGGTAGAGTATGATCAGGGTCAGCCGAAATATGTGGGGCTCAACCCTTCTGATATACCTAATAAATCCATGCGAGTGGAATCCCCACCCCTCATTAATTTCACTCCTTCCACATCTGAATCAGACTATGAAAAAACCATTCAACGCATCAAGGAGTATATCAGAGCTGGTGATTTCTACCAGCTCAATTACACCCAGCGATTGCCAGGGCAAACAACGCTTCCCATTTCGTATGCTGCCATGCTGGAAAAGCATCCTGCCGCCTACGCCATGGCTCTGGAATCTGGCATGCTTAAACTTCATTCACTTTCGCCAGAACTTTTTCTCCACTACAGCGAAGGCGTCTTAACCACAGAACCTATTAAGGGGACTCGTCCACGAGGAAAGACCCAACAGGAAGACGATATACTGCGGCAAGATTTGATGGGAAGTGAGAAAGAGCAGGCAGAACTTTACATGATTACAGACCTACTTCGCAATGACCTGGGAAAAGTCAGTCAGGTGGGGAGCATTTCTTTGGAAGCTGTCAAAGACATCCGGAAACTTCCCAAGGTGTGGCACACCTATTCGAGGATATCAGGGCGCTTAAAAAATGATCTCAAACCCATTGATGCCCTACTTTCAATGTTACCAGGTGGCTCCATCACAGGATGTCCCAAAAAGCACGCGATAGAAATTATAGATGAGCTGGAAGATTCATCCCGGGGCGTGTACACAGGAGCAATGGGATACTTCCATCCGGCAGGAGATTTTTGCTTTAACATCGCTATTCGAACTCTAGTTCAACAGGGGGCTGATATTTCAGTTGGCTCAGGTGGTGGGATTACCATCGACTCCCAATGGGAGGCAGAGTGGGAAGAGCTGCTAGTGAAGGCATCAACCTTTACATAGCCCTTCACAAACATTCAATAAACATAGATTGGTTTAGCCCTAAGAGCTTGTTTTCGGTGGAAGCATCCATAGATTTCCTTCGAATTAACTTGAGGGATTTTCATGCACCGAATCAAAGTCACACTCTTACTCATCCTATTTTTAGCAATCGCTTGTAACGCCCAGATGTGGCAACAAAATGATCAGATATTTAATCCCAGTGGGGTTCCCTCATTGCCGTTTTCCCAACCCCGTTTTGCCGATCTGGACAACGATAATGATATGGATATGATCCTCGGGAATATTAGCGGTCCGCCCTTGTATTTTGAAAATTCAGGTTCAAACACCGCCCCAAGTTTTCAACCTGGCGAGGCCCTGTTCAGCGCTGTTGAGGAGTTGGATTGTGAGGTCGGTGTTTGCACAGATCTTGATGCAGATGGTGACCTTGATTTTATAAGTGGGGGCTATAGGGGTCTACAGATGTATGAAAACACGGGTACCGCTGAAGCTGCAGTATTTGAAAAGGTGGATGGCTTTTTTGATGACCTCAGTCTGGCGGCCAATCCAGTTCCACATTTTGCAGATATGGATAGTGATGGTGATGTAGATCTGGTAATTGGTCTCAGCGAGTCAGGAGATGTACAATATTATCAAAACTATGGCACTCCTGATGCACCAATCTTTATTGGTGGTACTCAGGAAACCTGGTTTGATGTCGGTCTATATGCTTATCCCTGGTTTTCTGATCTTGATGGAGATGGTGATACCGACCTTCTGGTAGGTCGCGATGGATACGGATTCAACTATTACCAAAATATTGGTTCAGCCACTGCCTGGGTGTGGACACAATCAAGTACCCAGTTTTCGGGACTTGGGAC
>Ga0307989_1001152_pt1 | contig 14858 bp, 12 predicted proteins | sample EllFjometagen185_FD_203164 | JGI IMG/M metagenome (GOLD analysis project Ga0307989, IMG submission 203164) | Marine microbial communities from Ellis Fjord, Antarctic Ocean - #185 | ecosystem: Environmental > Aquatic > Marine > Unclassified | place: Southern Ocean | collected 2014-10-08
TGGATTTGAAGAAATTGCCCTGTGCTCCGGCCATGGCAGTACCGGAATCGTGGTGGATACGGATACGGCAACAACGGTTAAAGGCTTATTCGCTTGTGGCGATGTTGCCTGTGTACCAGCCCAATACTTGACAGGTGCCTTTGTTTACGGAGAAATTTCCGGGCTATCGGCTGTTGAGTATGCAAAAAAATGTGATTTTAAAAAAATTGACCCGGAGACAATAAAGAATCAAGCTGAAATGGTTTATGCCCAAATTGAGAGAGCTGATGGTATAAAACCGAATGACTTTGAATTTAAATTAAGAACGGTTATTACTGAATATCTAACACCACCAAGAAGTGCGGAAAAATTAAAAACAGCGCTTAAATGGTTTGAGAGATTCAGAGAAGAGGACATTGATCGTTTAAAACCTGAAGACTGGCATGAATTAAGTAAAGCCGTTGAAGCACGCTTTATTCTCGATTGTGCGGAAATGACAGCTATGTCTGCCTTAAAAAGAGAGGAAACCAGATGGGGGGTGAGCGACTATCGATCTGATTTTCCTAAAAGAGATGATAAGAACTGGCTAAAATTTGTCGACTTACAAATGGAACAAAAAACTGGGGAAATGGTTGTATCCACAAGCCCGATTAAGCGAAGAGAAAACAAGGAGGAGAAATGAGTTCAAATATGAGTGTGGAAATCGATCACAAACTTTGTGATGGATGTGGTATTTGTGTAAAAATATGTCCAATGGATTGTCTAAGAATGGACGAGAATAAAATAGCATTTATGAAATATGATGAGTGCTGGTATTGTGGCGCTTGTACCCTGGACTGTCCCCTGGACGCCATCATTCTTCGGCTACCTTATCTTGTCAGATAGCATCAAGATATGGGCGACTTTGTAATTATCAAAGATAACTTCTAACTATTCAGTCCTAATTCATTTTATTCATATTTTGCAACTATATAACAAGAACCGAACCCTGAGCTCGTCGAAGAGCTCAGGACAACCAAGCTCAGCAAACGTAAATACTTTGCTAATAATGAAAATCTGTTGAATAGTTACCGAAAACTAATTATTAAAGGATTTTATATGAATTCACACCAACCAAATATATTGCTAGTCATGGTGGACAATCAGCCGGCTAGCATGATGGGCTGTTATGGAAACGACGAAATCTTCTCACCACACCTGGACGCATTGGCGTCAAATGGGGTGCTCTTTCGCAATGCCTTCTGCCCTAACGCTATGTGTTCACCCAGTAGAGCCTCCATGTTTACGGGCCTCATGCCATCCCAACATGGGATTCACACCTGGCTCGATGACGACCTGATGGATACCTGGCCGGAAGGATATAATGCCATTGATGAATTCGAAACATTGCCAGAGGCGCTGTCAAAAAAAGGTTATCAAACCGCCATGATTGGGAAATATCATCTCGGATTTGCAGATGAGCCCCAGAACGGATTCAAGCACTGGGTCGCGATGGAAAAGGGGACCATGGAATCGTTTTATGGCGTGCCCATGATCGAAGACGGTCAACCCCACACGGCATCTGAACATTCAGGGGACTATTTTACCAAAAAATCCCTTGAATACCTTGATAAACATGCCAGTCCCGATGATCCGCCTTTTTTTCTGAGTTTGACCTACGCCGGCCCTTATGCAAATATTCCGGATAAGCCTCATCGATACTCCCACCTATATGCGGACTTACCGATGAATTCGGTGCCACGGGAAGGGTTGAGTTCGGAACTTCTTGATTGGATATTATTGTGCAAAGAGAAAATGCCTGCTGATGAATTTCCATGGTATAAACGGCTGGCCATGCAGCCGAATGATTTGCCGGCGATGCGACGCTATTACTCCGAAGTGAGTATGGTGGATGACGGTGTCGGACAGGTGTTAGCAAAATTAAAAGAGAAAGGTGTCTTGGAAAATACCCTAATTATTTATACAGCCGATCATGGAAAGTCGGTGGGTCATCATGGTTTTTGGGGGCATGGAGAAGATACCTGGCCGTCCAATATGCATCATTCGGCGAATAGCATCCCTTTGTTGATCAGCTATCCGGGATTCGCAAAAGCGGGTCTGGAGGTGGATAATCTGGTGGGAACAACAGATATCTTTGCCACGATTCTTGATCTGGCCGATTGCAATCTTGAAGCTCCTGAACCTATTGCTGGTGAAAGTTTTAGAACACTGTTAAGTGGTGAAACCACAGAGTTTCGTGATGAAGTTTTTATGGAACAGGAAGAAACGCGTGCCATTCGGACATCAAAGTGGCTGTTCATGAAACGATTGGAAAACACCCAATATGGATTCAAAGACGAGTTGTATGATTTGGTGAATGATCCTGATGAACGCAAGAATCTCGCCCAGCAGCCTGAACATAGCGAAATGGTCGCAAAGCTGAGTGATCGTTTAGACGAGTTCTTCACTCAACATGGCAATTCGCGCTGGGATTTATGGAAAGGGGGCACCGTCAAATCTAATTCAACCCGTCCCTTCCTTTGGAAAGAAGTCTGGGGAGACGATTGGGCACCCGAATTTTAACTAATTTGACGGTACTCTGGCTGTCATTCTTAGTTTATTATACCGGGACCGCTAAGAAGTCTGCAATGAACTTGCTTGAGAGTGTCATCCTAGAGGAGGTACGACGAAGGATCTTGTTGACTGGAGATAGAGATTCTTCGCAGGCTCAGGGAGGATGGTTATTTATGTCAGGATAGAATAATTATCATAATCTGTTATCTTACCGACAATTGAAATTGAGGAGACATGTCCCCTCAATTTCATACAAACAGGATTTGGAGGAAAAAAAATGGCAATAAAAAAACCTAATATTGTAATGATCTATGTTGATAATCATCCCGGCGCTGTTATGGGTTGTACAGGAAACAGTGAAGCTTACACTCCTAATTTAGATCGTCTTTCACAAGAAGCGACGCTTTTTACAGAGGCTTATTGTCCCAATGCCATGTGTTCACCCTGCCGGGCGTCCGTTCTAACGGGATTAATGCCCTCGCAACATGGCATTCACACCTGGATTGATGAGGATGGTAAAAATGATTGGCCCCAAAAATGGAATGCCATTCAGGAATTTGATACCTTACCGGAAAAATTAGCTCGTGACGGATACGATACCGCCTTATTTGGGAAATTTCACCTTGGAGATGCAGAGAGTGCTCCTGATATTTTCAATAAATGTGTAACCATGCAAATCGGTCATGTGCAGTCATTTTATGAAAATGATATCATTGATGGCATTAAGCAATATAAGCATCCCGGACATTCCGTTGATTTTTTTACGGATAAAGCCGTTGAGTATATTGATCAATGCAGTGAAGAAAAAGAAAAGCCATTTTTTCTCTTTCTAACCTATCCCGCACCATACGGTCACTGGCCTTCGATTCAAGGTGAACCCGTAAATCGCCATGCAGAAAGGTTTCGTAACAGCCCGATGCTTTCGGTGCCACGTGAAGCGGTTAGTAAAGAGATGATTGACTGGATATCAATCCTCAAAGAAAAAGGGGTAGATGATGAATATGATTATATGCTCCAGATACCCAATGATCTTCCGACACTTCACAATTACTACTCACAGATCAGTATGGTCGACGACGGTGTCGGTCGTGTGCTTGAGTCACTGGAAAATAAAGGATTGAACGACGATACGCTGTTTATCTACGCCTCTGATCATGGTATGTCACTTGGACAACATGGGTTTTGGGGCCACGGAGAAGACACCTGGCCATCCAATACACATCGGGAAGCCAATCATATTCCGCTAATCATTAAAGCACCCGGTGACGGAAATAAACAAAAAGTCGTAGATTCGCTGGTGGGTACAACTGATATTTATGCTACCGTTTTAGATTATGTCGGTTTGGAGATGCCACCAGTTAAAGAGAGCCCGGCCAGAAGTATGAGACCCTTGATTGAAAATAAAAATATTGTCTGGGAAAATACCTGTTTTATGGAACAAGAGGAAACCAGATCCATTAGAACAGATAGATGGCTGTTTATGAAACGCATTGCACCATCACCCTATGCATTCGAAAATGAACTTTACGATCTTGAGAGTGATCCTGATGAACGAATCAATTTGGCAGACAATCCCGAGATGAAAAATGTCGTCAAATCATTATCCGATCAAATCGATCAGTTTTATGCAAGATATTCACATCCTAAATGGGATTTGTGGCAAGGTGGGACTGTAAAATCAAATTCAACGCGCCCGTTTTTGTGGCAAGAACTTTGGGGCGACGGTTGGGCACCCGAATACTAACTTAAATGGAGATTGATCATGAAATCTAAAGACAGATATGCATTAATTGGTGCGACTTTGATCGATGGCAATGGAGGAACTCCCTTAAAAGATGCCACAGTCCTGGTGGAAAACGGTGTCATTAAGGCCGTTGGCAGTCGAACGTCGCTTGTTTTGGAAGCCGACACCCGGGAAATTGACATTCAAGGGCATTATCTGATGCCGGGACTAATTGATTCCCACCTTCACATGGTGGGCGTTAAAAGTCCTTCATTATTGGATAACCTGGTTGAACCAAATTATATACAGGCGATGAGAACAGTAGCTGAGGCCAGAAAAATCTTGGAATATGGATTTACAACCGTACGAAGTGGCGGTTCCAGGTATGATCTCTATTTAAAGCAGGCCATTGAAGAAGGTACCATTGTCGGTCCCAGAATATTTTCCTGTGGCCTGGCCATTTGCCGATCAAGGGGGCATGCCGATTATTTGCGCCGGGACCTGTATGAACTTCCTGAAGATTTTGTTAAAGACAACCTTCCCAAAGCGCAGTTAGTTGATGGTGTGGAAGAGGTTCGTAAGGCTGTCCGGAAACTAATTGGCCAAAATGTTGATCATATTAAATTTTTTGCAACAGGTGGCGGAGCCTGGAGATTAGACCAGGCACCTGACTCCCATTTTAGCAGAGCCGAAATGGAAGTCATCGTAGAGGAAGCGCATCGGGTTGGATTACCGGTTATGTGCCACGCAGAAAGTGTTGAAGCTGTTAAAATCGCTGTGGAACTAGGAGTAAGATCTATTGAGCATGCTGATGATGATAACGGGCATGAGCTTGATGATGAAACCTGCCGGAAAATGGTTGAAAAAAATATCTATTTGGTACCCACTTTATGCATATTTTATTTTGACCTGGAAGAAGGTGAGGATATTCTCCCTTCTTGGATAAACAGCTTAAAGCGGGCCAAGAAGCATGGTGTCAAAATTCTACTGGGAACGGACACCTGGTGTGATGATGTAACACCCTATGGAAAATTCAATATAAGTGAAATAAAACTATTGGTTGATGTTCTGGATATGACGCCTCTGGAAGCCATTACCTCGGCCACGAAATATGGCGCCGAGGTATGTGGTATTGGTGAGCAAGTGGGGACTTTAGAAAAAGGCAAGCTGGCGGACCTTCTGGTTGTTAAACAAGATCCAGTTTCAAACATTGATGTGTTGCTTGATAAAGAGAATGTTAAATACGTTATAAAAGAAGGGATTTTTTATGTAGGTGGTAGTCAAATATGAAGAAGATATTGAAAAAATACTGGTTTATATTTGGTCTGATCATCGTTTTTATTCTAACGATTGCAGACCTTACAGGAACGTTGTCCGGAGCGGGAAAATGGCTGAAATCCCACCGGGGGCCTGATATTGCAATTATACTGATATTTTTTATTTCAGGATTAATGCTTAATGCCGAGCAGGTCAAACAAGGTCTGATGGACCTGAAAGGCTTTTTTGTGGCACTTGTCTTAATTTTTATTGCTGCTCCAATTGTTGCGATGGTATTGGGAATGGCACCGTTGCACACTGGTGTTAAGGTTGGCCTTTTCCTGGTGGCAGTAATGCCGTCAACCCTAAGCAGTGGTGTGGTTATGGCCGGCGCAGCAGGCGGCAATATCGCTCACGCACTGTTCATTACGATTACTTCCAATATTCTGGCAGTTTTTACAATCCCAATTTCACTTGGATTAATGCTTAGCTTTGCCGGTGATTTTTCTGCGGTTGTGATCGACAGTTACGCAATGATGACAAAAATTGCACTTTTTGTAGTATTGCCCCTTATGATGGGACTTGGGATAAACTATTTTCTAAAAAATATTTTAAAACGTTTCAACTTTTATCTTCCGATTGCAAACCAGTGCCTTATTCTCTGTATGGTCTGGATGGGTCTTTCTCAGTCCAGACATGTGATCGTAAATAATACAGATACAATTCTTATAATATTTCTTCTTGTTTTTATTTTTCATGGCATTATGCTTCTGCTGGCATTTTTATTTACAAAACAAGCTGGAATACTACCCGGTAAACGTGAAAGTGTTATTTTCATGGGAGGACAGAAAACGTTGCCGCTTTCAGTTATCATTCAGGTATCAATTTTCCCCCAGTATGCTCTGGCTCTGGTTGTTTGTGTCACTCATCACATTGTTCACCTTTTGATGGATGGTTATCTGGCAGGACGTTTATCACGCAAAGGATAACATCAAAATAATATACATGGGGGAAAAGATGCCAAGATCAAAATCTACTATTTTTGCAGTTTGGCCCTATTTCTTTTTGTCAGGTATATCCGGTCTATTAGGCCTCCTATTGATTTTTATTGGATGGCCGGGTAACTATCCTGCTAAAAGCGAATTAGTAAAAATTAGTGGGAAAATAGCGACTGTTAGCATCAGGGATAATATCTCGAATTCTACCGCCGGAGCTATGTTACCGGGATTTACAGCAGTTTATTTCACACTTGAAGGAATTCCGGGTGAGTTTAGATATTCTTATGATAATCCAAAATATCCATTAGTACGTGATTACACTGCGGGTGTTCTGGATATCTGGATCAACGGTTCTGAAATGGGAGATCAACTGCCAAAGAATATTTGGCAGTTGCAGGAACGTAACGGATTTACATCACTGTATCCGGATACTTCAGTTACATATGAAGAGGTGATCGAAAGGCTAACCAGGGTTGATCACTCAATTTTCAAATTTGGCCTTTGGTTGACCGTTGTATTTTGTGTTTTCACCTTTGCTGGAATCGGTGGTGTATGGTTTAGAAATCGCTAACACACAGTTGAAACATTGTAACACTATATCCCTAGCAAAAATGTCTCCCGCTTAAATGGCACATCCCCTTGGGCCGGTTCATCAAATTCACGAGCAAATTTATGTCCTGAAAAAACTGAACTGGCAATAGTGCCTGGTGCAAGACAATCACCAATACGGGCTAACGATTTAATACCAGCATCAGATAGTGCATCAGGCTGAGATGCTAACTGATGATATAGTTCATCGTTTGGAACCCGTGCCGTTATCATTACAAGCCCGTCAACCTCTAACGTTTCTTCACTACCGGTGTAGACACATTCCAGTGTCACTTTATTTCCATCAAAAGCCTTTAGATTTCGTGATGGAATAATGTTGACGCCAAGTTTGATCATCCTGCCTTGAATTCTATTTTGTTCAACAGTATACTGAGTCCAGTCTGAAATTCGGCTAAAGGTTGAAACAAAATCTACCTGACATCCTTTTTCGACCAGTTTTTCAGCAATCACACTACCCATATAATAATGGTCATCGTCAAAAATTAATACCCGGCCAGTCGGATAACGACCATTTATGATATCGTCTGGAGTAAAAACCTGCTTTTTCGAAACATGTGTTTCTATAGGGTGATTGTTCCACAATCCTAAGCCGTCTTTGCGCCAGAAGGAGCCGGTTGCTAAAACGATATGTGGAAATTTAAATTCCAGGATGTCTTCAACTGTTAGGGGGCTACCAGGGTAAGTTTCAACATTGCTAAGTTTTTTAAGCTGAATGGATCGGTATTCAGCAACTCTATTCCATTCGCTGAGTGTCGGAAGTTTTGATTCTTTTGTAACCCGGCCTCCTAATTCGGTTGAGGTGTCAGCCAGATAGATATGATAACCTCGTTTCCCCAAGGTAATGGCAGCCTCCATGCCAGAGGGTCCGGCACCTACAATCAGTATCTCATCTTCCGATTTTTTAGGGTTCACTTTTTCCGGATGCCATCCCCGGCGCCACTCTTCACCCATGGTTGGATTTTGAGTACATCGGATCGGCGCGCCACGACTATCGTGTGCGAAACAGATATTACACCCGATACATTCCCTGATTTCATCTTCCCGGCCTTCCTTAATTTTGTTGGGTAAGAACGGATCAGCAATTGACGGGCGGGCGGCACCAATCAGGTCTACAATCCCGCGTTTCACTTGTGACACCATCGTATTCGGAGATGTAAACCTTCCGACACAAACAACAGGTTTTGACGTAATGGACTTGACGTATGATACATATTCTTCAAGGGCGCCTTCTTTGGCAAAACGGGAACTTCCCATTTCATAAGAATAATCAGCAATGGTCAGATCCCATAGGTCGGGTAAATCTGCCAATAAGCCTAACATGTCTTTTTGTTCTTCGATTTGCACCAGTCCATCAATTCCACTACCATCATCCGCACAAAACCGCACAACCACCGCACATTTATCACCAACCGCATTTTTTATTTCTCCGATCAGTTCACGGAGCAAACGCACCCTATTTTCAGTTGACCCGCCATATTCATCTATCCGATTATTTGTCGCAGATGATAAAAAATGTGAAACCAGATAAGAATGGGTTGCATATACATAAATAATATCAAATCCGGCCGTTTTAGCACGTTTGGCAGCTGCCACAAACCATCTCCGAATCTCCTTGATGTCAGATTTCCCGATAATGCTGCTTTGAACCGGATCATTGTAGCTAGCCGGTTTACTATAATTACCAAGAGAGGGTTCGCGCGAATATAGATTAGCAACTTGATGTCCACCATGCCATAATTGAATACCTGCCAAAGCACCATGTTCGTGTACTTTTTCAACCATTAAGGCATTTGCTTTTATGTCAGCGTCATCCCAGATAGCCGCATGGGGATAGGGCGTGTCATCTGATGTTGGATGAATGGAACAGTACTCTGTATTGACAACTCCCCAACCTCCTTCTGCTTTCATACCCCGCATTCCTGCCAAAGTATTGGGCATTCGATGACCCATTCCGGAACAGTGGGGCACCTGATAAAATCTGTTTTTAGTAGTAACCGGACCAATTTTTACAGGTTCGAATAATATATCAAAGTAAGGGTCGCGCGCCATTGCCTCTCCTTTTTATCGTTATTGATTGATAGTGGGGCCAATCCTTGAATGTTGAATCTGATCCCATTGATATTATGATAGGTAGTTGTGCAAGGGATCCAAACTGTTCGGATCTCCTGAAATTTCTTTTTTTGCAAAGTTGATCGCCAGGATTTCATGTTCGGTTAGTTGTTTTAAAGCACCCAAATCATCCTTAAGTGCCATCTCTTCCAAAGCCTTAAATTCTTCGAGGTACCCTGGGTATCGTTGAACAATATATTTCATAAATCCTAGCCAGGAATAAGTGCAATCCAGCTTAGCATCAACTATACCTAAAGGTTTGAGTATTGATTCATCCCTCGGTATCAAATTGTACTTTTGCAACAGAGAAACTATCGACTCCGCAGCTTTGCGTTCAACTCTGGCCAACAATATTAGTTTTTCTTTTTCACTGAAATAATTTGCTAATTCATAAAAATAAGCTTCTCCAATGATTTCATCTTCATAATAGGATAATAAAGTTTTCAAATATTTGTCTGTCGGTTTTGTTTTACTGTTTAGCATAAGTCAGTTCCTTGTCTTCAATTACATATTATAAACTGTCAGCAGGCAAAACCTAAATTTAGTCGGTCCATCAGTTTCAGCCAGGGACCCGTTTTCCCGTTATTGGCATCTGCCTTTGCTAAGGCATGTCTGGACATGGTCACCCCAAACCAACGAACGGGTTCAGGTGGCCAGTTTAAGGCCTTCTTTTTTACAAATTGCAGATTTAGAATATCACTGGGTTGGTAACCAAGCAATTCCAGACCCACCCTAGCACCGAATCGTGATGCGCCCACACCCAATCCGGTATAACCCACAGACCACGCTACTCTATTATCATATGCGACACCTGGAACCATGCAAAACCTGGTAGAAGAAGCGATGATGCCCCCCCAGCGATGTGTGAATCGAATACCTTCTAGTTGGGGAAATGTTTCAAAGAAGGTTTTTGATAATTGTTCAAATCGGTCTTGAGGATCGGCCACACCCTGATCTGTGCGACTACCAAAATAATAGCAAACAGAGCCACCGCCCCCCCAAGTGATGCGATTATCCTGTGTGAGTCGATAATAGTGGAACATATTATCATGACTGGACAAACCCATTCGCTCTTTCCAGCCTATTGAAGCCATTTGTGAAGCACTCAAAGGTTCTGTGGCTATTTGGTAATCCCAAACAGGAATGGTTGACTTTCGGATTTGACTTAATGGACTGCGAAATGCGTTCGTAGCTATTAAAATTTTTTCGCTTTTGATCGCTCCATTGGGACAAGTCGTGATCATTCCAGTTCCTTTGGGTTTCAAGTTGAGCATTGGCGTGCTCTCAAAAATACGGATCCCTAAAGAAAGCAATACTCTTTTTAGTTCCCAACATAAGCGAGCCGGATCAACGATGCCACCCCGATTACGATTCCAAACGCCTGCCCGATAAATAGGTGAATTTACTTTTTCCCGTAGTTCATTTTGATCAAACCAAATAACATCAGAGCCAGTTTTTTGTTTTGCTTCAAAGTGCTCTCTCAGTTGATCAATATGGTGCTCTCTGGTAGCAATCTGCATGCTGCCTACGTTTTCATATCGCGCATTAATCTTATATCGGCTTAGGCTCTCAATAAGTTCTTTAAAATTCTGACGACCCAGGGTGTTGATGCGTTCTGTCTCATTTGGGAAATGGTACTCGGAATTGGTGTCACCATGCGCAAGATTATCTACTAAAAAACCGCCTGTTCGACCCGACGCGCCATCGCCGATAAAAGTTGATTCAATCAGAATAACATCCACATCCGGTTTCCGTTCCTTTGCCTGAAGAGCAGCCCATAATCCGGTAAAACCACCGCCAACAATAAGTAATTCACATTTCTCATCCCTGACCAACGGTGTACCTGGGGAAGGTCTGACATCCTGATCATGCCAAAGTGGACAGTACTGGGTCTCATTGAGTGACTTTAAATGCGGTTCCATATCGCTTTTCCTTTGAAATTCTTAAAATTGTAGAATAAAATCTAAAACCGCCAGTTCACAATCCAACCTGTTTTTTAGATCTGAAATTATTACTTATGATTATAATGGATTACAAAAACAGTAGGTCAGTTTAAGCGACCCAGGGTGCTTTTCTATTTTTCGATTGGTTGAAACATCGCATAAAACTTCCGAACCGTCTCAGATGTTTTCCAGCTGCAGACCGTATCTTTGGGAATAAAAAAAGTATCACCTGCCTTGAAAGCGTGTTTCTTACCTGCTTCGTCAGTAATTGTTATAGAACCTTCAAGTAAATAAACCATTTCATAACATGGAAAGGGTAACATTTCACTCTCAAAGGGAGTGCTTTCCCAGGTGCCGACAAACATTTGACCGGTTGTATCTTCATAACAGGTGTGGTCTTTCTGGATCGGCATCTCTCCTTTAATAATAAATGGATCACTTGTTTCTAATATTTCCATAGGAGCATCTGCCTGCGGTATGACGATCCTGTTGGTTGCTGGTGTTTCAGGCATACTAGCATCCGGAGCATCGTAAATCATATAAAATTTTTTGAGGTATCCTTCCTGTTTCCAGCTGCAGGGATATCCTTTCGGAATGACAAACGCTTCTCCGGCATTAATGATTGTCTCTTCATCATTTTTACTACCCATGGCGACTTGACCTTCGATTAGCCACATAAATTCATCCATGTTATAAGGACCAAATACTTCCTGGCTGGCCGTTGAATCCCAAACTCCTACAAAGAGACCTAATGCTTCATTTTCATAATATGAGTGACAGTTTAAAACCGGAGGTGAAGATTGATAATCAGCTGTAACAGGTGCTTCATTTTGTAAGCCAGTATTAGTAGGACCGTTAGGTTCAAGGCGAATGATGCGGGATTCTCTCATTTGGATTTTCCGGTTGAAATGTTTAATTTAATCTAATATTATTTTATAAAAATATTGCTCTAATCTGTGCTTTTGTGTTTGGATTGTAGCTCTCAAGGTTGGTTCGCATGTGGCCGTAATCTGTAAATAGAACGATGATTAGTAATTTAAGGCTCAGATTATTTCTTCAACAATTTTTTAATGCGTTGCTGTTGCCTAAAGTCACAAACACTACAACTCTGCTCGTTGATTTTCTTTGGTTGTGAAAGCTGATTTAAATTCTCTGGCACAATGTTGTATTTTTGCCAACACTTTTTAAACAGTGCAGGATTATGCAGAAATTGCCTGCATTTTGTTACCTCTTGTCCGGAGAAAGTGGTGGAAGAGCTAAAAAGCATTATCATTAACACGATCAACCATCTTTTTCTTATGCTTCTGCTGATGTATTCCATTCTTTCTCTTTTGTTATTGTCTTTTCTGCTTACAGTTATTGGCTGTTTTGATTGCCGGATCCAGTAGTGATTTAAGATCCGGCCGAATACAAATGTATTGCAACCGGATGGTTTCTAATGAAATCGAAAAACCTCTTATTTTTTAAGCAAAATCAGTGCATCTTCTTCCCAGGTCAACCAAACACGGCTCCCTCTATCTGTGGTATCCCAGGTGTCTTCAATCGACCCCTCTTGTTCAGCAACAGCCAGCGGTTTATCCAGTCCTTCTACGGATATATAGTAGTGATTTCGATTTCCTAAATAAGCCACGGTTTTAATAATACCTTCAACACCAGGATTTCCATCTGTGCTTTTCTCCTCTAAGATTTGTATCTTCTCCGGACGGATCGCACCAGTAACCTTGTCCCCTGTATGGACAAAATCTCCTTTAACCGGAACCGATACCAAGCCAATTCCTTCGGCGTCCACTTGTGCTTTACCATCTTTTACATCAATTACAGTTGCTTTCATAAAATTCATCTGCCCGATGAAGTCGGCACTTTCTACACTGGTTGGGCAATGATACAATTCTTTGGGGGTAGCTAATTGTAGTATTTTCCCATCAGACATAATGGCAATTCGGTCCGACATAGTCATGGCTTCTTCCTGATCATGGGTAACAAAAATAAAAGTAATACCCACTGACTCTTGCAAAGAACGCAACTCAAGTTGCATCTCCTCACGCAGTTTGGCATCAAGGGCTCCTAAAGGTTCATCCAGTAACAAGACTTTTGGGCGTTTAATCAAAGCTCTGGCCAAAGCCACACGTTGCCGTTGGCCACCGGATAGTTCGTCTGGTTTTCGTTTTCCAAAACCAGGGAGTTGAACCATTTCCAGGGCTTCATCAACTAATTTAATCTTTGCATCTTTGGTCAGCTTATCTTTGCGTAATCCGTAAGCAATATTGTTAATGACGTTAAGGTGGGGAAAAATCGCATAATTTTGAAAGACCATATTGGTGGGGCGATGATGGGGTGCGGTCTCTGACATCGCTACCCCATCGATATAAATTTCGCCCTCATTCGGTGTCTCAAAACCAGCCAACATTCTTAACAGGGTCGTTTTTCCACTTCCGGAGGCCCCCAGTAGTGAAAAGAATTCACCACTTTTGATATTGATATTAACTTTATCCACTGCATTCACGGAGCCGTAGTATTTGGATATATTTTGAATTTGAATAAATGTGTCTTTAGCGTTCATCTAAAATTCTCCTTTTAGATTGGAAATGTTTTGTAAAAGTAGCACTGTATTTTTGGTGTTATTCTAATTTATTTTTTGCTTTTTGACTGTTGGCTTTCGCAAAATCATTGCGATATAAACCAATACAATGGAACCGACTAGAATAGCAGAGCTCATCGCTAGGACATTGGGAAGCCGTTGAGGAAATCGTACCTGACCATAAACAAAGACAGGAAAAGTTGGATCAGTACCCCCTAGAAAAAATGCGAGATAGAACTCATCAAAGGAGATCGTGAAACAGAGCAGGATACTTGCTAAGACACCAGGGATAATCATCGGCAAGGTTACACGCCAGAATGTCATCCAGGCATTCTCACCCAGATCCATAGAAGCTTCCTCCATGGATTTATTGGAGCCATGGAAGCGAGGGATCAAAGTGGCCATCGAAAACGGAACACAGAACAAAGCATGTCCAAGTCCAACAGTATAGAGGGTCAAAGGCACACCCATCCGGGACAACATGACCAATAACGAGATCGCTACTACGATCACCGGAATTACTAAAGGCAACATAATGATAAAAACAATCGGTTTTTTCCCTGGAAATTGATAACGGGTCACTGCCTTGGCTCCCATTATCCCAAGAATTGTTGCGAAAACCGAAGTGGCCAAACCGACTCTAATGCTGTTCAATAAAGCAGCATGCATTGGTTCGTTGCTAAGCATTTCCTTATACCAATTAAGCGTCCATCCTGGTATTGGAAAACTGAAATAAAATGAATCCACAAATGAAAACAGTGGTAAAACCAGGACCGGAAGATAAAGCACCAACAAAAAGACGATTGCGTAAGCATGCAGCGGTCGGTTGGGCCTCTGAATATAAGGGATGGTTGATTTAAACACGCTCATAGTTTTCTCCTGATAAATATATTTGTTACCCAGATAAATATTACTGAAACCAGGGCAACCAGAGCCATCATTGCAATCGCTAGTGTAGCACCCATAGGGTAGTCATTGATGGCGCCGAACATCGCCTGGATGATATTCGCAATCATCATCCCATCGGGACCACCAACCCAGGCAGCTGTTACGAAATCACCCACTGTGGGGATAAAGATAATTAAAATAGCTGCGACGACACCAGGTAG
>Ga0307989_1001153_pt1 | contig 14844 bp, 7 predicted proteins | sample EllFjometagen185_FD_203164 | JGI IMG/M metagenome (GOLD analysis project Ga0307989, IMG submission 203164) | Marine microbial communities from Ellis Fjord, Antarctic Ocean - #185 | ecosystem: Environmental > Aquatic > Marine > Unclassified | place: Southern Ocean | collected 2014-10-08
GAATATTGTATGCCTTTATGCCTGGCACTTCCAATTCTTCCGGACTTCACAGATCAGAGGATATGGGAGTAAATTGGGAAGCTTGTTTCTGGAGTTGCAATCTTTCTGCATTAGCTTTAGATTGTAATGATAATATTTTTACCGGTTGGGAAGAAGAAGGTGTAGGCTTCTGGGAATACCCGATGAATGATCCATTAATGATAAATACGGGATTAGAAGATCAGTATATTCTTAATTTAGTAGATTTCCCAATTATTGATAGTCCATCGATTCTTGCCTGTACACAAAGCGGGGCTTACTTCCTAACTGATTACACGGATGTTGACGATTGTGAGTTGCCTAATACAAATTACAATTTACAAAATCATCCAAATCCTTTTAATCCATCAACAACAATCAGTTTTGAAATCTCGAATATAAACGCATTTGCACAAATTGAAATTTATAATTTGAAAGGTCAAAAGGTTAAATCTTTACCAGTTATCCTTAGTGGAGATGAAGGATTAGTTACATGGTATGGTACAGATCAAAATAATTATCCAGTTAGTACAGGAATTTACTTTTACCAATTGAGAGTTGAAGGAAAAATAATGCAAACCAAGAAGATGATATTAATAAAATAGGAGTTTTTATGAAGAGATTACTATTAAATCTGATTCTGTTCCTTTGTAGTACATTATTATTTTCCCAAACTACAATTCCTGCTGGAGATGTTTCGGGAAATTGGTCAGTTTCCGGTTCTCCATACTTAATTGAAGGTGAAATTTACATTCCAGATGGACAAACCCTAAGTATAGAACCCGGTTGCTTAATTGAATTTCAAGGACATTACAAATTCAATGTTCAAGGCAGATTACTCGCAGAAGGAACTGAACAAGACAGCATTGTATTTACCGTAGTAGATCCAGATATTGGTTGGAATGGAATACGTTTTGACAATACTCCAGCTACAAACGATTCATCCAAAATTGTTTATTGTATCATAATAAACGGTATTGCTGAAGGATATCCTCCAGACCTTAGAGGTGGAGCTATTTATGTGAATTCTTTTTCAAAACTAAATATTGCAGATTCCCGTTTTGAAAATAACCAAGCCATCGATGCACAACCCGTAGGTGGGGGTGGCATTGAAAAAGGTTCTGGTGGAGCTATATGCATCAAGAATAGTTCTCATATAACAATAAAAAGAACTTTATTCATAATGAATGAGGGTCATTATGGAGGATCAATTTTCTGTAGTGAATCTCAAATATCTATCAGTCATTGCAGTTTTATTGGTAATAATGGAATATTTAATGGAGGCGGCATTTCAACTTGGGAAGCTTCTGTGGAAGTAACAAACTGTATATTCTATAATAATTCCTCACAGTATGGTGGGGGAATAAATTTTGATTATCAATTAGATTCAGCGATAATTAATTGTATCTTTTCAAACAATTCTTCACAATATGGTGGTGCTATATATTCAAATTCTTCTAACAATGGCTATATCACTAATAACTTACTTTGTAATAATTTCGCAGAATATGGAGGTGGTATTTGCTGTTTGTCATTCAATGGCTATATCACAAATTGTACTATTGCTTTTAATGAAGCACAATATGGAGGAGGTATTTGCTTTGGCAATTATTCAAATCCTTCTGTTCTAAACACCATAATCTATGATAATTATTCTACTGTAAGCGGAGATCAGATATATCTGCAAGAAAATCCTACTTTTGGATATTGTTTTGTTGAAGAAGGAATATCTGGTTTTGGTGGTAATAGCTCATATAATGCTCAAAATTACCAGAATTGTATAGAAGCAAATCCAATGTTCGTTCAACCTTCAGTTGGATACGGTTTATCCACCAATGGATTGCTTTCGGATTTTTCTCTAAATACCTATTCTCTATGTATTGAAGCAGGTGATCCCGAAACGGATCTATCACTTCTACCTTTATTTGATATTGCAGGAAATCAGAGACTGCTTTTTAATTACGTTGATGTTGGTGCATATGAGTATACATCTTACTATGCTGATTTTATAGCCGATCCACAATCTGGTGATGTTCCCTTAACGGTTCAGTTCTACGATGAATCAGTTGGCGTACCTACTTTTTGGGAATGGGATTTTGAAAATGATGGTACTATTGATTCATATGAGCAGAATCCAATATACACTTATGGGCAACATGGAAACTATTCTGTTTCATTAACAAGTGGAAATAATAGTTATAATGATACTATGACTAAACAAGAATATATTAATGTGAATTATACTATTATTCCACAATTTTCTGCAAACATATTATTTGGTTTTGCACCACTGACTATTGACTTCATAGATGAGTCTTACGGTAATATTATTAGTTGGGAATGGGATTTTGAAAATGATGGTTTTATTGATTCTTATCTTCAAAATCCAACATGGGAATACACTGAACATGGAGTATATTCAGTTGCGCTTAAGATATTTGATGGTCAAATAGAAGACACACTGATAATAGAAGACTACATTACAATACTTCCGGATAATGAATTAGGTGGGGTAATCACAGACAATTTAGTATTAGAAGCTGATACAGTAAATGTTATAGGTGAAGTTACGGTCTTAGATGGAATCACATTAACAATTAATCCTGGTGTTACGTTGCTTTTTCAAGATCATTACAAGTTAAACATACAAGGAAGATTACTAGCAGTTGGGACAGAACAAGATTCTATTAAATTTACAATAGCTGATACAACAGGATTTAGTAATTTTGCTATTCCAGATGGTGGCTGGCATGGAGTACGATTTGACAATACTCCAGCAACTAATGATTCGTCTAAAATTGTTTATTGTCATTTTGAGTATGGAAAAGCAGTTAGTAATAATTGGATTGAGCGATCTGGAGGTGCTATTTTCATTGATGATTTTTCTAAAGTACTAATTTCTTATAGTACATTGATAAACAATTATGCTGAAGATTATGGAGGTGCAATTTATGACGCTGGCGGCATTAAGATAGAAAACTCAAGGATTTCTAATAACATATCCGATGATTGGGGAGGAGGAATTTATTCTAATGGTTATCCTTCAGGAAAATATACAAATCTTATAGTAAGTTATAATTCCGCTTCATCAGGAGGTGGACTATATATTGGAAATTATCCAGAAATTATTAGTTGTATAATTACAAATAATCAAACTGATGGTGTATACATAGATGAATCTTCACCAAAAATAATTAATAGTATTATCTGTAATAATGAAGGTAATGGAATTTATATATTTGAAGTGGGCTGGGAAGAATCTAATCCTAAGATAACAAATTGTACTATAACAAATAATGATGCATATGGAATAAAATACCATTATTATGAAGAATGGTGGGAACCAGAGAATGATAGAAATAATAACAAAAGAAATATTACCGTAACACCATTAGGAAATAGAAGTATTACCGTAAAGAATAATCTGCTTTCTGGTAATGCATCTGGATCTGTATATGCGGATGGTCCAGCAAGTTTAACTTACTGCTCTTTTTCTGATGATTTACCATCATTTGCAGGTATTGGATGCATTAGTACAGAGTCTCATTTTGTTAATCCTACGTTGGGAGTTGGAGTAAATTATAATGCACTTAAAGCTGATTGGTCTTTATTATCTAATTCAATGTGTATCAATCGTGGCATACCAGATACAACAGGTTTATATCTGCCAGAATTTGATCTGATGGGAAACCCAAGAGTTTTTCAAGGAATTACTCCAAGAATTGATATAGGTTCCTATGAATTCCAAGGTGAACCAGATCAAATCCCAGATATTTATGCTTACCCACGCAGCTTCGATTTTTATCTGTGTTCAATTGATAGTTTCTCATTAGAGAAAAGCTTCACAATTTCAAATATCGGTTTTGTTGATCTGGAAATATTTTCAATAACAGCACCAGAATGCTTCCTAATAAAAAGAGAAAACGATACAGAATATAGTTCTACTATCGAACAATTTACAATAGAAGCAGATAGCACTGAAACCATTAAGATAATTTTTAATCCCAATTCTGCGCTTATTTATTCTGATAATATTTTAATAACCTCTAATGATCCTGACGAAAATATAGTCACGGTTGGAGTTACCGGAATTGGTGATATTTATCCGGTTGTTTATGGTAACATTTCAGAGGATACAACTTGGGATTCTGAGATCGTAAAAGTAACAGGCAATATTACAGTAGAAGATGGTAAAACATTAGTTATTACTCCAGGTACAACAATTAAATTTATGAATAGATATCAACTTGATGTTCAAGGAAGGATTTTAGCTGAAGGAACTGAGCAGGATTCAATTAGATTTACTTCAAAAAATTTAGATTCTTGGTGGAATGGGATTGAATTTGTCAATACACCTACAACAAATGATTCTTCTAAGTTTAGTTATTGTCATTTTTCCAGGTCATATCATACGCGTGGTGGTGCATTTCAAATTTGGGATTTCGATAAAGTTAAGTTAAATTTTTGCACCTTTATAAATAATAAGGCAGCAAATCATGGTGGAGCTATATATGCAAGGTATTGTGATATATCAATATCAAATTCTCAATTTATAGCAAATGAAGCACTAGCTGATTGGGACTACATGTGGAGTTGTCCAGGTTATGGGGCGGGACTGTATATTGCCAACTCAAGTGTTGAGTTAATAAATTGTATAATAAGAAACAATCACGCACACGATGCTGATGATTATCCAGATGGTGGTGGAATATATTCCTATAATTCAGATTTGAAACTAATTAATTCTCAACTATATGAAAACTATAGTTATAATGGTCAGGCAATTTATTTAGGCCGATCAAATCTTGTTATGTATAATTCTATTATTTCTCAGCATGACTTGTATAATGGTAATGGTAATGCAATATTGGCTTCAGACTCAACAAATATTTCTTTAATAAATACAGTAATATATAATAATACAGGTAATAATGTAAGGTTTAGTTCTGGAGGTGTATCAAATTCGTTCTACTCGGATTATTCTTGTATTGAAGGTGGAGAAAATAGTATCATACACGTATATAATGGTGCAGTTTACTGGGAAGAAAATAATATCGAAGATGACCCTCTTTTCGTTGATCCTGAAATTGGTGATTTTCATCTTCAGTCAGGTTCACCATGCATAAATGCAGGAACTCCATCTGGTTGGATTGTGCCAATGTTGAATCAGCCAATAAATGAGATTTTGGAATATGATAGTGCAGATAATAATTATGATATTGGTTGTTATGAATATCGGGAGCTTATGCTAAATATTGATGATATTGATTTTGGTGAAGTCTCTTATGGATTACTTTCTGAGGCTGTTTTAGTAACAATTACAAATATAAGCGAAGAAGATATTCTTATAACAAGCATAGAAGCATCCGATCATTTCCTTATAAAAAAAGACATGGGAGATAATTATAAACACTTAATTAATCAAATAGATTTACCTGCTAATTCGGATGTTACTTTCTGGGTTGCTTGTAGACCTCTTTATCATGGATTAGTGGACGGAGAAATTTCCATTTATTCCGACGCAATTCCGTCAATAGAAGTAATTACTGTTTCAGCTAGTGTTAATCTCATTAATGTTCCCAAACTTTTCAACAACTTTCCAAATCCTTTTAATCCTGAAACTACAATTAAGTTTTCAATTCCACAAGAGAGTAAAGTTAAATTAATAGTTTATAATCTAAAAGGTCAAAAAGTAAAATCACTTGTAGATGCAACTTGTGAAATTGGTATAAACACAGCTATCTGGGATGGAACAAATAATTTTGGAAATAAGGTAGGAACAGGTGTTTATTTTTATAAGCTAGATGTGGATGGTAAAACAATTAAAACCAAGAAGATGCTTCTCTTAAAATGAAACTAGCAGTTATCGGCACTAAAAAATTCACTGATTATATTTTTCTTTCATCTATCCTGAAAAAGATTCCAAATATAGAAATAATCATCAGCGGTGGAGCAATAGGGACTGATACCCTTGCTAAACAATTTGCCATTCAAAATAATATAGAATTGAAAGAATTTCCTCCCGATTATAAAAAATTTGGTGACAAGGCAAAACACATTCGTGATAAATTGATCGCAAAAGAATGTGATGAGTTAATTGCTTTTTGGGATGGTGAATGTGATGGAACAAAATACACAATTGATTATGCAGAACAGCTTGGAAAAACAATTGAGATAATTCAGGTTATAAATAATTAATGAAAAACGTAATAATAGGAATACACGGTTTAAAGAACAAGCCAAACAAAGATCTCCTGGAAAATTGGTGGAAAAAATCTATAATTGATGGTCTTAAAAATATTGGCAGGCATAATATTGAGTTTGAATTTGAACTTGTTTATTGGGCAGATCTTGAATATGCCAAACCACTTGATCTAGAAATATCAGATTCTAAAGATCCTCTTTTTATCCAGCATCCATACACCTCTATTTGTAGATCTGAAGTATCTGAGAAAGAATCGAGAGTTAAAAAGAAGATCCTTGATACTATTGAAGAAGGTTTAGATAAATTAATTCTGCAGGAAAAAAAAATTAGTGGAATTGAAAAAATAGTAGATTCCACAATAAGAAGAATGTTTACAGATCTCGATATATATTATCACGGTTTTTGCAAAGTTGATAAAAACCATATTGCCAAGCATACTTTTAGAAGCAGATTATTAGAAGTTCTGCAAAAATATCAACACGACCGAATAATGTTAATTGGACACTCGATGGGGTCAATTATTTCATATGATACTCTCTTTGAGAATGTTTTTGAATTGAAAGTAGATACTTTTGTTACTGTTGGATCTCCACTTGGTTTTCCGCTGATCATCAAAAAAATATTAATGGAGCAGAAATTAGAAATAAATGTAAATGCAAAACCTCCAACTCCGGATAACATAATGACAAGCTGGTATAACTTTTCTGACTTGGATGACAAAATTACATTTAATTATGATCTTGCTGATGATTATTTACCAAATTTGCATAGTATTAAGCCGGTTGATGTTATCATCAATAACACATATGAATATAATGGACAAAAAAATCCCCACAAGGTTTATGGTTATCTCCAAAATGAAGCAGTAGCAAATATTATAGATGGTTTTTTAGCAAAACCGACGTCGCTCATCGCAAGATTTTTAAAGATGGTCAGATTATGAAGCAGGATTTCGTGCTCTTACTCATGCTTTTGATAACAACATTACTTTTTGCTCAGACTGCGGAGATAGACAGTTTGAGAGCCGTGATAGAACAAACAACAGGGATAGCATCAGTAGATGCCATCAATCAATTATCCAAAGTTTACTGGCAGGTAGATCTTGAACTTTCAATTGAAAACGGTAACATAGCCTTAGAACTTTCACAAAAGCTAAAATACAAAAAAGGTGAAGCCGAAGCGATAAAAAATATTGGTGGAGCCTACTACTTTCTTGGTGAATTTGATATCGCTGTTGAACATTTTATCGAATCTTTAGAGTTGCGAGAAGAAATTGGTAACAAAACTGATATAATTAATGCTCTGAATAATTTAGGTATTGTGCAGGAAAGCTTGAACAACCATGAACAAGCACTATATTACTATTTGGAATCAATGGATATTGAATCTGAAATAGGTAATAAAGATGGGATAGCTGGCTCATTAAACAATATTGGTATGGTTTATGAAAATTTATCTGATTATAACAAAGCTTTGGAATATTTCCGAAGAGCTGAAGCTGTTTACAAAGAGATTGGAAATAAATACGGACAAGCGCTTACACTTGATAATATCGGTTCAATTTTTCGTGATCTTACAAATTACGATAAATCAATAGAATACCATTTACGAGCACTAAAAATTCATGAGGAAATCGATGATAAAACTGGTATCGCAAAAAATCTGGGAAACATAGGAATGATCTATGATAATATTGGAGAACGCGAAAAGGCTCTAGATTATTATCATAGATCGCTCAAAATGGAAGAAGAACTTGGCAATCAGCTTGGAATTGCAGGAATTCTTAATAATATCGGTATTATATATGATGATATGAGACAATATGATATTGCCATTGAATACTATAAAAATTCTCATGACATTTACAAAGAAATTTCAAATCTTAATGGTGTCGCAGATGCTTCTAATAACATTGGAGTTGCCTATAAGAACCAGAAGAAATATGAAATGGCATTGCAATTTCTTCAAGAATCTTTAGATTCCTACAATATTATTGGTAGAAAGAAAGGAATTGCAGTAGCACTTAATAATATCGCAACCGTTTACAAAGAAACAGAAAAATATTCGCAAGCTTTAGAATATTTTAATAACGCCCTTATAATTGCAAAAGACATTAAAGTAAGAGATTTGCAGATAGAGATCTATGAAAACATTTCCGATATCTATGCAATTAAGAAAAATTATAAAACATCTCTTCAATACTATAAACTTTATTCTAGCATTAAGGATAGTACTTTCACAAAGGAGAGAATGGAAATAATCTCTGGGATGGAGACAACATACGAAGTAGAATTCCTGCTTGAAGAACAAGAAAAAGAGATAGTTCTTCTTCAAAAAGATAACGAAATATACAAACTACGTTCTGAAAAACAGAATTTAGCATTATTACTTCTCGTGTTTGGATTAGTAATTTTGATGGTTATTGGATTCGTATTCTTTTATCGCTACATATTAAGCAAAAAAACTGAAGCAAAATTAGAGAAAGAAGTTGAAGAACGTACTCGTGACCTAAAGAAAGCTAATATAAAATTAACAAAAGAGATTCAAGAGCGTAAAGAACTGCAGAATCAATTAATGCGTTCGGAACGGCTTGCTGGAGTGGGAGAATTAGCTGCAGGAATAGCACACGAGATACGAAATCCGCTTGGGAATATCAGCTCTTCTGCTCAGATCTGCTTAAGTAAATTTGAGCATCCAAAAGAAGTGCAACAGTTTTTGGAAATAATTCAGGAAGACTCTGATAAAGCAAACTCTATAATAAAAGGTTTGTTGGATTTTGCCAATCCTCGCGATGTGAAATTTAAAAAAGGATCTCTTTTAAAAGTATTAAAAAATGTAATTAAAAGAATCGATGCTAGATGTCAGGAAAAAAATATTATTGTAAGTTTAACTAGTAAGGAGAGTATCCGAGAATCTCTGATTGATGCTAAATGGTTGGAACAGGCATTTCTTAACATTACGGTAAATGCTATAAATGCTATGCCCAATGGGGGAGAATTAAAAATTGTTGTAAAACAATTAACTCATAAAATAAAAATAAGCTGTATAGATAACGGACATGGAATTTCCAAAAAGAATTTAACAAAGATATTTGACCCATTCTTTACAACCAGAGAAGATGGTGTTGGCTTAGGTTTAAGCTTAACCCATCAGATATTTGAAGATCATAAAGGAAGTATTCAGATAGAAAGCAAAGAAAAAATTGGAACAAAAGTCCTCGTTGAAATTCCAATTCAAACATAAATGGAGAATAAATGATTAAAATTTTAATTATAGACGATAACAAAAACATGCAAATAATTCTGAAAAATTTATTAGTTGATGAAGGATATGATGTAATATCTACAACAAATGGAAAAGATGGTTTAAGTGCTGTAATAGAACAGTCTCCAGATCTCGTTCTATTAGATATACGTTTACCGGAAATGAATGGAATTGATATTTTACAGCAGATTACAAAATTTGAAAAAGAGATCCCGGTGATAATGATAACAGCTTACGGAGATGTAGAAACAGCAGTTGAAACTATGAAACTTGGGGCATTTGATTACATTACAAAACCTTTTGTAAATGAAGAGTTGAAACTGGTTATCAGAAAAGCTCTAGATACAAATGAATTGAAGCAGGAAGTAAAAGTATTACGGCAACAATTGAAAGCAAAAAAAGGTGATGATGTTCCTATGGGGAATAGTATTGCCATTGCGCTAATTTTGAAGCAGGTTGAACTTGTCGCTTCAACTGATATGAGCGTAATAATTCAGGGTAAAAGTGGTACAGGAAAAGAGGTTATCGCTAATTTGATCCACAGAAAAAGTAAAAGAAAAAACAAAGCATTTATCCCAATTGATTGTGGAGCTATACCGGACACATTGGTTGAAAGTGAATTATTCGGATATCAAAAGGGTGCATTTACAGGAGCGTCTTCAGCTAAAAAAGGTAAATTTGAAACTGCAAACGGTGGAACACTATTTTTAGATGAGATTACAAATCTACCTCCATCCGCTCAGGCGAAAATCCTGCGTGTAATTCAAGAAAAAATGATAACTAAAATAGGTGGGACCAAACCTATAAATATAGATGTAAGAATAATAGTCGCTACAAATCTTGATATGATCAAAGCGGTTCAAGAGCACCATTTTAGAGATGACCTGTTTCACCGCTTAAATGAGTTTTCGCTTAGTCTTCCAACTTTAAAAGAGAGGAAAGATGATATACTAATAATTGCTGAGCAATTCCTACAAGAATCAAATATCGAACTTGATAAAAATATTATAGGATTTTCACCGGAAGCGTTGAACATTTTAGAATCATACTCATGGCCAGGTAATGTTCGTGAATTGAAGCATGTTATAAAAAAAGCGGTTTTATTAGAAGAAACAGATCACATTACTCCTAGTGCATTAGACCTGGAGTTTGGTAACGTTCAGAGCAGTCCTTTTAAAGAAGCTTTAGATAAATATTATGAGATGATAATAACACAAGGCTCAACGATTTCAGATATTACTGCAATTGTAAGTGCAGAGATGGAACGTGTTCTCATCAAACGAATATTGGTTGAAGCTAAATATAATAAATCTAAAGCTGCTCGCATTCTTGGTATTGATAGAAATACACTTTATTCAAAATTGAAAGGACTTGGAATAGAGTAGTATTTTTGTAAAAATCTATATGCAGTTTGCGGAGTCAATTACGCAAATATATAGTTCTTCAATTTTTCATTATCAAATATTATTTGCCTAGATAAACATATTCTATTTTCCCTAAATTATTGTAAATATAACAATTAACATACAATGCATATTGTAAATATCCCTAGTAATTTTGAGTGGCACACGTTTTGCTTTATTCAGTTGTGTATCAAAAAAAATTATGGGAGGACAAAATGAAAAAGATGTTAATTCTTTTGGGCTTAAGCTTATTAATATGTACACTTGTAGCTGAAGATTTTATGCAACCTGCCCAAGTTGCTAAGGATAGTTACACTAAAGGAATGCGATTTGGAATGAGAAGCTCATCAAGGGATCAAGATCCTGCACCTGAGTATTTCTTTATACCTAATGGCGATGGTGAGAATACTACTTACTTAACAAGTTCGTATTACGATTACATGCCTTTCAGTTATAACGGATACAATCTAAGAAAACAACCAGATATGTCACAACCTTATGGCTATCCAGCTGGTGGATGGTATGCAACTTACATGCGTTCTGAAACACAGGCTGTTGGAACAGACCGAAGAGCTTTTTACAGCTATATTAATGCAGATGGAACACTTGGTGAAAGTAATGGTATAAATTCAGAGATCAACCGAGAAGGTTTTACTACTCTTGCAATTGATCCTGTAACAGGTGACCCTTTTACCGCTTGGCATGCAATTGTAGAAGAAGATGGAAGCTATGACAGTAATATGTCATATTCATTGTTTCATGCAACCGGTCTTGCAGGTGCTTGGAGATCTCCATTTATTCTTATAGATAATCCAGAAGTAAGCGAACCATTAACAGGACATGATGATGATGAATTTATCTGGCCACAGGTTTGGATTGGACCATCTCCAGAAACAGGGAAAAGAAGAGTTCATGCTTATGGTAATAATTTCACAAACAATACTGGTGGTAATGGAAATTACAATTGCCTTTATTTGTATGCTGATTTTGATGATGAAGACCTTATATCTACATCTGATCTGGAGTGGACAACAGTTTCATTCCCATATTTTGATGATATGCACTACAACGATATTGATCGCGTTAACAAAGACCTTATTGTAAGCGAAGATGATGGACAAGTTTTATTCTTTGGTTCAATTGGTGACTCTCTTTTAGCAATGTATAGCGATGATTACGGTGCAACATTTACAAAATATGTTGAGGATATCAAACAACCATTAGTAAATCCAACTTACGAAAATGATCCAAATACATATTTGTGGTACGATGATGATGATGTAACTCCATCTGAAATGTTTATCGTTCCTTCAAACGACCTTAGCCATTATAATGGTGCATTTACAAATGAGAATACTAAAGTTACTTGGATGAGTGGTGTGAACTATAACTCACAAGAAAATATTGACGGTCAACTTTATATGGCTGCTTATCAATATCCAAAAATATTCTCATTTGATACTGTTACACATGAATTTGATTTTTATGATCTCGATATTCAAGGTGTTGACCCTGCTGATGAGGTTATGACAATAGCTTTTGACCTCGATGAAGATGGTGAAGTTGACGGATATGATCCTGATAGTGACCCGCCTGGTGAACCTATTGTTCAAATGAGTTGCCCAAGCTGGTTCTTTAACACAGATGATGGATGGCAAGATGCTTACTTCCATGAAAGTAATTGCAAAATTGTTTCAAAAGAGAATTGGGTTGTACTTGCCTGGTATGATGGAGCAAAATTACAAGCTGCTTATTTTGAAGAAGATGGATACGATGATTGGTACAAGCAGCCTGAACTTTGTATAGTTATCTCAGATGATGGTGGTGAAACATGGTCAGATATCAGATACATCAATGCAAACTCACTTGATAATGTTATTGATCCAGCTGGATATTTTGAAGGAAACTATGCGCCAGAATTTGAAGATATGCTTCCTGTAAGTATTTCTTTTGGTGATGAACTTGAGGTATTAAGTAATGATCCTGGTAATTATCACGCTAAACTTCATTTCCTATTTATGGATGATGAAGATTATGGCTCTGCTTCCGGGGAAACTGCTGGTGGTGGAGACTTAACAAACAGCGCAATTCGATATGCAGCTATTGATCTTAAATTCCAGGAAGAAACTTCTTCTGACGATGTAACAATAACACCAACCGCAGAACTTTTAAGTCAAAATTATCCAAATCCATTCAATCCAACAACAACTATTGCATACAATATGATAGAAGATGGTAATGTTTCAATAGAGGTATACAATATCAAAGGACAAAAAGTGAAAACACTTATTAATGAGCATAGAACTGTTGGAGATTATTTTATCGTTTGGGATGGCTCAAATAGCAATAACAATAAAGTATCGAGTGGTATCTATTTCTATAAAATGAAATCTTCAAATTACACAAGTACAAAGAAAATGATACTTATGAAATAATTTTTCATTGGATATAGAAAAATGCCCCGAATGATCGGGGCATTTTTTTTATACTTTATGCAAGTCAAACTTGCTAAATCAATTGTGTTGATAAGTTCAACTTATCAACAAGGGATAAAAAAATTACATCATCTTCGAGCGTTTTATAAGATATTGAAGTAAGTTATCTTCAAATGGTGTATCGGTTGTGATTGCATTATATTCAATTCGAGATTCATGGCATTTATCTTTAAGAAAACTTACATTTTTTTCATATGCAGCTAAATAATCATTTCTGATCTGCCAGGGAGAAACAGTGATCTTCTCATTAGTTTCAGAATCTATAAACTCAGTATCACGCTTATACTCAAAATTTGTCTCCTGCTTATCTTGAATATGGAATAGAATTACTTCATGTTTTTGATGGCGGAAGTGCATAAGCCCCTGCATTATCTTTTCGGGATCATCTATCATGTCAGAGATCAGGATGACGAGTCCGCGTTTTTTTACTCTCTCAGCCAGGGAATGCAGAACACTTACAGTACTTGTTTTATCTTCAGCCTTTAAATTATGGAGTTCCTTAAAAATAATATTTAAATAAGATCTCATCGAACGAGGGGGAATAAGATTTGTAATTTTATCTGTGAAGGTGAGAAGACCCACAGCATCCTGTTGAGAGATCATTAAGTAGGAAAGAGCAGAAGCAAGAGCTTTGGTGTATTCCAACTTGGATGAATCTGTGGACGAGAAGCCCATAGATGCGCTGTGATCGACAATAATGTAGCACTTAAGGTTGGTTTCTTCTTCGTAGCGTTTGATGTAATAACGGTTAGTTTTACCATATATTTTCCAATCCACATTTTTTATGGGATCTCCCGGATTGTATTGGCGATGATCTGAGAATTCTATACTGAATCCGTGATAAGGAGATTTATGTAATCCTGTGATGAATCCTTCTACAATTAATCTGGCGCGAAGATTAAATTTATCGATCTTAGCGATGAATTCTTCTGTTAGATATTGTTTGTTATTAGCCATTTATTTCAATTTCAGTTGGATCATTTTTTTTGGGAACAACTTTCCATTCTTGCTCTTCATGATCGAAATCTGCAATTTTATCTAAAGGGAGTTTTATATATTTTCCCTTGGCTGTAACAGCAACAGAACCATCCGGTAAAAGCAGTTCGCCTGTTCCAAAGAAAAAACGTTTATTCTGCTCGGTGATCCTGCCCACTACTTTCAGCTCTACATCGTAGGGAACAGGTCGCTTGAATTTAACATTTAATTCTATAGTTACACCCCAGATGTTTTCATTTTCTATCATAATAGCACGACCGATAGTTTCATCCAGGATGGCACTGGATATACCACCATGCAGTCTGCCGGGATAACTTTGATGCTTCTCTCCGGGCGTGAAAATGGCAACTAATTCGTTATTCTCTGTTTCATAGAACGCAGTATGAATACCAAAATCGTTTTTCAATCCACAGACAAAACAGAGTTTGCTGTTTTGGTGTTTTTTTCTAACTTTATGTTTCAT
>Ga0307989_1001154_pt1 | contig 14833 bp, 9 predicted proteins | sample EllFjometagen185_FD_203164 | JGI IMG/M metagenome (GOLD analysis project Ga0307989, IMG submission 203164) | Marine microbial communities from Ellis Fjord, Antarctic Ocean - #185 | ecosystem: Environmental > Aquatic > Marine > Unclassified | place: Southern Ocean | collected 2014-10-08
GTACTCAGTAAATCGCTGGTTATCATTACTGGTATTCCTGCTATGGATTATCTGGAGACCTCTTTTCATTTTGGGATGGGACAGCGTCGTTTCCAGGGAAAGGGTGAGACGGTAAAGGATTTTGCAGGTGTTTTCTGGGGAATGGATATCAAACCATCCCGTTACTGGGGATTTGATCTGGAATGGGACAGTCAGAACATCAATCTTGGTTTGAATGGTTTCTATAAGAATTTTACACTCAGGGCTGGCATGTATGAAATAGAAGACTTCCTTGGCATCAAGGGTGATGATGGCAGTAACAAATTTGCTGTTAATCTGAAGTATACTCTCGATAAATTCTCTGCATTAAAAGCTTCTGAGAAGCGGAAAAAAACTGTTGGTGTTCAGCATAGAACAATGCAAAAGGTAACACCAAATACAGAAGATACCTATGGTGAAGATTCTAACCCATTGCACGAAGAGTTGGAGCGGATCCGTCAACTCAGGAAGCAATCTGAAAAAGAATTGGAAGAAATTAGAAAACTATTACAAGAGTAAATTTATTGAAAAATGAATAAAATAGTTTTTGCATTTATACTGCTGGTTCTGAGCCTTAATTTAGCTGCTCAGGCTGATATCACGTCTATTCTTCAACCCGCAGAGAAAGAAAAACCCCTTTTAGAACAATTGAAAGAGGAGAAAAGAGAACTAGCGATTTTAGAAAAAGAAGTTTCCTATTACTATAATCTATTGCAACAGAAGACAGCCGTAAGCGAATTGTATGAAAAAGGTAAAATCACGAATCTCAAAAATGTCTTCTCTAAAACTGCAAAAATTATAGATCGCATGTTTGAAGAGAAGCAGATTAAGACTGTATCACTTAAAATTGGAGAGCAGAATGTCATCTATGGTGATATAGTTGAGTTGCAAGACCAACTCTTCTATTATAGAGCAAAACTATCCTTTTTAAAGGGTGATAATTTCAAAGCTCAACCGCTTTTGGAAGAGATAATTGCGAACTACCCACGTTCGGTAACTATCGATCCTGCGATCCTGCTTTTAGGAGAGATCTATTTTGTGGCTGGATTTGACCAGAAATTGATAGATATTTTTGACCAATATAGATTAGAGAAATCTCTTCAGCAAAATTTCTGGCTGGCCCAGGCTTATTATAATACCGGAAAATATTCAGAGGCAGAAAACTACTTCACTATCCTGAAAAAAGATAAGGAATTTGCTTTCAGGTCGAAAGCGATGCTGGCACTTATCTCCTATTTCACAGAAGATCTGGACAGTTCACTAGAAAAATTTTCTGAACTGGAAGATAAGTACAGCAGAAGAACTGATTACTATGAATATGTGTTGATCTCACTTGCCAGATTGCATTTAGTAAATAGCGACATAGAAAAGTCATTAGCCTATTATGATGCCTATTATGATATGACTTACGAGGATATCCCGGACGAAATTATTTACGAAATTGCTATGCAGAATTACAACAGCAAAGAGTATGTAAAAGCTATAGCCTATTTTAATATAATAATTGATAAACCTGTCAAGAGTCAGTATTTTGCCTCTTCAAAATTCTTTGTGGCCGTCTCTGAACAGGGTCAAGGTAACTACGATCAAGCAGAGAATACACTTTCTGAAATGATTGCACGTAATAATGTACCTATGGAAATCATGAACTCCAAATATAACTTACTCGAAAGATACAGCAAACTAAAAAGACAGCTTAATCAAAAAGATCTCTCAGGTGAAGATTGGGATAAGCTTAAAGCACGGATAGAGGGTATAGAAAAAGCACTGGTACTAACTAATAGTACTTTAGAAACCCTCTATACTGGACTTGATGCTGGTTCCTTAAATATGCTGCAGGTTCTGGAGGATGAGTATCTATCATATAGTGGCACAATTGCTGATATGGAGGCAATCATACTTCTCGCAGAATCGCTTCCAAATAAGAGAATACCAGCTATTCTTGATCGCGTGATCGCTTCTTCAGATTCATCAATTATTACATTGCAGGTCTTAAGTTACCTCGGGCACAGACAAAGATTTTCCAGCAAAGATTTTAATTTTGCCAAAGCCTTGGCTTCGGAGAAAATCTATCAGGAAAATTTACTCAATACCTGGATAGAAATCGAGCAGATAGCTATTCAGAACGATCATGAAGAGATGTTGCCCTCAATCAGGAATTCAAAAAATAATATTGAAGAGAATCTTGATTCAATTGAAACCATTGCTCAATATATGTTCAAAGGTAAACCATCAGATAATTTTCAGGATCTGATTCAGGACGAAGCTGTTGCAATAGGTAAAAATAAAAAAGAGCTTATGGAATTGAAGAAAGATGTGATTTTGAATTTCAATAAGCTGATAGCTCAAAGATTGAGTAATGAAAAAGAGATCATGATTACAGAATTTGAAAAACTGCAATTTAAATATGATGGCACTCTCTCTGAATTGATGGAAGAGATAACTTCTGCAAATAAGCAGTACCAATTCAGTTTGCTAAGTATTCTTTTCAAACAGACCCAGATCATGGATAAAGAGTATAAAGAATTTCAGGAAAAAGTGAGAAATGAATAGTAACTATAAATTATTAATATTATTCCTAATTGTTTTATTCAATATTACAATAATCTCAGCCCAAACTGAGTTAACAGAGTCAACTGATCTGAAAGATGAGTTAATTGATAGATATCAAGAAAAAGCAGTTTATAAGAAAGAGATCTATGATCGTACACTCAGGTTTGTTAATGACAATCTTGATTTGCCTGGACTAGCAACGCTCTATTTTAATCTGGCCGAAATGAGTACTGAAATAAATATTGATGATCCTCAAATGACAACCGAATATTATCAGAAAGTACTGTTAACCGATGAGGATTTTCCCTATAAAGATGCAGTGTTATACAATATTGGCTATTATGGTTTCAAATCCGAAATTGATAAACGAAATATTGCCCGGCAGAACAATATTAACCTGGTTATGAATTGGCCAGATTCGTTGCGTCTAAGTGAAGAGAGCCTGGAATACGTTATCAACTCCCATCTACTGCTAACAGAGACCTTTCCAGAATCAAGATATTATACTGAAGGATTCTATCGTTTGGGTATTCTCTATTTTGAGTTAGCCTTAGATGCTCGAACTCCACAAAAATACTTTCAAAAGTCAGTAGAATATTTTGATAAAGTTGCTCAGCAGGAAGATGATAAATTGAAAAACTATGGTCTTTTCCAACGTGCCTGGACAAATTTCACAATGGGTGATTTCACCAATGCTATTGACGATTTTACAGCGATTCTTGAGATTCTTAATACCGATTCTCTTGAGATCGAAACTACCTTCTTTGAGGCTGATGCTATAGAAAATATTGCTTTTAGTCTTATCGAATATGATGGAACAGATTTTGTTCAATATTCACAGGCAGCAGCTAAGGCAAAAGAGATCTTCCATAGCTTTGTTTCAGATGTTTACGGTAAAGAAATAATATTAGAATCAATTAACTTAAAACATAGATATAATGCACCGATGCAAGCTGCTGATCTTTATAATGCATATATTACGTTATATCCAGAGAGTATTGAATGCCCCTCACTTGTAGATTCTATAGTAACCATTTATACTAATAACCCAAATAGAACTAGAAGAGGAATGGCAGCAGAAGAGCTTATCTTAGATCAATATAAGCGTCTGACCACAGAATTCAGGGCAGATTCTGTTTGGTATCAGAACAATAAGGGAAATGATATCTCAGATCAATTGAAGATCATCAGATCTGCCTATGAATTTCTAGAACCAAAACATTATAATATTTTTGCGAATTCCAAACAAGAAGAAGATTATTTACAGTATAAAATTCTAGTGGATAATTATAATAAATTTGAAGAATTTGATACCGAAGATTACAACGATAAGATCAATAAGAGTATTATAGATTTCAGTCAGGAACTGGCAGAGAACTCACAAGATCCAAGACTTTATTTTGAAACAAATGACAATATCACTGAATTCCTGAATAAAAATCCAGATTTTCCTAAAGTATACAACTATCAGGAAACAAAATTTTATAATTATGAAAAGATCTATGCAATTTTAGATTCAACAGTAGAACAACAAGCTTATATTGATACAACCAGAGATCTCGTTTTAGATCGTAACGGTTTGGATTCTCTTTTTATTGTTGTTACAAACCAATATCAGGATTTCTTGAATAATTATGAAGATAAGGGACCTCAGACAGAAAAAGAACTTATTAGAATCATTTATCAAAAAGCGGAACTCTATTATAATAAGGAAGCATTTGATGAAGCTTTTGCAGATTTTGAGCTTGTACTTCAATATCAAGCAGAAAATGATCTAAAGAAAATAATCTACTCACGTCTAGCGGAAATCAGTAGGAATAGAAACAATTATAATGATGCCGAGAGATTCTATCGCGAAGCTGCCAAATATGCTACAGCTGACGAGAAGGAAAATTTCAATAATAATATTTTGGCAACGATGCAAGCTAAAGCTACAACTTTTGCCGATTCTGCCGATTTTGCTACTGCCGCTCAGGAATATATGAGATTAGCCAAAGAGCTGGAAAACGTTGATCCTGATAAGAGTATCGGTTTTATTGTTAATGCGATTGAGAGTTATCAGAAGGTTGGGCAAAATCAAGCAGCGATCGATCTCTATCTGGATATCTCTTCCAGAAAAGAGAGCAAGAATGACGTTCTTGCAGCTTATATCAGTGCTTGGACGATCACAGATTCCTTAAAGGACTGGAGCCAGAGCGAGGGGCTGCGTAAGCAGTTTATCAATAAATACAAAGAATCTAATGAAGCTTACAAACTGAGACTTCAGATCATTGGTTTCTATGAGGGTGAGCAGTTTAATGATAAAGAGAAAGCTGCCCAGATGTATCTGCAACTTCACGATGATGCTGCCAGATTAGATATTGGTGAAGACAGTAAAGTGAGTATCTTTCTTAATAGTTATAGGATCTACGTTGAACTGGAAAATGAAAATAAGATCGTTGAACTGAGCCTGCTATTTGATAAACTCTATCCGAATCATCCTAAAACTAATGACTTTCTGGTTAATGTTGCCAAGATCTATAATGACCGCGGTGAGGAAAAGAAATTTGAGAAATTAGCAAGTTATCTTTATAAAAAAGATCCTACTATTGATCTACTGGTCAAGGTTGCTGCTGATAAGCTGAAAAAGGTCAAGGCAGAGGTCGATAGTTTCTTTGTGGCAGAACAGTATGAACTGATGCAGGAGAAGATCAGAGAGTTCGAGGAATTGGATAAACACTATCTGGCAGAGGGACTCTCCCTTCCTACGGATGCGATCTATGATAACTTTGAGTATTATAATAATTACGCTACCTTCAGAGATAAATTCCACGTCGGAGTTGATGCTGTTTACCGTGATTTCCTTAGTAAATCTCCTGACGATCTGATCAGGGTGAATGAACTTACAGAGTGGAAAAAACATCTGGTTGAGGGCAATAGAAGAATTCCTAAAGTGATGGAAATGGCAGATGTTGAGAGATCAAAAATAATAACTCTCATTCAGGAGGGTAATCAATACGAACTGAAAACTGCTGACCGGACAGAGGCGCTTTATGTAGCAGCCCTAACTTATGATTATGCTGCTGAGGTTGTTTCTATCCAAATTCAGAAGTATCTGGATATTTCCAATCAGTTGAATAATGATCAGATGAGGGAGAATCCAGTTCAGCAAAAACAGTACAAAAATACCATTTTGAACAATGGAAGTCAGATCCAGCTGGATTTCTTAAAAAAAGCTGTTCAGATATATAAGACTATTCTAACAACCTTCTCCACAGGAAAGGACTACTCTGATGAATGGGTTGAGAAGACATATGATCGTTTGGTTGAAATTGGCATTGAAAAACCGAAGATCCATGAATTTTATTACACGAATTATGGGTGGAAGATTAACAGACAACCAATTATTGATCTTTCAAGCATTCAATATAATTATGGAATTTGGAAAAATGTAAATGTTTTAAATGATCAGGTCGTATTTGGCTCAGCATATATTGTAACTGTTAATGATACGTTTGCTACATATATTAAGACCGATTTAGAAGCCCAGATCAAACCGGAACTGATAAATATTACCTATGCTTATTCTCATCCTGTAGAAATTTATATCAATAATACTCTTCTCGAAAAAGAAGCAGATATGAGAGAAAAACTTGCCCATGTTGGAGATGAATTATTACCAGAATATCATATTTCCACTTCAATGCATCTCATAAGTGGAAGTAACTCAGTTGTTTTCAAGCTTCCAAAGAGTGATAATAGTGAACAATCTTCCCTTTTTACTGCTATGTTCTCCGTCCAATATGATGAAGGAAAATTGGAATATCACAGTACTACAGAAGAATTGGTACTCTTCTCAGATTTTACTTGGATGACCAAAAAAGATGGTGCTGAAATTCAAGTTAGTTATCCTGACACATTAGAAGTAAGTGTTACCGATATTCTTAATAATGTTGAAACTTTTGTTGACTCAACTGAAGTTACAAGTTACGGAGATGGTTGGATAGCTGCAAATAGTTCCAACTTCAGATTCTTTAAAGCACAAATGTACGGAATGGAAGAGAGTGAAGCTGTTGGCATTTGGTATCCTGTTATAGATTCTAATAATGTTGAAACTGTTACTTTTAGAAAAGACTTTGAAATTTCAGGTAATGTTAACGATGCCTCTCTGAAATGTATCGGCCAAAATTCTATGACAATATGGATGAATGGTGTATTATTGGTTGAAGATAGAGATATTATTATTGATGACCGCTTGAAAAAGATCCAACCATTTGAGAGTATTATAGAAGGATTGGTTCCTGGTATGAACACGATTGAAATTGAAGTTAAGGGCGGTAGAGAATATAAGGGGCTTATCTTCGAAATGCACTATAGAGCGAAAAAGAAGTTGACAGAGTAAAAGAAATGAATACTAATTTGTTTAGAGATAGAATTTAATCTAATATAGAGAGGAAAAATGAAGAAATTAATTATACTTCTTACCTGCTTTTTACTTACCTCTGTTTCATTATTTGCCCAAACACCGGCAAATAAAAAGAAGCTTCCCAAAGTGAGAACTGTAAAAAGCCAATTAGATGAAGAGACTAAAGTAGAGATCAGGAAACCGGATAACTCCTCCATAATGCCGCGCAAGGGGACAGATCTGGAAACCGATATGAAATTGAACGTTGTAGATAAGTTTAAAAAATCAAATAAATTATTATACCGTAAGAGGAGGTAGGGAATGAAAAATAATATTTTAAAGGCATTCTTACTTGTTGTTTTGCTTTTTAGTGTTAGCAGTCTTTCAGCGGCAGTGGATGTTGTTGATATGTTTATCGATGGTGGTGTTTTTATGTACATCATCTCATTTTTGCTGGTTATTATGATAATCTTGGCGATTATCAAATACTGGCAACTCTCTATAAAAGAGAAATTGAACACTCATCAATTCTATCTTAAGCTTAAAGGTTATATCAAAAATAACCAGATAGAAGAAGCAATTCGAATTTGTGCTCAATTCAAGAAAACAACGATCGGTTTTATCTTCTGGAACGGTCTTTTGGGCTACAATGATGGGTTAAAATCAGGAAAGAAAGGAATGCAACTGAAGCAACATTTACAAAACTCATTTGATGAAGCTGGCCTGCAGGCAATACCTCATGTAGAAGGTGGTCTTTTCTGGTTTGATATTATTGCTCAAATTTCAACTCTTTTGGGTCTATTGGGAACGATCTTCGGTCTTGTTGCAGCTTTTGATTCATTAGCTAATGCTCCTGAAGCAGATAAGAGCAGACTTCTTACAGAAGGTATCTCTATGGCGATGGGAACTACAGCTTACGGTCTTATAGTTGCAATTCCAACAATGCTTATCAAAGGCGGACTTCAATCCAGATCTGATAAAATAATTAATGATATTGATGAATTCAGCGTAAAAACAATTAATCAGATTACATATTCAATGAAGGATTAGTCTTATGGCTTACGGTCCATCCAAGAACAGGTCACGTTCTCAAAGTGAACCAAGAGAACCAAACCTGATTCCAATAATGAATCTCTTTATAGTTATCATTCCCTTGTTGATGACTATAATGGTAACAGTTCATCTGGCCATGATTGAGATCACTCTTCCTACTGATTCTGCCGGTGGTGGAGATGAAGATACTGAGCAATTGGAGGATCTTCCTAAGGTAATTACACTTGCTCTTTTACCTGATAGATTTGAGATTTTGGTGGAAGGAGTTGAAGATATTATTACTATTCCTCAAACATCTGCTGGTAAGTACGATTATTTTATGTTGGATAGCAATATGGCACTTTTAAAGGATAGCAATGAAAATCAAGGGACCATAGATCTTTTGCCGGATCCAACTGTGAAATTTGATACACTGCTAAGATCTATTGATATCTGTAAAAGCAATAATTTTCCTAATATTAAGTATTTAACATCATCTACTAAATATTATAAAGCGAAATAGGAGCTGATTATGAATACATTATCAGTTAAGGTTAACCGTTCTTCTGGTGGAGGGTTCCAACATAGAAAAAGGGGTAACAAAACAAAAGACCTTAACATTACTTCTCTTATTGATATTCTCACGATCCTGCTTGTTTTCATGATCAAGAATATCTCAATGGATTCAACACGGAAAAATGCTCCGGAAGGTATGCTTCTTCCTACTACAATCACAACTAATGAACTGATCGAAAGCGGCAAGGCAGTTTACCTAAAAATTTATCCTGACAGAATACTCTATGGTACAGAAAGTATGAGAGTTGGATCTCTTCAAGATTTTCTTAATAAACCAGAGATCAGAAATTCTTTACTGCGTCTTTTGCAGATGGAGTCGAGAGCAATAATTTCTGGAAACAGTAAACCCTGTTTATTGATTCAGGCGGATAAAGAATTGCCCTGCTTATACATAACGGAATTTATTAAGTTTAGCGCTCAGGCTTCTTTTGCCAACATTTATTTTTCTGCGATTCATACAGATAATAAATCAGAAGTTTTGGGATTATAGGTGGTACTTATGACTGATAAAGTATTAAACTTAAAATTAAAATACAAAGATAAAGTTTTGGATATTGCCAAGCATAATCGGGATTTCAATAAAAAATTCTATATTGGAAATGACCGTGATCTTTTCTGGCAGATTCTGGATAAAGCTTTCCCAAAACGATATAACTTGATTTCCAAACACGGCTCATCTTTCAAATTGAATTTACGTGATAATATGAAAGTAATTGTGAAAAAAGATAACCAAGAATTGGGAATGGATGATCTGAGAAGGGCTAATCTTATCAAGGGTAAAACTCTAACTCTTGATCCCTCAACGGTAGGATCTGTAGAATTTGGGGGTAGTTGGGAAATCGAATATAATTTTAGTAAACCTTACAAATATACTCCATCTCCACAAGAGGTAAACATTGCCAAACAATTTGCGAAATTTCCTCCCTCTTCTCCTCAAGAGAAAGCTACTCGTATATTTGTTATTCTTGGTCTCGTCTTAGCATGGGTGGGTCTCTATATTGCTGAAAGTACGTATGTCCCTCCAGTTCAGGTTAATTTTGCCGAGAGGATGCAGCGTATTGAAGATTATGCAACTCAAGTTCAACCGGAATTTGTAGAAGAAGTTGTAGAAGCAGAAGGAACTGCAGATGTACCAGTTGGTAAATCAAGAGAAGAGATGGAAGAAGAAATTACTGAGCAGGTAGAATATGCTCAGGAAATGACTTCAGCTCAATTTGAGCAGGAATTCGGACTCGCCCTTGATGTTGGAGCTGGTATACAAGGTGGAACAGGTACCGGAGATTTTAGTAATGAACTCCTGGAAGTAACAGAAGTTAGTGAAATTGTTGCTCAGGGATCTGGTGGACCAGGAAACGGGACCGGACCAAAAGCAAGACGTGGTGCTACAGATCTTGATGTAGCCGGTTCTGGCGGATTTGATTTGGAAGGAGCTGGTGATGGCCTCGGTGGACTTGGTGATCTTGGTGGTCTTGACCTGGGTGGAACTGGTGGTTTTGAAGAAGTTGATATGGCCAGTCTGGGTGGAGATGTTGGAAGCTATAACATTACCAAAGTTGAGAGTAAAGCTCAATTTACTGCTGTAAAAAAACGCTTTGCCGGAATAAAAATGGTATCGGAAGGTTCGATCAATGTTAAGCAAACTGTATCTCCTCAAACAAAATCGATCGTTGCTGATATCGATGCAGTTGTATCTACATACAAACCGCAAATTTCAAAGTTGTTTGGTGTAGAATCAATGATGATGGATATGTATGGGACAATTGAGTTCTCACTCATCATTAGTAAAAGTGGTAAAATAGAAGCTGTAGATATTGAACCAATACAAGGCAGTTATTTTACAGATTCATTCTTATCTAAATGTCGTGAGATAATTTTGAATTGGAAAATTCCTGTTAAAGATGCTATCGGTTACAGCTTCAGAATGAAATTCATGAAGTAAAAAATCATATTTAACAGCCCTTCTCAAGCAGGAGGGCTGTTTTTTATAACTATGAAATATTTTGAAATCGCACTTCCAATTAATGTTACAAAACTATACATTTATAAAAATAAAGCAGAAATATCCCCTGGCTGCAGGGTGCTCGTTTCCTTTAATAATACTTTTCACACAGGTATTATCTGGGAGGAGACACAAGATATTGATGAAAATATTAAATATAAAGAGATACTGGAAATCATTGATGACAAACCGAAGATTTCATCTGAACTCTTAAAATTAGCTTTGTGGATCAGTAAGTACTATCAATGCAGTTTAGGACAATCCCTTTCAGCAATGCTCCCCTCAGCTTTTAATATACAATTGCAAAGAAAAGTTAGATTAAATAATAACAACAGTTCAAATTTCGAAAATGAAACAGCACAAAAAATTTTAAAAGAACTTAATAATGATTGGCTCGATATCAATAAATTAAAAGAGAAACTAAAAGCTAAAACCTCTGAATTTAACTCTGCTTTAGAAGATCTTGAAAATAATGAAATTGTTGAGATCCAGAGAGTATTTGATGAGAAGATAAAGCAGAAAATTGCAAATTTTGTTAAGCTGCTTCCTATTGAAACAATCCCAAAACTTACCTCCAAACAATCAGAAGCTTATGAATACATGAAGGGTATTTCTAATGATTTCCCTCTTGCTAAGATCGCTGCCAAATACAGTTATTCAATTGTAAAAACTCTCCGAGCAAAGGGACTTCTGATAATAGAACCTCGAGAAGTGAAAAATATATATTTTACATTTCCTCAAAAACGTATTCAGAAAAGTATAAAGCTAACATCAGAACAGCAAAACGCGATAAGTTCTGTCAATGAAGTTATAAAAAAGGATAAATTTCATACTTTCCTGCTTTTTGGAATAACTGGCAGTGGTAAAACTGAAGTATATATTGAAACAATAAAAAGTGTTTTAAAAAAGAAAAAAACAGCTTTAATGCTGGTTCCGGAAATTGCTCTAACACCTCAAATGGTGGATAGATTTTTCAATGCATTTGGCGAAGATATCGCAATTTTACATAGTCACTTGAATGATCGTCAAAGATGGGAACAGTGGAATAAAATTAAATCTGGTAAAAGTAAGATTGTGATCGGGGCACGCAGTGCGATTTTTGCGCCACTTGATAATCTGGGTATCATCATCGTTGATGAGGAGCATGAAACGACCTATAAACAGGAGAATACTCCACGTTATAATGGGCGAGACCTTTCGATCCTGCGAGCTAAAATGAATAATGCTGTTGTTATCTTAGGCAGTGCAACACCCTCTCTGGAAAGTTGGAATAATGTAAAAACCGGTAAATTCACACAACTATTGTTATCACAACGTCCACTCTCTTATGAACTTCCTACGGTTAAAATTGTTGATATGAAGCAGGAGAAGGATCCAAAATTACTTCTTTCAGAAAATTTGAAGCAGAAAATTGAAGAGAAGCTTGAGTATAAACAGCAAATTATTTTGCTGCAAAACAGAAGAGGTCATTCATCTTTTATACAATGTATCTCCTGTGGAAAACTATTTGAATGTCCCAATTGCGATATTTCTTTGAAATATCATAGCAGTTCACAGGAACTTATCTGCCATTATTGCGGTAGTAAAACTCACATGCCAAGAAAGTGCCCAGAATGCGGAAGCTATATGTTTTCATTTGGGGCATCAGGAACACAAGATATCGAGAAGCAGTTGAAGATATTATTTCCCAATGCCAGGATCTTAAGGATGGATTCTGATAGTGCAGGAAAAAAAGATAGCTATGACTCTATGTTCACAAGAATGCGGGAGGGATCTGTTGATATCTTATTAGGAACGCAGATGATCGCCAAGGGTTTAGATTTTGAAAATGTGACTTTAGTCGGTGTTATCTCAGCTGATATTGGGCTAAATGTTCCGGATTTTAGAGCTGCTGAAAGAACTTTTCAACTTCTCACACAGGTGGCAGGTAGATCGGGTAGAGGTGAAAAGCCGGGTGAAGTAATAATTCAAACCTACAATCCAGAACACTATTCCATTACAACTGCTCTTAAACAGGATTTTGTGAGTTTTGCCAAAATGGAGCTGGACATGCGCCAACACTTAAAATATCCACCTGAATTTAAATTGGCACGATTTGTATTTTCCCATAAAAATGAAAAATATTTAAAGGATCAAATAAATAAAAATACTAAAATTATTAACGAATTAAAGGTTATCTTTAAACCAGAACAACTGAGTATTTTAGGACCAATAGAAACACCAATTGCCCGAATGCAGAATAATTATCGCTTTCATCTCATTCTCAAAGCTGATAGTGTGAACACTATCTCTTCAGCGGTAAATTATGTAAAAAAAAATATAAAGATTGGCAGCACAATAAAACAATTGATAGATATAGACCCGTACAGTTTGATGTGATTCGCATCTTTTTACTAACTCAATGTCAGATACATTTTCTATTCCAACTAAGATGAGTTAGATAAAGGCAGATGGGCAATAATAAATTGACTTAATGAGGTTACCAAAAAAAAATGAGTCAAGTTCACTTAGCTGTTGCATTAACAAGCATCAGCTGGTTTGCTTGATGTTAATTAAAAGATAGAAAAATTGATATAAAATCTGGGGGAAGAATGGATTATTTGTTCACTGAAGATCAATTAGAAATAAGAGAAGTAGCTCGGAAGGTTGCCGAAGAGAAGATTAAACCGGTAAGAGCAAAATATGATGAAGGACACGAATTTCCTTGGGAGATCGTTGAAGTTTTTAAACAAACAGATCTTTTTGCAGTGCTAGTACCTGAAGAGTATGACGGCATCAGCGGTAAAGTGGAAGATGTTGCAATAATCACAGAAGAGTTTAGTCGGGTTTGTGGTGGAATTGGCCTGGCGCTGGGTGGCTCTGGATTGGGAATGTATCCAATTCTCATATCAGGTAGCGAAGAACAGAAGCAGAAATGGTTACCACTAATAGCAAATGGAGAAAAACTGGCAGCTTTTGCTTTAACAGAGGCTAATGCCGGATCAGATGCCGGTGGTATGGAAACTACAGCTGTTAGAGATGGTGATCATTATATTCTTAACGGAACAAAACAGTGGATTACAAATGGTGGAGAAGCTGATATTTACACAGTTTTTGTGCTTACCAATAAATCAAAGGGTGCACGTGGAGCATCTTGTATAATTGTAGAAAAAGGAACAGATGGTTTTTCATTTGGAAAGCAGGAAGATAAAATGGGTATTCGAGGTTCAATGACAAGAGAACTGATCTTTGATGATTGTAGAGTACCAGTAGAAAACCTTGTGGGTCGTGAAGGAACAGGTTTTATGATTGCGATGAAAACGTTAGATAAATCACGCCCAATGGTAGCAGCACAGGCTGTAGGAATTGCTCAAGGAGCATATGAAGAAGCTGCAAAATATGCGAAACAGCGTATTCAGTTTGGGAAACCCATCTCAGCTTTTCAGGGTGTTCAATTCATGCTAGCTGATATGGCAACACAAATTGAAGCAGCCAGAGCGTTGGTTATTGCAACAGCCAGAATGATCGATTCAGGTGCAAAAAAATATACTAAAGAATCAGCAATGTGCAAAGTTTTCGCCTCAGATATGGCAATGAAAGTAACTACGGATGCAGTTCAGATCTTAGGTGGCTATGGTTATATGAAAGAATATCCGGTAGAAAAAATGATGCGCGATGCTAAAATAACTCAGATCTATGAAGGAACAAATCAAGTTCAGCGTAGTGTGATAGCCTCTAACCTTCTAAAGGAATTTTAAGCAGTAATTAGAGTATGAAATTACTAGTTCATATTTGTTGTGCGCCGTGTTTCGCGGCGCCTTATTTTCATTTGAAAGACGAAGGCCATGAAATACATGGATTCTGGTATAATCATAATATACATCCCTTTACAGAATATAAAAAGCGCTTGGGATCTTTACAGGATTTTGCTGAAAAAGAAAAATTTCCTTTAATCGTAAAAGATGAATATGAACTGGATAAATTCTTAAGAAAAGCAGCTTTCAGAGAACAAGAGCGGTGCAGGAGTTGTTATTATGAGCGCTTGAAATTTGCTGCTATAATTGCTAAAAGAGGTAATTTTGATGCTTTTACTACAACCCTGCTCTATAGTAAATTCCAAAAGCATGAGCTCATAAAAGAAATTGGTGAATCACTTGCTAAAGAATACGGGATTAAATTTTATTACCGTGATTTTAGAGAATATTGGAAAGAAGGTATAAATATCTCCAAAGAAAAAGAGATGTACCGACAGCAATATTGCGGTTGCATTTATAGTGAGCGTGATAGATATT
>Ga0307989_1001156_pt1 | contig 14808 bp, 9 predicted proteins | sample EllFjometagen185_FD_203164 | JGI IMG/M metagenome (GOLD analysis project Ga0307989, IMG submission 203164) | Marine microbial communities from Ellis Fjord, Antarctic Ocean - #185 | ecosystem: Environmental > Aquatic > Marine > Unclassified | place: Southern Ocean | collected 2014-10-08
AGTGGCTCTAAAGGGAATGTTACTTATTTAGAAACAAAGAAGACAAAATTATTGATAGATTGTGGGCTTTCATATAAACAGATAAATGTTAGACTACAGTCTCATAATTTATCATTAGACAATTTAGATGGTATATTGATAACACATGAACACTCAGATCATGTTGCTGGACTTAATGTATTGCTTAAAAGGCATGCTCCTAAAGTTCATATGACAAAAACAACCTATGAATCACTCAAATTCAGGGTTAAAGAGAACTTATCAAAATCATTAATATCATTTATTACACCACATGAAAAACTAATTATAAACGACTGTGAAATTTTACCTTTTAGTATCAGCCATGATGCGTCAGACGCTGTTGGATATGTGATATATGCTGAAGGGAAAAAGATAGTATATATAACTGATATTGGTTATTTACCTGTGAAAGACTTTGAACTACTAGAAAATGCTGATGCATATGTATTTGAATCCAACTATGATATAACAATGTTATTCACAAGTAATAGACCTTTTTACCTAAAACAAAGAATCGATTCAATTAAGGGTCATATGTCAAATAATGATTCAGCGTATAATATGGCAAAACTAGTAGGAGACAAAACAAAACAAATAGTACTAGCTCATCCTTCTAGAGAATGTAATACAGCAAAAGCTGCTATAAGTACTTTTGACGAAGTATTTACTGAATATGGATTGAAAATAAAGGATTTTGAATTGGTAGTTGCTACCCAAGATATTCCAACAAAAATATTTGAAATATAGGAGGAATTAAAAAATGACGAATGAAATGATGATAGTTGAAAAATGCATTGAAGTATTTGATGTGAAAAAAGAAGAAATAAAAGTTAAAAAAAGACTTATGGGTGGTATGAGTAATTACACTTATATAATTGAAATAAACGGTAAATTATATACATTTAGAATTCCAGGTAAAAACGCAGATAAGTTTGTTAATAGAACTGTTGAACAACATAATATAGAACTTGTTAAAAACCTAAAACTTAATAATGAAACTGTATACTTTGAAGTTGATTCAGGGTATAAAATTGCAGAATATATAGAAGGTACTCCACTTCATGAGTTAGAACCAAGTGATTATTTAGAAGAAGCAGCCAATGTACTTCATAAAATTCATGAATCAAAACTTGTTTCAGATTATGATTATGATCCACTTGGAAGACTAAAACTATATGAAAGTTATTTAGCAGAATATGAATTTACGCATTCAGAAAGATATTTAGAGTTAAAAGCGAAATTCCTATTATATAAAGATAAATATATGGATGAATCAAAATTAGTTTTAGCACATGGAGATTCTCAAGTTTCTAACTTTGTAGTTACCGATAATGGATTGAGATTAATGGATTGGGAATTCACAGGGAATAACGATCCGTATTATGATATTGCTTGTTTTGGAAATTCTAATTTTGATGACGCACTTGCACTACTTCCTGTGTATTTAAAAAAGACTCCATCAGTAGAAGAATACAATAGACTATATTTCTTTAGAGCCTTTCAAACATTACAATGGCATAATGTTGCTTTGTATAAAGAATTCATTGGACTAAGTATTGATTTAGGTGTTGATTTTATGTTTGTTGCAGGTCTTTATTTAGACAAAGCAGAAAAGTTTTTGAGTGAAATTAAATAGACTGGATATTTATCCAGTCTTTTTTTATTAACATTAGTAATGTAAGTGTTTTCTTTATTGATTATTTTGCTTAATTTTAGTTGAAAAAATAATTATTATAATATATAATCTTGATGTATCAATAGAGATTAAAAAAGAAAATATATATTATGGAGGTAGTTGCCATGGCGACAAAAAAAGTTTTCCAATCAATGGACGGGAATCAAGCTGCAGCACACGTATCTTATGCATTCACTGAAGTTGCAGGAATATACCCAATTACACCATCTTCACCGATGGCGGAGTATACAGATTTATGGGCATCACAAGGTAAAAAGAATTTATTTGGTATGCCAGTAAAAGTTATCGAAATGCAATCTGAAGCAGGAGCAGCAGGAACAGTTCACGGAAGTTTACAAGCCGGAGCACTTACTACTACTTATACAGCTTCACAAGGTTTATTATTAAAATTACCAAATATGTACAAAATGGCTGGAGAATTATTACCAGCAGTTATTCATGTTGCTGCAAGAAGTATTGCAGTGCAAGCTCTATCAATCTTTGGTGATCACCAAGATGTTATGGCTGCAAGACAAACAGGATTTGCAATATTATCAAGTGGTTCTGTTCAGGAAACAATGGATCTAGGTGCAGTAGCGCATTTATCTGCTATTAAATCAAGTATTCCATTCATGCATTTCTTTGATGGATTTAGAACTTCTCATGAAGTTAATAAAATCGAAGTTATGGATTATGAAGACCTAGACAGATTACTAGATAGAGATGCAGTTAAAGCATTTAGGAAAAGAGCGTTAAATTCTGCTAATCCAGTTACTAGAGGGGCAGCACAAAATGACGATGTATACATGCAAGCACGTGAAATTCAAGATAAATATTATGATAAAGTACCTGATATCGTAGCTAATTACTTAACGGAAATTTCTAATATTACTGGACGTAATTATGCACCATTTGTTTACTATGGTGATAAAGACGCTACTGATATAATTATAGCAATGGGTAGTGTTACTGAAGCAATTGAAGAAACAGTAGACTATTTAATGAAAGAAGGAAGAAAAGTAGGGCTAGTTACAGTTCACTTATTCCGTCCTTTCAGTATTGATTATTTAATGGCGGCTGTACCTAAAACTGTAAAAAGAATTACAGTATTAGAAAGAACTAAAGAATCTGGTTCAATTGGAGAACCTTTATACTTAGATATTAAATCAGTATTCTACGGTAAAGAAAATGCTCCTGTTATTTTAGGTGGACGTTATGGTCTTTCAAGTAAAGATACAACTCCAGGACAAATCGTTGCAACTTTTGACAATATGTTAAATGAGCAAAAAGACAGATTTACTATTGGTATCGTGGATGATGTTAACTTTAACTCAATTCCACATACAGAAGTAGATGTTCAGCCTGATAGTGTTACTGAATTATTATTCTTTGGATTTGGATCTGACGGAACAGTTGGAGCTTCTAAAAACACAATAAAAATTATTGGTGAAAATACTGATCTTTATGGTCAAGCATATTCATCTTATGATTCTAAAAAATCTGGTGGAGTTACAAGAATGCATTTGCGTTTTGGGAAAGACCCAATCCGTAGTACATACTTAGTAAGTAACCCTCACTTTGTAAGTTGTTCAAAAGACTCTTATTTACAACAATATGATATGATTGAAGGAATAAGAGATGGTGGAACATTCTTGCTAAACACAGTTACTCCAGCAAACGAAGTTGAAGCTTTATTACCTAATAAAGTTAAAAAAGTATTAGCTGAGAGAAATGTAAGTTTATATATTATGAATGCTGTTAAGTTAGCTGAAGAAGCTGGTCTTGGTGGAATGATTAATACTGTAATGCAAAGTGCATTCTTCGCATTAAATGAACAAATCATGCCTTATGATAAAGCAGTAGACCTAATGAAAAAATATGCTAAAAAAGCATATGGTCGTAAAGGGATGGATATTGTTGAAAAAAATTACAAAGGAATTGACGCTGGTAAAGCTGGACTTACTAAAGTTGAAGTAAAACCAGAATGGGCTAACTTAGAAGTTAAAAAAGTTGAAGTTGATATGAGTAGACCTGTATTCGTAAGAGACATCGCTGATAAAGTAAATGCAATTAAAGGGTATGATTTACCTGTAAGTGCATTCACAGGTTACGAAGATGGAACTATGGATAATGGTGGAGCTGCATATGAAAAACGTGGTATTGCAAACTATGTACCTGAGTGGATTGAAGGAAACTGTATTCAATGTAATCAATGTGCATTTGCTTGTCCTCATGCAGTAATTAGACCATTCTTATTAACTGATGAAGAAATGGCAGCAGCACCTGAAGGTTTAGATACTAAAGATGCTATTGGTAAAGGATTAAAAGGATTACAATTCAAAATTCAAATTAGCACATTAGATTGTACTGGTTGTGGAGTATGTGTTGAAGTATGTCCTTCTAAAGAAAAATCATTAGTTATGAGTCCTATCGCTGATGAAATTGCAAAAGGTGAAATTACTAATACTGAATACTTATTCAATGAAGTTACTTATAAAGATAACTTAATTGAAAAAACAAATGCTAAAAACTCACAATTTGCTAAACCATTATTCGAATTTAGTGGAGCTTGTTCAGGATGTGGAGAAACTCCATATGTTAAATTAGTAACTCAATTATTCGGAGAAAGAATGCAAGTAGCTAACGCTACTGGATGTTCTTCAATTTATGGAGGAAGTTTCCCTGCTACACCTTATACTACATTAGACAATGGACGCGGGCCTGCATGGGCAAACAGTTTATTTGAAGATAATGCAGAATTCGGATTTGGTATGTTACATGCTAATGAAGCACTTCGTGATAGATTACAAAACTTATTTGTAAATAGCAAAGATAAAGTTACTCCTGAAATGAATGATTTATTTACTACTTGGATAAAGGGTAGAAATGATGGAGATGTTTCTCTTGAAGTTTATAATAAGTTAATGCCTTTACTTGAAAATGATACATCAGATATGGCAGAAGAAATTAAAGAATTAGAAAATTATATTGTTAAACAATCTAACTGGATCTTTGGTGGAGACGGTTGGGCTTATGATATTGGATTTGGTGGATTAGATCATGTTATAGCTAATACTGATGATGTTAATATTTTAGTTTTAGATACTGAAGTTTATTCAAACACTGGTGGACAATCGTCTAAAAGTGCTCCAAAAGGATCTATTGCTAAATTTACCGCTTCAGGTAAAGTTGGACATAAAAAAGATTTAGCTGCAATTGCAATGACTTACGGACATGTTTATGTTGCTCAAGTATCACATGGTGCTAGCCAACAACAAGTTCTTAAAGCATTTAGAGAAGCTGAAGCTTATAAAGGACCATCATTAATTATAGCTTACAGTCCATGTATTGCTCATAAAATCAAAGGTGGGCTTACTAATTCTGGAAATCAAGCTAAACTTGCTACAGAATGTGGTTACTGGCCAACATTTAGATTCAATCCTGATTTAGAAGAACAAGGTAAGAATCCATTCAAAATAGATTCTAAACCACCTAAATGGGATAGATATAGAGAGTTCTTAATGAACGAAGCACGATATGCACAGTTGTTAGATCTTAATCCAGATAAAGCAGAATCATTATATGATTTAAACTTATTCGATGCTAAACGTAGATACAAAATGTATACACGTTATGAAGCGATGGATTATAGTAAAGACGAAGAATAAAAATACTAAAAGCGAAGAAAATTCTTCGCTTTTTCTATTGCATTTTTATATGTAAGCGTTTATAATGTAGAGTTAACAAGAGAGAAGGTGGCATGATGGATGAGGCAGTTACAACTTTATATATACTACAAAACTTGGGCTTAACAGTGTTATTTGTCGGGCTAATTGGGTTCGAAAGACAAAGAAAACATAAAATAGCGGGAATGACAACTCATGTACTAGTTGCACTTGGTGCTGCGGCACTAACGATACTATCGAAACAGATGATGTACGACACTCTAGAACTTGCTAAAACTCTTAGTAATGAAGGATACAATCTTCAAATTGTTGGAGATAATTCAAGAATTATTGCTGGTGTAATAACTGGTGTAGGGTTCTTAGGAACTGGGGCTATACTTAAAACAAATTCAAATGTATATGGACTTACTACAGCTTCAACGCTATGGATAGGTGCAATTATAGGTATTATTTTTGGTACGGGTTATGTCATTTTAGGAATCGTTACTTCAGTAATTGCATTAATCGCACTTACATTAGTTAAAAAAATCTTTTCGCATCCTATATCTAGATATCAATCAGAAAACGACGACTTTGAAGATGATGAATAAAAAGGAAATTATAAAACGATATAAGGAAAAACTCAAAACAATATCTGAACAAGATTATAATAAAAATCAAATAGTTTTAATAGGGGATTGTATGATAGAGAACTTAGATATTGGGACATATTTTAAAGAAACATTGATATACAATAATGGGATTTCAGGGGATACGACCGAGTTGTTAATGAACACCCTATATAAAAGAGCCATTAAATATAAGCCATCTAAACTGTTTATTTCTATCGGATCTAACGATATGGGATTTGAAAATACTAGTGTAAAAGACATATATCACAACATTATTACCATAGTTGAAGAGGTTGAGAAAAGATCGAAAGATACAGAAATTCATATAGTTTCTGTTATACCGGTCAATCCAGCACATATGGATAATATTAATCGTGAATATGTTGATTCTAGAGATAATCACGAGATAGGGATGTTGAACTATTATCTTAGAAATTATGTTAAAAAAAATAAATTAAAATTTGTCGATATAACAAAACATTTACAGAACGATTTTGAACAGTTAAATCTTGATTATACAAATGATGGTTTCCACTTAAATGAAACCGGGTATAATGTAGTTTCAGAACAAATAAAAATATATATTTAAGAAAGCAGAACATTTTGCTTTCTTTTTTTTACAAATAGTAGTTTTTGCAATATATATAAATATGTATATCATTTGTGATAGAGGGGCATATATATTATTATATATGTGGCTAGGAGGTAGTAAATATGAGTATATTAATTATAAAAGATTTACACGCAGAGGTTGACGGAAAAGAAATCTTAAAAGGTGTAGATTTAGAAATAAAAGGTGGGGAAACTCACGCAATTATGGGGCCTAATGGAACTGGTAAATCAACATTAGCTAGCGTAGTAATGGGACACCCAAAATTTACAGTAACAAAAGGGAGCATTACACTAGACGGAAAAGACGTTCTAGATATGGAAGTTGATGAAAGAGCACGAGCTGGATTATTCTTAGGAATGCAAAGTCCTGCAGAGGTTCCAGGAGTTACTAATAGTGATTTTATTAAAACTGCAATGAATTCACGTCTTGATGAAGATAAGAATGTTTCGTTGTTTAAGTTTATATTAGAGTACGATAAAGCTGTTGCTGAACTACAAATGAATGAAGATCTTCCTCATCGTTATTTAAACGAAGGTTTTAGTGGTGGAGAGAAAAAACGTAATGAAATATTGCAAATGAAAATGTTGAAACCGACTATTGCGATTTTAGATGAAATAGATTCAGGGTTGGATGTTGATGCTCTAAAGATAGTTGGAGAAAATGTTACTAAAATGAAATCTGACAATCTAGGGTTATTACTAATAACCCATTACCAACGTTTACTTGAATACATAAATGCTGACTTTGTACACGTTATGATGGTAGGTAAAATTGTCAAAAGTGGAGGCATCGAGTTAATGAAAAAAATTGATGCAGAAGGTTATGATTTTATTAAAAAAGAACTTGGTATAGAAGAAGTTAGAGTTGTTATCGAAGAAGAGGAAGAGAAAGTATTACTTGGTGTATGTGCAACGAAGGAAGCACTTGGATTATAATGTTTAAATATAAGAACATCCAAAAAGCTAACAACAACGTCCCAAGTGAAATTTCAAAGTTTCTCACCGAAGAACTTACTAACTATCTAGTAATCAAGGATGGACACATCATTGATAAACAACTTGATAAAGAGTTTGAAAAAATAAGTATTCAAAACATGGAAGAAGTTATTACGAGTAACGACTCCATTATAGAAGGTAGTCAATTATTAAACGATTTTGATGATGACGCATATCGATATAATATAAGTGAGATAAATAGTGGAATAGTAATTACTGTTCCTAAGAACTTAGCTTTTAGCGACACACTACATGTATTCTATATTCAAGAGAATTCAGATTTAGTAAATAATACTCTTATAGTGTTAGAACCAAATTCTGAATTTAAGTACTTTGAATACTTATACAATAATAGTGAAGCGAGTATTAACTTTGTAAGTAATAGTATCGTGAAAGAAAACGCAACATTAACGTATTCTGGATTATCAAGATTTAGTGAAAAATCAGTAGTGTCAGTAATAAGAAATAGTTATATAAATAGATACGGAAGAAGTTTATATAGTATAGCTGAAGTTAACGATTCGCTAACAGATTCTAAAACAAATATTTTCTTACAAGAAAAATACGCAAGTGCTGTTACCAAGACTATAGCAATAACGAACAAAGAACAAAGTGCTAAGTTTACACAACTTGTAGAACATAATGCACCTGATACTGAAGGGACAATTGAAAACTATGGAGTGTCTAACAACAATAGTGATCTAGTGTTTGAAGGTATTGGAAAAATAAACAAAAATATGAAAAGAAGCATAGCTAGACAAAGTAATAGAGGAATAGTGCTAGGAGTTAACTCAAGGCTTGATGCGAATCCTTTATTGCTAATTGACGAGTTCGATGTAGAAGCATCTCATGGTGCTGCAATTGGTAAAATTGATGAAGAACAGTTATACTATTTAATGAGTAGAGGGTTAACTCATAAAAATGCTCAAAGACTAATTATTTCTGGATTTCTAAGTCCTGTGACTAGTCTTATGTCAACACAAGAATTAATAGAAGATTTTATTGGAAGTGTTGAAAATAAAACATTGTAGGTGATGATTAAATGGATCCGTATATTTTAAAAAAAGATTTCCCAGTGTTAAGCGATGAAACTCTTGTCTATTTAGATACTGCAGCTTCTAGTTTAAAGCCGATTCAAGTTATAAGAAAACTGGATGAATACTATGAGAAGTATAGTGTTAATGTTCATCGTGGTGTTTATAACTTAAGCTATGTAGCAACTGAAATGTATGAAGAATCTAGAAGAAAAGTCAGTGAGTTTATTAATGCTGAATTTAATGAGATTATTTTTACAAGAGGAGCAAGTAGTGCGCTTAATCTTGTCGCAACAAGTTACGGATTAAATAATTTGACAAGCGAAGACGAGATTATCGTTAGTGAGCTTGAACATCATTCTCAAGTATTGCCTTGGCAAAATGTTAGTAACATCACTAAAGCAAAACTAATATATGTTCCTCTAGATAAAGAAGGACGTATTACTATAGAGAACTTTAAAAAGGTACTAAACAAGAAAACAAAAGTTGTAGCTTTAAATTATATCTCAAATGTTATGGGATATATTGCTCCAATCAAAGAAATTATTAAACTGTCTCACGAAGTGGGTGCGATTGTTAGTGTTGATGCAGCTCAGGCTGCACCACATAAAAAAATAGATGTTAAAGATTTAGATTGTGATTTTTTATCTTTCTCCGGACATAAAATGCTTGGGCCAACTGGTATCGGGGTTTTGTTTGGTAAGATAGACTTACTTAATAATATGCCACCAATAGAATTTGGTGGAGATATGAATGATAATGTTGATTTATATGAAGCTTCTTGGAAAGAAGTTCCTTATAAATTTGAAACAGGGACACCGGGTATTGCTGGTGCTATCGGTCTTGGAGCTGCAATTGATTATATTGAAAGTATTGGTCTCGAAGAAATTGCAATTCATGAAAAAAGATTGAAAGACTATACACTTCAAAAGTTAGAAGAAATTGATGACATTATAATTTATAATAAAACCGCAGAAACAGGAATAATTTCATTTAATATTGATGGAGTGCATCCTCATGACGCTGTTACTTTCTTTGATGGAGATAATATTTGTATGAGAGCAGGACATCATTGCGCTCAGTTAATTATTAAATGGCTAGAAGTTTTAGCTACTCTACGTGTATCGTTCTATTTATATAATACTATCGAAGATTGCGATAAGTTCGTATTGTCGGTTAAAAATGCAAGAGATTTCTTTAAAAGTGTTGGATTCTAGGAGGAAGTAAGATGAATGATTTAGAAATTTTATACAGACAAGTAATAATGGATCATTATAAAAATCCTAGAAACAAAGGACTTAAAAATGATGAGGGATATAAAACTATTCATATCAAAAACCCTAGTTGTGGTGATGATATTACTATTCAATCAAAAGTTGAAAATGGAATAGTTAAAGATGTTAGACATGACGGAACTGGTTGTTCTATATGTTGCAGTAGTGCATCTGTTATGACTGAGACCTTGATAGGTAAAACAATAGAAGACGCAACTAAGGTTACAAAAACATATATCAATATGTTGACGAACAAGGAATTTGATGAAAATATTGATCTTGAAGAAGCGATTGTTTACAAGGGAGTGCAAAAGTTTCCTGCGAGAATTAAATGTGCTTCAATAGCTTGGAAAGCATTTGAAGGAACATTAGAAAGTGAGTGATTCTTTATGAGCGACAAAACAAAAAATGAAATAAAAGACATTATTGGTGATTATAAGTTCGGATTTAAAACAGAAACTACAAGTGTTTTAGATACGGGTAAAGGGATAAATGAAGATATAGTAAGAGAAATTTCTGCGATTAAAGGTGAACCGAAATGGATGACTGATTTTAGAATAAAAAGTTTTAGAAAATTCGAGTCTGTTCCAAATCCTACATGGGGACCTGATTTATCAGAAATTAATTTTGATGAAATTACATATTACGTTAAACCTTCAGAAAGAGCTGAAGAGAGTTGGGATGATGTACCTGAAGAAATTAAGGATACATTTGAAAAACTTGGAATTCCAGAAGCTGAACAAAAGTTCTTAGCTGGTGTTTCAACTCAGTTTGATAGTGAAGTTGTATATCATTCAACATTAAAAGAATTAGAAGATCAAGGTGTAATATTCTGTGATACAGATACTGCATTAAGACTTTACCCGGAATTATTAAGAGAATATTTTGGAAAAGTTGTTCCTTTTACGGATAATAAGTATGCATCACTAAACAGTGCTGTATGGAGCGGGGGATCATTTATTTATGTTCCACCTGGGGTTAGAGTTGAAAAACCACTTCAGTCATACTTCAGAATAAATAGTGAACAAATGGGACAGTTTGAAAGAACGTTAATTATTGTTGATGAAGGTGCATTTGTAAATTACGTTGAAGGATGTACTGCGCCTGTTTACACAAAAGCAAGCTTACATGCAGCTATCGTAGAAATCTATGTAAAAAAAGGTGCTCATTGTCGTTATTCAACTGTTCAAAACTGGGCTAATAATATTATTAACTTAGTTACTAAAAGAGCTTTAGTTGAAGAAGATGGTCACATGGAATGGATTGACGGTAATATTGGAAGTAAAATTAATATGAAATATCCTGCCTGCATATTAAAAGGGGATAGAGCAAAAGGTACTACAATTTCTATCGCCTTTGCTGGTGAAGGAATGGTTCAAGATACTGGTGCTAAAATGATCCATATCGGTAAAAATACTACTTCAAAAATAATTAGTAAATCAATGGCTGCAAAAGGCGGTAAAGTTAATTATCGTGGTATGATCAAACATGGTAAAACAGCAATAGGTGCTAAAAGTAATGTTGAGTGCGATACAATCATTTTAGATGATATAAGCACTTCGGATACTTTGCCTTATAATATCGTTAGTAATAATCAAGCTCAAGTACAACATGAAGCAACAGTTTCTAAGGTAAGTGAAGAACAATTATTCTATCTACAAAGTAGAGGGCTTACAAAAGAACAAGCTACTGAAATGATTATTATGGGATTCATCGAGCCATTCGCAAAAGAATTACCAATGGAATATGCTGTGGAATTAAATCAGCTAATTAAATTGGAAATGGAAGGTTCTATTGGATAATTAGAGGTGAATATATGTATGTAGCTGCAAAAGATAGATATCAAAAAATGAAATATAATCACGTTGGGAAAAGCGGATTGAAATTACCACAATTATCGTTAGGTTTCTGGCAAAATTTTGGAAACGAAAAGCCCTATAAAGAAGTAAAAGAAATAGTATTAAAAGCTTTCGATAATGGAATTACCCATTTTGACTTGGCTAACAACTATGGTAGACCCTTTGGTAGTGCTGAAAGTAATTTAGGTAGAATACTTAAAGAAGAACTAGCTCCTTATAGAGATGAATTAGTCATATCTACAAAAGCTGGTTATACAATGTGGGATGGACCATATGGAGATCATGGAAGTAGAAAATATATTATGGCATCTCTTGACCAATCATTAAATAGATTAGGACTAAAGTATGTTGATATTTTTTATCATCACAGACCTGATTATGATACTCCTCTTATTGAAACAATGAAGACTTTGGCAGATGTTGTAACTCAGGGTAAAGCACTATATATCGGATTATCAAATTATCCAAAAGATAGAGCTTTAGAAGCAATAAGAATATTAAGAGGCTATGGTGTTGAATTACTTATTCATCAACCAAAACTTTCAATGTTGAATACATGGGTACATGATGATAAACTTGACGAAATGCTTATTGAAGAAGGTGTTGGAATGATACCTTTCAGTGTATTGTCTCAAGGCTTATTAACTATGAAGTACATTAAAGATGTTCCTCTTAGTTCAAGGGCTGGTAATCCAGACGTGCCATTCTTAAATAAAGATAATATTACTAGTGAATTAAAACAGAAATTAATTGAACTAGATACAATAGCGAAATCTAGAAACCAGTCTTTAGCTCAAATGGCGATATCGTGGGCATACAATCAAAAAGCTGTTAGTTCAGTATTACTTGGTGTAAGTAGAATAAGCCAGTTAGAGTTAAATTTAGAGACCTTAAACAACCTAGAATTCAGTAATGAAGAATTAAATAGAATTCAGAAGATCATAAAATGAATTTGCATAAAAACCAGATATGTCATCTGGTTTTTTTTTATTTTCTAAAACAACTTATTGAATAAATAATACTATCATTTTTTGCCTTTATATTTAAAAAAAAGGTAATATGATGTATAATGTATTTCGTAGATGTTTTAGGATTAGACAAATGAAATATTTAATGACTAATATATATTATAAGGAGAATTAAAATATGGAAAAATCAATCAATGCAATAAGATTTATGGGTATGGATTCAATTAACAAAGCTAATAGCGGACACCCTGGTATAGTGCTAGGAGCTGCACCTATTATTTATAGCTTATATACAAAACATATGAGAGTTACACCAAGTGCACCACTATGGTTTAATAGAGATCGATTTATTCTAGCCGCAGGACATGCGACTGGAATGCTTTATCCTACTTTACATTTAGCTGGATTTGGTGTTGAAATAGAAGATTTAAAAGAATTTAGACAACTAAATTCTTTAACACCAGGACATCCTGAGTATTTACATACGAAAGGAATTGACGCTACAAGTGGTCCTTTAGGACAAGGAATACCAATGGCAGCTGGAATGGCTTTAGCTGAAAATTATTTAGCTGCGACATTCAATAAAGAAGGATTTAACGTTGTAGATCATTACACATATACAATTTGTGGTGATGGAGATTTACAAGAAGGTGTTACTCAGGAAGCAATGAGTTTAATAGGGCACCTGGGATTAGAAAAACTAATCGTTTTATATGATTCAAATGATATTCAATTAGACGGGCCACTTAAATGGGCTAATACTGAAAATGTTAAACAAAAATACGAAGCTATGAATTGGGATTATTCTAGAGTGAATGATTGTAATGATTTAGAAGAGTTAAATAATGCAATTAAAGCTGCTAAATTAACTAACAAACCTTCAATCATAGAAGTTAAATCTATCATTGGATTTGGTTCTAAGGATCAAGGAAAAAGTTCAACTCATGGTTCACCAATAGGAAAAGAAGAAACTGATAATATGAGAGTAAGAATGGATTATAATTATCCTGAATTTAGTGCCCCTGAAGAAGTATATGAAGATTTCTTCAAAAACACTATTCAACGTGGTGAAACTGCACTTAATGAATGGGAACTACTATTTGAAGAATATAAAGAATTATATCCACAGTTAGCACAAAAATTAGAAAACATTATAAATGGTAAATTAGATATAGATTTCGAAGTTGCATTACCTACAATGCCAATTGGAACGAATGAAGCAAGTAGAGTAACTGGAGGTAAAGTCTTAACTAAATTATCTGAAGAATTAATTGAATTAATTGGTGGTAGTGCAGATTTAACTAAATCAACTAAAGCTAAAGGTATTAATGGAGACTTTACAAAAGAAAATAGACTTGGTAGAAACATAAATTACGGTGTTAGAGAACATGCGATGGCAGCCTTAGTAAATGGTATTACATTACATGGATTAAAAGGATTTAGTGGAGCATTCTTTGTTTTTGCTGATTATTTAAAACCATCGGTTAGAATGGCAGCAATTATGGGATTACCTTCAATTTATATCTTCAGTCACGATTCAATCGCAGTTGGAGAAGATGGACCAACTCATGAACCAATTGAGCAATTGTCAATGCTTAGAACTACTCCAAATGTAAACGTACTAAGACCAAGTGATGCTAATGAAACTGCATATAGTTATCGCTTTGCTTTAGAAGCTACTAAAACTCCAACAGTAATCATCTTATCAAGACAGAACCTAGAAGTTAAAAAAGAAACTAACTACGAAGACTTCAAAAAAGGTGCTTACGTAATTAGTGATAGTAAAGACTTCGAAGGAATATTAATAGCTACAGGTAGTGAAGTAGGACTAGCACTTGATACTCAAGAGTTACTTGCTAAAGAAGGAATCAGTGTAAGAGTTGTTTCAATGCCTTCAATGGATATATTTAAATACACAAGTAAAGAATATCAAGAAACAATATTACCTAAAAACATAACGAAGAGAATAGCACTTGAAATGGGAAGTCCTGACCTATGGTATAGATATGCTGACAATGTTGTTGGTATTGATAGATTTGGTGTAAGTGCACCAGCTCCTCATGCAATTGAAT
>Ga0307989_1001157_pt1 | contig 14792 bp, 13 predicted proteins | sample EllFjometagen185_FD_203164 | JGI IMG/M metagenome (GOLD analysis project Ga0307989, IMG submission 203164) | Marine microbial communities from Ellis Fjord, Antarctic Ocean - #185 | ecosystem: Environmental > Aquatic > Marine > Unclassified | place: Southern Ocean | collected 2014-10-08
CAGGATATGTTGTATTAATTGTGATCCAACAGCCACGGCCTTGTCTGATTGTAGAAACCAGCCCTCACCAAATTTTTCCAAAACGATCTCTTCACTGACACCCCTGTTTCGGGAGACACCTGTCACAAACTTGCTGCCGGTATGATCAACAACATCCTGAAATAACCGGTCACCTTTGGCGGTACCGGGTGAAGGACTTTTATGCGGAGATTGTTTGGAAACATATGTATGAGTGGCTATCCCCATTCGACGCTCATGAGCCGACCAGTCTTCAAATTGGATTTTAGATCCAATAGACCCCAAAAAAGAACCCTTGGAAGCCACCACCGTATCAAAGGCACTCGCAATCCAATAGGCGGCACTGGTGCAATATCCCTGGGCAAAGGCGATCAATCTTTTTTTACCTCTGGCCATGAAAATAAGGTCGACCATTTCCTCCAGACCAAACACCGTTCCCCCGGGTGAATCAAACACACAAATAATGGTTTTGACTCTTGAATTATCCAGCAGCTGTTGAAGCCCCAAAGCGAGATTTTCATAAACAGACCAGCGGTAATAATAGGACCAGTGATTGGCATGCAGGGTCATTCCGCCTGTCACATTGACAATGGCAACATCCCCACGCAGTTTGTAATTCAAGTCCTCGTCGGTTTTTCCGGAATAGGCAAGCAAGGCAGAAGGATCCGTCATTATCGGTACCGGCTGTCTGACCTTGGCGATCATCTCCGGATACATTTCCGGAAGGATCAGCCAGGGTGCCTGAAATGTTCTGTTATCTGTCTCTAAAGTCGGTATCATAGGTTGTTTTTTGGTAGCTAGGGTCCGGTACGCAGCTCGGTAAAACGAATAAGATAATTGAATGATATAACAAAATTAAAAGGGGTCAATCTATTGTGTCTTGGAATAGGGCTTATCCAAGCGGAAAGAAATATATTCTTTTGGCTATTGGTTATATAAAATGGCTATGGCCTATAATCAAACGATAATTGACCGCGTTGGTGAGATGGTTCAAGCCGGCGTGGAGTCATCAGAAATAGAAAAGGAAACGGGAGTCAACGCCCGAACCCAACGAACCTGGAAACGTAAATTCAAGTGGGAATCTTCCGACCTGCCTCCTTGGGACAAGGTATTTAACAAACTATCGGTTGAGATAGACACTCTGCTGAATAAGAAACAGTGGAACAAAAATGACCATGCTCGTTTCGATACCCTCAGCAATCAGTTCGATAAATTCAGAGCTCGTCAGGAAGCTTTTGAGATAAAAAAACTGAAGTTGTTTGAAAATAACGATGACGGAACCCCCAAAAAACGGAAACGAAAAGGCAAACGAAACACCCTCGAAGGGTTTAAACTGGATGAATTCAAGCTGCCTGTCATGTTCCAATATCAGCGTGTTTTCATGGATGACAAGGCACTTTTTCGTTTTGTACTGAAGTCCAGACAGATCGGTTTCAGTTATGTGGTTGCCCGGGAAGCATTTTGGGATGCGCTTCATGATGGAAAAAACAAGATTTTTATTTCTGCCAGTAAGAACCAGGTGGGCGTAATCCGGAAATATATTACTACTTTTTCCAAAGAGGTTTTTAATGTTGAGCTGGTAGGAAAGGATGAGATGACTATCACAATTCCCGATGGTCGGCAGGTCACTTTCTATTTTCTGTCAACCAACAGCAGAACTACCCAAAGTTATAATGGGGATCTGTATATTGATGAGATTTGCTGGATCCATAATGTGGAAGATATCCTTGATACTGCCATGGCAATGACATCACACAAAGGTCGCAGGGTTACATTCTTTTCCACTCCTTCCACCAAAACACATCCGGCTTACCGAATTTGGGCAGGACTGAACGCCCAGGGTAAAAAGATCAAAGGTAATATCTCGCGAACCCGCATTACACTGTTCGAAGCACTTAAACAGGGCTGTACGCTCTTTAAACCGGTTGAAGAGCTTAGACAAATGTATACGCCCCGGCAGTTTGCCTTTCTGTTTTTATGTGAATGGATCGATACAGCCGGCAGCATATTCAAAATGGCAGATCTGGCAAAATGTTATTTCCGTGAAAAATACACAGATGAAACAGTGAAGGAGACCTGGGAAGAGACTAAACTGCCAAAATACAAACCGGTTGGAAATCTTATCTATGGAGGGTATGACCCCAATGGTGGTGGAGAAGATGGAGACAATGCCTCGCTGGCTGTTGGAGAAAACAGGGGTGAGCGCCTCCGGATCATTGATCATCAATCCTTTAATAATCAATCCATCGATTGGCAGGCTGCAGCGGTTAAAAGAGCGGTCAAAAAATACAAGATCAATTTTCTGGCGATTGATACCACCGGTGTGGGCATGTCCATCTGGAACAAGTTGAAGGATCTGCCGCAAGAGTTGAATTGGAAACTGGTGATTAAGAAAATTAACTACACCTGGGAAATCAAACAAAATCTGGTGCTGGATGTAGAGCAGTTGGTGGCCAAACAGATTTTAGAATTTGATTATGAAGATACCGAAATCGTCAACGCCTTCCTGGCAATCAAGACAGCTTCTACCCGGTCCGGAGGAAGAACCACTTTTGTGGCTGATCGCAGTGCAAAAATAGGACATGCAGACCTGTTCTGGGCCATAACCCATCTGGCCAGTTTTTATCCATTGAAGGGATCCTTAAACAATCGCGCACCCATGCCGGGCAGCGCCTTATCAAAGAGTGCATAATTATGTTTGGAAGAAAGAAGACTGTACAAATATCGATCCCCAATCCAGGAGCAGCATTGGGTGGAATCGTTTCAATTAGTGATAAGCTGGATACAGAAATCGATATGGATTCCAAATATATTGAACCCCCTTTGGAGCTGGATACTCTGGCACAACTCTATAACCAATGCGGTCTGCACCGGGCGTGTATTATTTTAAAAGCTCAGGCGATCACTAAAGGGTATAAAACCCATCCTGCCAATAAGTACCACATGGATAAACCTGGGGAGGACGCAAGTAAAGGTGAGTTGGTGGATTACGCCGAATCACTGCAACAGTTTCAGACTTTTTTGTCCCGGGAACAACTATATAAAACCACGCTGGATTATTTGATTCATGGGAATTGCGGAATGGAACACCTCTTTCCCAGAGGCGGAGGTGAGAGGATTGCCGGGCTTCGGTACCGAAATTTTAGAGGAATAAGAATTGGTACCAAACCAGGAAGGCTTTATCAGGTGAAAAATGGAGAGATTGTCGATGAATTCAAAGATTCCTTTTTTTACCTGAACATGCCGACACCTGAAAGCGACTATTATGGTCTGCCTGAATATCTGCCGGTGTATGATGATATTCAACTACTGATTGAGGCTACCAATCTGAGAAGGACGTTTTATTCTAAGAATGGTTACCTGGGTGGAGTCCTGGCCATGAATGTACCGGTGTCTGATGTGGATGAAAAAGGAGAATCCGAAACAGAACAGAGCTGGGCTAACAATGTGATTGAAGCCGTCACGAAAAACGGAGAGAAGATCTGGTTGTTCAACCTGAGAGGAAATACAGATGTTGAGGATGTTTCCAAATCCATCCATTTTCTAAACTTGGCTCAAACCCTGAAGGATGACGATTTTAAGAGCTCGGTGGATGCTGCGCTGCAGAATATTTTATACGCCCACCGAACGGATCCGGATATCATCGGAGCGGTGAGGGGAGAAGGAGGCGTGGCAAACCTGGAAAAAGTGAAACAAAACTATTCAGATACGGTGATAGACTTTCACCAGGACAAATTCGAACTGGCAATCAACAGCGTGGTGGAACCGGAAAACTGGATAACATTTGACCGTTTTTTCAAAAAGGAAGAGACAATCCAAAAAGTGAAAACCGAAAAAGCTGAATAAATCGACATTTATCGTTTTACAAAAAAAATGCCCAATGATAAATTAGTAATGAATTCAGCCACACAGGGAGGTTTATTAATGGCAAGGCAGGTTGCGTATCGCTGTAAACATTGTGGGTCGTGGTCAAAAGTCGACTGGACAGAGGATATAGGCGATAACACTATTGCTAAATGCACTTGCACCAATGCTAAATGCCAGGCAGAATTTAAAAAAATCATTAGCCACTTCGAAGACCTGAAAGCCCCGATTAAGCAATCCACAACAACTCATCTTGGTTTTTTCTAGTTTTTTATTGAAAAATTTCCAGGTTTTTCAAATCGGGGGACATGATACTTAATTCAGTAATAAGTATCATGTCCCCCGATTTCACGCATTCAATTACTAAGTCTTGGATCTTAAACTAGGTTTTTTATCAATAAAGTTTTTGATATCTTGAAACATCTCATGCACATCTACATAAGGATTGAGAAAATGAGGGGCGGATTTTCCAGGTTGTGAGGAGTCTAAGGCTTGTTTTTTTAGTTTTTCTGCGTTTTGTATGGCATACGGAATCTTTTCCTTCAGTTTATCAAATAGCAGAGGTAGCCCTTTGTCATAATCTTGAATCCCTAATTCTTTTATGAATTTCCTTAAATTGCTATTTTTTATTAAATCATCGCAAGATCTATATGGTCCTGTAGTATATACAAAGTGAAGTAAAATCCAATATTCAAAACAGACATTTGACAGTGCTAATTCAATGTTGTTGTCTTTAGCTTTTTTTCGGGCTTTTGAATGCAGTTTGTTAGAATACTTACTCTCAGATTCTCTATCAAATACAACCCAAAAAACATCCTTTTCGTTACCCTCATTTTTTGCTTTAACAGCAATATCCACCAGTTGAACAGGGGTGTTTTTATTTGTATCTTCAACAAGGATGAGATTTCTCTTATCTGAGTGAAAGTGGTTTATATAACCCTTTATGTACAAAGGCTCCGTTTTTTCTCCTTCACAAAATATTTTGAAAACAGGGTTTACTGGAAGGTTTCTATTCTTCTTCTTTTTGGGCATGCTCAATAGCCTCTTTTATTGCATAGGATATGTCTCTATAGTTGATTTCAGGGATACCCCCAAACCGACCTTCATCATACCATTTAGCGAATGGACTTGAATCTTTTAAAGAACTGTCAAAATCATCAAGACACATATACTCTGTACCTTTGTCTTGTGATTTCATGCTCAAATATACTTGATCCTTTCTAAGTACGTTTTGTGACATTAAAGACATATTATGAGTAGTAAATATTAGTTGGGCATTATTTGTATTAACAGTGGGATCATTAAATAGCTTAATAATTAACTCTGCAATATGGGGATGTAGACTGGCTTCTATCTCATCAATAAATAAGGTTGCACCAACGTCAAAAACCATTATAAAAATAGGTACCAATCTAAAAATTCTATCAGTACCTCTCGATTCCATTCTTCGCTCAAATGGAACTAAATCTCCAAAATCAGATTTATGATGGAAAATTACTTTTCTAGAGAATTCATTTGTAAATTCTTCCCTAATGTCACTTGGCATATCATCTGGAAAATTTAATTCTTTTGGAATATCTCCTTTTTCGAAATCAAAACTTTTAATTCCAAAATCCGCTTTACACAGAAAAGCATTCATTACATTTTTGAGTCCTGGTTTATTTTCCCAGTTAAGCACTCCAATAGATTCGTTAGCTGATAGAGTTATTAAGCCTTCTCTAAAGTAATTATAGAGTTCTCTCATAAAAGGCGGTGACTCTGGGCTATTACCGGCTTTCGAAAAGTAAGTATTATTTGAAAAAAAAGAAAACTGTCTTTTTCCTCCTTTGTAACTGTCACCAAATTTTACAGATCTCCAATCATCAGGAGAATTTCTGGTAAACATATTTGAAGGTTTTACAGTTTTGAAATGGTCTAACTTCTCAAAGAGTATATTTTTCTCATTGAATTCGACTTGATAGGAAAATCTATCATTTTTTACAAAAAATTCAATTTCAAATCTCGTAGGAGCGTTTTTGGTGTCATTAGATAGGAGATGCGGTTCATAGACATTAATCAAATCACCATCTTTCCAATCTCCACTTTTAACTACTAGCGTTTTTAAAGCTTCAAAAGCGAATATTAAATTTGTTTTCCCTGAAGCATTTGCACCGTAAATAGCAGTTGTTTTCAATACGCCAATCTTCTCATCAAAGTATGCAATATTACCAGCGTGATGCTTTGGTTTTTTATCAGCATACAAGCTAAAGACTTGTTCTTCTTTAATGGATCGGAAGTTTTTTAGTGTAAATTCAATAATCATATAATTCCCTATGGCTATCTGACTAAACGCCTAAATTCTGCAATTTTTAACTAATATCATATTTAGATCAGATAGCAATATGTCTGTCAAGCATACAATTATCCCTTAAGTTTGACAAATCAATTAAGACGGGAAATAAGGGTAAGCGGAGTTTGGGGGACATAATACCTATTTCGATAATTGGTAATATGCCCTTAGAAGTATTGAATCACATTACTTTCATGTATTCTGGTCTAGTGACTCGTTTTTTTTTTGGGTGGTGGCTGGTATTCCTTGCTTAATTGCGCTTTCCAATACGCCTTTCTGCCTTCCCAGTATTCAGCTGTCTCTTTCCAGTGTTTGAGCTGGTCAACAGTAAACTGAAGGCTTATATCTCCGCACCCCTGCCTAAAGAGGGTCATTCGGCAGGCATAAAAAAACCATCGGACTATCGGGGATGGCTTCCGCTTGTTGAAGTGTTTTTAGCACCTGGGTAAGTATTAAGCGGAAACCCTTAAAAAATACAAGTATTAAATTCCTAATATGAAACAAATTTGTTTTTATTTTTTGAGGATATTAAAATCACCAAATTTGCTTAAACTGAAAAACATAAAACCTTGACAGAAAGAAATTTCAGTTACTTATTGACTGATTACTTTTTTTTGCTATAATAAAAAGACTCTATTACAATTTTGTAAAATGATAGTTTATGTCTTTACTTTTTGTATTTGAAAAAGAGCCGAAAATGAAGACGCCATATTCGTCTCTCTGATTTTATGTTTCAGGATTCTTATATCTTTAATATTATGTTTCAATTAAAAAATGAATTATTAGTTAACACCATTGGTACCATCATTTGTTTATGTCTTATTGCGGTTTCAAGTTGTTCAACAAGAGAACACTTAACAACCATTTTTCAAGAAATGTAGACAAAATTCTAACTTTATATCTAGATGTTAACTTAACAAGAGAAGGCTTAAAAATTGTCAACTTAAAATACGACAAAAAAAATGGACACATTTATACCTTTTATCATTGCAGCCAGTTCCAGTTTGAAGGAAAAAAATACTATATAATATATAACAATACAAAAGAAGCAGGAAAAGTATTCTGGGTATTCAAAATGAATACTTTCTCGGAACTTGGAAATTATACTTTAACTGCTAAAAAAATTGAATTTAGGCATGAATGTGAATGTTCAGATAAATGTAAAACACCAACATACAATTTTGAGCAAATTTTAAAAAAAGTAGACAAATATCTTATCAATAAAAAAATAGATTCTATTCAGTTTCCTGAAAGCCCAAAAGATTATTTTTCAATTTCTGATATAGGTGATTTGAGATTTAGATTTTATGAATTTCCCTTACCTCACGAAATACAAATAAAAACTGATTTTGGAGTACTTTACTATTCAAAACTTGATAGTTTAAAAATTGGCAAAAAGACTAAAATATCTTTTAGAATTGTTAATCTTCATTTGGATGAATCTGAAAAAATAGACATTATAATCAAATTAAAAACGGATCCAGAATATATTGTTAAAACCTCACTGAATGTCGAACCTGTTCAAAGATTTAGTAATAAAAGTCCACCTTTTTGGGAGTGGGAATTGACTCCCATCTCATCTGGAGTTACACAAGTGCATTTATTAATTGGGAAAAGAACGGATGAAAAAGTTTTTAATACACTGGGTTCTAAAGAGATTAATGTAGTCATAAAAAGCAACTTTGGTTACACATTTATTAAAGAACTAAAAGAAGGTTGGAAAGGGTTCCTGATAGGATTTATTCCCGTGGGGTCAAAAAAGTGATTCTTCTCTAAATCCACTGTTAACAATAGTTATAGCAGTAAATTGGTCAATAATCCCGTCCGCTTCAACAATTGTGCTTCTTTAACTCTCCTGCTAGCTTCCAGAACACATTGAATTCCCCCGTAAATTTAGATGAATATAATATTTGGAGAGGTTGATGATGGAAGCTATGGAAGCGTTGGCACTTGTAAGTGGAAAGGTTGAGCAAAAATTACTTGTGAGGAATGAATATCTTGCGGCAGAGAATCGGATTTTAAAATCCAAACTCAAAAAACCAGTGAGCTTCAACGATAGTGAACGGATTCAGTTAGCTAAGATAGGTAAACGTATGGGGATTAATGCTTTAAGGGAGATTTCCTGCATAGTAAAACGAGAGACAATTTTGAAATGGTTTCGAAAACTGGTAGCAAAGAAATTCGATGGATCACCTTACAGAAAGACATTTGGCAGACCTCCAATCAGCCTTGAACTTGAAAAACTGATTATCCGTTATGCTGAAGAGAACCCAACTTGGGGTTATGATCGGATTTCAGGAGCACTGTCGAATATAGGTTATTAGGTGAGCGATCGAACTGTAGGAAATGTTTTGAAACGCAATGGTATTCCACCAGCACCGGAGAGAGACCTGGTTAGTGATGGACCTGACCCCGTTTTTACGGTATTACCTGCAGTGGCACCCAGGGCACATCGCACTCCCCATCTTTAGAGGCAACATAGGCTGACTGATCAGAAATGGTAACGGAAAGATCCAGTGTGCGTTGGGCCAGTGTCGCCAATGATTGGATTGTTTTCCACTCAAACTGAAAAACGGATACCGGTAGCCCATTAAAGTGTTTTTGCCCCTGTTTCCACCAGGTATTTGATTTTGAGTTAAAGCTATAGATTTTGACAGCGGACGATTGTCGAGTGGCTTTTTTAATACGATCAACTGCCGGCTCACCCACATCAATCCAAAGAGAGATTTGATTTAACGTCTGATTAGACGAGATGATAAATGATAAGTAATTGGTTTTTTGAAGTCAACCCGTATTTTTCATTTTTTACCAATTTTCCGTCAGGACTGTTGTTTTGGAGTAAAAAAATGGAATGGAAAAGGAAAATGAAATGGAAAGCTGGAATCAAATGTCGGACAAGTCCCGATTCTAGACCTTTTGGCGGAATTTAGAAAATACGAAACCCTTCTTCGAAACTACGGACTAAATTCACGGATTATAAAAAGAAAGCTCTTGAAAATCCAGAAATAAAAAAAGAATATGATGCACTATTGGAAGGCATCAAAGAATCAAAAAAAGAAAGGAATTGTCTCTTAAGTAGACTTATTAAGGAAACTGTCAAAGAGAGAGTTCAACGCGAGCCTGAGTTCGCTGTAGTCTTACTTGAAGAAGCGATCTCTTTATTTTTTACGATATGAAAGTTCATTCTGATTATAATCACCAATTGATAAAAGAATTAAATTCACCATTGCAAAAAGTACCAATTTAGGTACAATATACTTAATGAATATAAATTTGCGTTTAAAAGTTGCGTTTTATAAAACAAGCACAGGTGATGAGCCTGTGCGTAAATGGCTTCAAGATCTCATTAAAGAGGATAAGAAGGCAATTGGGGAAGATATTAAAACCGTTCAATTTGGTTGGCCCCTTGGAATGCCTATTGTTCGAAAACTTGATAAAAATCTATGGGAAGTTCGTGTATCATTGAAGAGCAGAATTGCACGGATTCTATTTACAGTACATGAAGATACCATGGTTTTACTTCACGGTTTTATAAAGAAATCAGCGAGAACCCCAGTAAATGATTTAAAACTGGCCAAAAAACGATTAAAGAGTTTTGGAGGATAATATGAAACATATGAATATCGGGAGTAATTTTGATGATTTTCTCAATGATGAGGGATTGTTAGCAGATAACGAAGCAGTAGCAATCAAGAGGGTAGTGGCATTTCAAGTTAAATCACTTATGAAAGAAAGAAAAATTTCTAAAACAGCTATGGCTAAGGAAATGAATACGAGTCGGTCAGCTCTCGATAGATTACTTGATCCAATGAATACGTCAATTACTTTACAGACCTTGGAAAGAGCAGCTCATGTTATAGGAAAACGGCTAAAAGTTGAATTTGTATAATCAGAATTGCAAAACAAATAGATATATCGAATGTTATACACTCGCGAAAGGATTAATTTTATGTTTAATACAAATTTATCGCTAATTGATTAAATGTCAAGAGACCGAAATTATTTTTTCAAGCTTGTAAACAGTAAGGGTGTGATTTATGATTTTATTGTACATTATATCAAATTATTGAAAAACAAATCACTGATTAAATGAGATAATACTCCAAAAAAAGAACAGCTTAATAAATTGTCCTATAGTAACTTATATGTTTCCGCAATTACTATGAGAGTAGAAGAATACATCAAAGACGACGGATCAATCCTCTATAAAAAATGGTTCGATAGCCTTAACACTCAGGCTACAGCTAAAGTTACTGTGGCAAAAGCCCGGCTTGAGCTTGGAAACACATCAAGTATCAAGTGGTTTAGCGGTATTGAGGAATACGGGATAGACTGGGGACCTGGTTATAGGATTTGCTTGGCAAAAGACGGCAAGAATCTGAGCTTCTCTTTGGGAAATATATCGTCCGGTATGTACAGCTAGGCTGTTTGTATTGGGAGCCGGGAATTAGTCTTGTTGTTATTATTTATCAAGTATTTGATAGGTTTCTAGTTCTCCAAATGAACTAAATCCCAATTTTTTATATATATTCTCCCCCATCATAGAAGCATGCAAAACGCAAAAAATGTTATTGTTGGACTTTGCTTCTAATAACATTTTTTTAGTCATTTTAGTTCCAATTCCCTTTCCTCTTCCATTAGGAGTGGTTCCAATCATGTGTAGACCGGCATTGTTGTTTGAATCAAAAAAAATAATTCCACAACCGAGATACTCGTTATTTTGCAAATAGTTAAATAACCGCACTTTAGATGAATCTTCACTCAATAAGTTGATGATATTGCCATCTACTTTATATTTAAATGTTTCTGAAGCCGTTTTAGCAAATTTTAAGGCATCTGTTTTTGTTCTCACCTGCTTTATATTCACATCATCTTCCAGACTTACTTCTACTGATTCCAAATATAAAGCCATATTCCTTTGTGTTAAAAATAGTTTGGAGTAAGAGTAGTCTCCTAATTTGTTTGGTTTAGGAAGCGCAATTATGTTTGGTAACTGCTTGTCTTGAATCAAGTCAATAATTTTATACAGAATATCATGATCTTCTGAGATGGAAAATACCCTGTTGGGCCAATCAGATTCCATCACAGAGACAGATTTATAATGCTGATTCTCAACCAATCGCTTTGTCTTTTTCCCAATATACGACCAGAATTCAAACAAGTTTTCTAAAATTTCTTTATCTTTAGTGATTATTTTCATAATTTATCCCAGTTAATTAGAACAATTCCAGCGATTAAAGCAATTACACCTGCAAATTTGATAATGTTTATGGATTTTACAGGTAAATCAAACCAGCCGAAATGACTGCTACCGGCTTCCACTCATAATTGTGCTATAAACCGACCAATTTTGATACAGATTTTACTTTACTTGATTCGAATGGTTTTACTTGGATTTTTCTACCTAATGGCGAGTCCCTTCCCAATGATAAATGGCACAGATCCCCGTTATATTAGTCGATGTATTCCTTCATCAAACGGTGGAGGTGATCCTCACTAAAGACAATAACATGATTGAGTAAGTCAGAACCGATTCTAATTATGGGATGATGTGATTATGAGGAGGGACATTAGAATGGATATACTATTTTGATTCTACAGGATACTGTTAAAAAACTAAAATCGGTGATTATAAAGAATCTTTACTTAATTCTCGTTTTCCATGAATTACAGTGAGGATACAAATATTATAATTCATTAATTTATAAATAATCCGGTATTGAAAAACAAAAATCTCACGAATGGATTCATCTCCCAATTCGGGTACAATTCTTCCCTGCTCTGGAAAATTCAATAAAGATTGAGGTGTTTCAAAGATTTTTTGGACTACAGAGGCTGCATAATGGTTAGAATCTCTCGCAATGTATTTACCAATTGCTTCAATATCATCTACAGCTTCTGGAGACCAAATTAATCTGTAATCCATTTTGATAACCGGGTTTTTGCTTCTTCATTTGAAATTCCTTTGCCATGTTTAATAGACTTTTCCCCTTTTTTTATTTTTTCAAGAACATAAAGATGATACTGAATATCTTCCAACGAAGTACTTTCCGGTAAATGCTGGATCATTTCCGCTACTTCATTTTTTAAACTATCCATAGCCAATTTATATGGAGTAAAGTTAGAAAGCTGATTTGCTTGAGAATAAAAGATAAATACTTACCTAAAAGACTTTTTATGTCTTGTGTCTGTAAGTTATCATCTTGCTTATAATTGATCAAGAAGTAGAAGAGTTGATTGTTCGAAGACCAGATACTGGAGTTTGTAAAAGGCTTGATATGGATTTAATAAACACTTCAAATCAGTTAATCATTTCCTAAGTTCCTCTTAAGTTCTCTTTTGGAAACACCTTCTCTTCTTACCAAATGTGTGAGACAATTAGGGAGTAAATACAACAACTTATTTAATAGTGCTCCAAATCACGTTTTTTAGCTTTCAAAATTAAACTGACTTTTTAAGTCATGTGTAAATATATGTTATTAATGGTAAAAATCCATTTATGGGGGCGATTCCCGCCACTTCCACCACCAACCAATAAATTCAGTAACTTACTGGTTTAATTTATTAGTGTAGTTTGTTCGTGGTATCAGCTCATGGTATCAGTGAGAACAAATGAAAAACGAATACTTATTCCGAAAATCTCGTGGGGTCAAAAAAGTGATTCTTCTCTAAATCCACTGTTAACAATAGTTATAGCAGTAAATTAGTCAATAATCCCGTCCGCTTCAACAATTGTGCTTCTTTAACTCTCTTGTTAAGCTTCCAGAACACAATGAATTCCCCTGTAAATTTAGATGACTATAATATTTAGAGAGGTTGATAATGGAAGCTATGGAAGTGTTGGCACTTGTAAGTGGAAAGGTTGAGCAAGAATTACTTGTGAGGAATGAATATCTTGCGGCAGAGAATCGGATTTTAAAATCCAAACTCAAAAAACCAGTGAGCTTCAACGATAGTGAACGGATTCAGTTAGCTAAGATAGGTAAACGATTGGGGCTTAATGCTTTAAGGGAGATTTCCTGCATAGTAAAACCAGAGACAGTATTGAAATGGTTTCGAAAGCTGGTAGCTAAGAAATTTGATGGGTCTTCATATCGAAAAACATTTGGCAGGCCTCCAATCAGCCTTGAGCTTGAAAAACTGATTATCCGTTTTGCTGAAGAGAATCCTGGTTGGGGTTATGATCGAATTGCAGGAGCACTGTCGAATATAGTTTATAAGGTGAGCGATCGATCTGTAGGAAATGTTTTGAAACGCAATGGTATTCCACCAGCACCGGAGAGAGATCTGGTTAGTAAAGGACCTGACCCCGTTTTTACGGTATTACCTGCAGTGGCACCCAAGGCACATCGCACTCCCCATCTTTAGAGGCAACATAGGCTGACTGATCAGAAATGGTAACGGAAAGATCCAGTGTACGTTGGGCGAGTGTCGCCAATGATTGGATTGTTTTCCACTCAAACTGAAAAACGGATACCGGCAGCCCATTGAAGTGTTTTTGCCCCTGTTTCCACCAGGCATTTGATTTTGAGTTAAAGCTATAGATTTTGACAGCGGACGATTGTCGAGTGGCTTTTTTAATACGATCAACTGCCGGCTCACCCACATCAATCCAAAGAGAGATTTGATTATCCAAGGTGTGAGACCAGATATCGGGTTCATCTGGTGCGCTGATTCCTTTTGAGAACATCAGACGCTCCTGGGCATTCATACAAAACGCTAGTACACGGACCATCATTCGTTCAATTGTTTCAGAAGGGTGCAGCGCAATGGTTAAATTGAGCGCGTCATAAACCTGTCGATTGAGATCTGATAGGGTTATATCAAACTTATAAATGGTCGGCTTTAGTCCCACGAACTCGCTCCTGTCTTCGATTAACGTCTGATTAGATGAGATGATAAGTAATTGGTTTTTTGAAGTCAACCCGTATTTTTCATTTTTTACCAATTTTCAGTCAGGACTACTGACAACTCAGCCGTAGGTTTTTAAGATGAGTTATCAGTATAAATATCTGATGATATAAGGTAATTCACACGACTACTCGAATCGTTTTAAGTACCCAAATTTTGAAAAGCAGATGTCAGACAATCAGCTGACAGGGTAAAACCCTGTTTTACGGGGGTGTACCGTTATCCCCTTCAAAAAAATCTAGCTTTTTTCGCATGCTCATTACTTGAATATCTGGGTGATTATTTTAAGATGAGTTATTTGTTTAACATTCTGATATAATTTGGTAAAAATACCGACTAATCCAAAAACTATTTTAAGATGAGTTATTGGCTTAAATCTTTGTAATAATTAGACGAAAAAACCGACTAATCGATTTTGGGTTTCAAGATTAGTTTGCTTGATTTCTCTGGTTGAGTGAAACTATCAAAAAAAGGACGATTTCGATTAACAAACGGTCTCTTGATTCGATGAGAAAGTCATTTACAGGAGGAGTCATGATCCGACAGGTTGAGATATCAAGTCTTGATTTACGTTATGAAAGCTTTCGCCTGAAGTCCGCCCAAGCAGAAAGGCAGTTGTTGAACTCTATTATCGAGCATGGGATCAAAGATCCTCTGCAGGGTGTCGATG
>Ga0307989_1001158_pt1 | contig 14791 bp, 15 predicted proteins | sample EllFjometagen185_FD_203164 | JGI IMG/M metagenome (GOLD analysis project Ga0307989, IMG submission 203164) | Marine microbial communities from Ellis Fjord, Antarctic Ocean - #185 | ecosystem: Environmental > Aquatic > Marine > Unclassified | place: Southern Ocean | collected 2014-10-08
CAGGCTTTACGTTATAGTTGTTTCATACTGATTGTTTTCTTGTAAGCAATCCGGTGGCTCACTCTGCTCGCCTCCTTTTGCTAACAATAAAATCATCAGTATTTCAACAAGCTGCCACTTCAATCCTTGCCGCAAATACGGCATAATATGCTGTGAATGAATCAAATGCCATTGCTGCAAAAAAAACCTAAACTACGAAATATTTAAAAAAGATATCCTAGCTTTTGTAAATACTAAATCATTAAACCCAATTGTAATAGTTGATTTAATCGTATTTTCATCAACGGTTTTATTCATGATTGAAAAAATAAGCTCAGGATTCTCATTGGGAGTAATTGGAATTAAATACTTAACTTGAATTACATTATCCATCATAAGTTTTGTTTGCATAACCTCTTCCAACAATTCTTTCACAATTTGCAGCTGAATTACTCCCGGCACAACAGGCTGTTCAGGAAAATGTCCCTGATACACTTCATGATTTGGATTTAGCTGTATTGCAGCATCAAAACCTGAACCTCTAAATATTAAATCGTTTATTGTGTAGAAATCCTTTATTAGCATATCACAAATTTATTTAGTTTTTTACTGTTCATATTGAGGGAGGCAAAGCGACGATATATCTACTGAGAACAAGACATTTGCTCAGGAGATTTCTCCCTCCGGTCGAAATGAAAGCTACATTCAAATAAACTAAACTTCCCCCAGCAATATCAAACTATGATTAACTCCTCTAAATTGATTGTAAATAAGAATATTACCAACTTTTCCTATTTGTTTACCTTTTCTTAATATTATGTCAGGAATCTTATTTTTCTTAATAATTCGAGCGGCAAGCCACATGGCAAATGATGATGATGCATCGTATTCACCACACAAATGTTTGTAATATGCAGTTGTATTATTTTCAAACAAGCTATCTTCCACATGAGAGTAAATACTATCAAATTCATCATCGCCATTGTACCCAAGTATTACCAAATCAATATCCTTAATTGATAATGAATTCTTTTTAATAAATAAAGATATATTCCCTTCAATACCCGTATTGTTTTCTGGTCTGAAAAACATATCCACATCAACAACTTTGGCATATGTGTTATCGGTTTTATTACTCGACAAAACAAAAAATGAACTTCCTTCGCCTGCTTGTGCACCCTTTTGAATGTCATCCAACACATTTAGATTACTAACGGCATTAGATTTATAGTAGTCAATTTTAGTTTTTATCAACCAGCTTTCTTCTGTTATTTCATCAAATCCACCAAGCAATACATTTTTAGCTTTATCTTCGTTCAAAAGCATAATGCTATCGAGTAATGCACTCTCAAAACTAAAAGTACGATGTACGTAAGTTAGGTTATAATTGTGGTTTTTTATGCCAAGGGCAACCGCACCTCCCACAGTATTGTGAGTCGATTGAATAAAAGATGTTGGAGTAAGAAGTCCCTCATTATTTTCAATCATCGAGTTCAGAAATTTTTCAGTATCAATTTGGCAACCCATACCTGTTCCTGTTAATATGGCATCAGGATTTTCGACTCCAGCATCTTTAATTGCCAATGAAGCAGAAACAACTCCCATGCGCACAATCTTACTCATACGGCGCAATAACTTTGGGTTTATAAAATCGCGATAATTGGGTTTTTGTATTTGCTGAAATCTACTTTCTATTTCTAGTACATCTTCAAAGAAATAATTATCATCTAAAGTATTTTGTGGAGAAACACAACCTATGCCATCAATAAAAATTGATTTGTGGGTTAACTCTATAGGCTCATAAGTATCCAACATTTCCACAGAAGAAAAAACAACCGATGAATCGTTACCTCCAAAACCAAATGAATTGGTCAATACATATTTTAGTCCGTCAATTTTTGTTAATTCGGTAACAGGATAAATATTAATTTCTTCTATTGTATTATTAAAATTAATATTTGGAAATACAACTTTATTAATCAATGATAATACTGCAATAACTGATTCAATTATTCCGGCAGCACCAAGCGTATGCCCTGTGTAAGCTTTAGTTGAACTAAACAATGGAATATTTTCGCCAAATAACCTCTTAATTGCAATTCCTTCTGTTAAATCATTATTACCTGTTCCGGTACCATGAGCATTAATATAATTAATATCTGATGGCTGTATATTTGCTGATTGTATAGCATTACGCATAGCAAGAAAAGGGCCTTCTCCATTTTCGGATGAGGCAGTTTGGTGATGAGCATCATTAGCATTTGCATACCCAACTACTTCAGCATAAATCTTTTTTCCGGAGGCTATCGCTGATTCTTTTTCTTCAAGCACAAAATATGCAGCTCCTTCACCCAAATTAAGGCCTGCACGTGTAGCATCAAACGGACGACAATGTTCTCTGTCAAGAATCATTAACGTATTAAAGCCATTAAGTGTAAACTTTGATAACGCATCAGTTCCTCCAACAATTGCTGTTTTTGTGCTACCACTTTTAATAAGTCGTGCACCAAACATTATACTATTTAGCGAAGATGAACACGCAGTACTAATTGTTGTAATTAAGCCATTAACGCCACATTGCTCAGCAATCATTTCGGTACTGCTCCCAGCATGGTGAGTATCAATATATTTTTTGTGCTTTGCTTCAGTAAGAAAATCTTTATAATAAAGTTCGCTCCTATCCATTCCTCCAACAGTACTTGCAGAAATAAGTGCAGTATTTTTACTAACATCAATTCCTGAGTCTGCAATGGCTTGTTTTGCCGCAATTATACCAATAAGGGCTGTTCTTGTCCATGCGGAGCTACCATCAACTCCAGCTGCTTTAATTAATTCATTATGGGTAAGTTTAATTTCTCCAAGCAAAAACTCATCTTTACGATTAGTTTCGAGAATATCAATACTGCCTATTCCAATTTTTTTGTGGATGAGCGAATCGTAGGTTTCATCAAGATTATTCCCAATGGAGCTAATAATTCCGATGCCGGTTACAACAACTGCTTTAGTGGTCAAATTTTTTGGTAATTTTACTACCATTTTAGTGGAAATGATTAATCATTAAATATGTATTATATAACCTTAACGGGTTACTGTATTAATTATCCAAATGTTTAAGCTACTACTAATTTTGTCTTGATAGCACCAAATCGACAAAAGCTTGATTTAGTTATTGTAGGTAATAGCTTTATTCTTCAATAATTATCAAGTCCTCAGGATTTCTTCTACTGTCCCAAAGATATAAAATTCTAATTTCCGTTTCAGTATATTTGTAGAATATTTGGTAATAATCAATAACTAAGAATCTTATATCCGAATCTTCAAGAAGTCTGCCCATTTTTGGAAAATACTTGAGATTTTTAACAGCCTGTCTCAATTCTTTGTCAAGTTTTCGAGAGTAAGTTTTCGTTCCAATCCTCTTAAACCAGTAGTCCAGAATTACTATTTTGTCTTTGAGAGCATTTTTAGACCATATTATTCTTCTAACCATTTGTCAATGATTTTGTCTACTTGCTCATTAGTAAAAAAATCTCCGTTTTCAATTTGACTTTCTGAGTCTTTAATTCTTTCCAGTTGCAATTCTGAAAGTTTAGTGAAGTCTAATGGGTTGTATTTTCTCTCAATCAACTCTTTTATTGCAAGTAGAAATTCATTGTCATCAATGTTCTCAATTCCTTCATAAAGTCTGCTTTTAATTTCCTCAGTATTCATTTCTTGATTCTATTATTTGTCCAAAGATACAAAATCTATATTTCATTTGGGTATTTGATGATTTGGTTATTTAGTTTAAAACCATTGTGCCATTAAAAAATTACATCCATAAAGCATTTTAAACCTCAGCAGTACCTTTTTGATTTTCCTGGATAAACTCAGCCATTGTTTTAAGGGAGAAAAATATTTTTTGTCCGTCTTTGGGATTTTGTATTTTTATACCATATTCTTTTTCCAAAAGCACAATCAGCTCCAAGGCATCAATAGAATCAAGACCAAGTCCTTCACCAAATAACGACTCCTCAGCATCAATATCCTCGGGCTCCATATCTTCAAGATTCAACTGCTCAATAATTTGTACTTTTAGCTTTTCAATTAATTCTTCCATTTGTATATCAAGTAATAATATTATATAATCGTTTCATTTCAAGAGCATTAAATGGGACACCTCCTTTATCAGATGCCCAAAATAAAAATGCTTCATAATCATCTTCCGACTGATTAACCCATCCACCAACAAAGGCTTTTGATTTGTGCGTCAAAAATAAGCTATTGATATGATTTACAATTAATTCTTCATTAAATTTTTCAACAATAAAAAAAGTATTCTCTCCCTTGAGTTTATGACGTATTGATATTTCACCAATCATGATATTGGGCAAAGTGTAAACAAATACCTTAGGACTAGGGAAAAAATTATCAAAATCATCTATTGTATCTTGATGATTTTTATCGGTAACAAGGGTAGAGTCAGAATTTGAAATAATTATTGAAATATCTTCTTCGCTGTATGATGATAGTTCAATATCAGAAATAAGAACCTCAGCAGCCACAAAACCCAGCTTACTAATTTCATCCATTTTAAAAAACTTATTGTAAGATGGTTTAAGATGGCGATATGCTGATTTTGCAAAAGCCCTCAAACCTTCAGCATCCTTATCTGCGTAAACAAGTTTGCCATCAACAAAAATGCTATTATTTTTTATGTGACAATATTTCTCTACAAACAAATTATCCATAACCTATTTATTATCCTTTAGAAATTATCATAGCTGCATTACTTCCACCAAAGCCTGATGCCATTTTTAAACAGCAACTTATTTCTTTATTTGTGTTATCACTCACAATATTTATTGGTTGGCTTACGCCAGAATTTTCGAACCCAGCTGTTTTAAGAATAATATTCTGTTCCATTTCTTCAAGCAAAATTGCGGTTTCAATAATTCCTGCTGCTCCAAGAGTGTGGCCCAGGTATCCTTTAATGCTGTTTACCGATGCATGAAGCAGATTATGCCGTTCAATTGCAATACTTTCCATTTCATCATTGTAAGGAGTTGCTGTACCATGTGCTGATATATGATTTATTTGATTTGGACTCATATCTGCCTCAGCAAAAGCCTTACTAATGGCAATAAACGAACCTTCGGCTGTACGCGATGGTCCCGAAATATGGTTTGCATCATTGGCAGTTGCCCCACCTTTAAAAATAATATTTTGCTGATTCTTGTTTTCGAATCTACTAACAATAACAGTTCCGGCAGCTTCACCAAGTGACAAACCATCACGATTAATATCAAATGGCTTACAAGCAGTTGGACTTAACGACATAAACGACATAAATCCACTAACCACAAATCGACTGACAATATCACCACCTGCTACTACCACATTATCATACATGTCAGCATTAATATACATTGCTGCAGTAACTATTGCCAACACTCCCGAAATACAAGCATTTGAAATTACAATAATCTTATTGGGATTATTAAAGAAATCTTGAATCATTTCTCCCAATTTCCAGAGAAGTACCCTTTTGGAATCAAATGAATTATTATCACCCGAAAGTAAATCAATATTGCCTTTAGTAGTTGACAAAATAATTGCCGTACGCTTTGATTTAATATCAACATCAGTTTTTGATAACGCATCAACAACCGAGAGTATGAGCATTTTTTCAAGTTTGGTATACTTCTTTGTGTTGGCGTACTTTATTGCAATAAGGTCAAACTCTTTATCAAGTTTAACTTCGTCAATCATTGAAGCAGGAAAAGCTTCAGGATAATACTTTTTGTTATTGATACTTTTTATACCAATTTCACCTCTTAACATTGAAGTAAAAGTTTCTTTGGTATCAAATCCAAGTGATGAAATAATATTGCTGGATTTAAAATATATCATAAGCTTAGTCCAACCTTTTTTTTCCAGTCCAGAACGAATTGTGGTGGATAGAGTATCATTTCCCTATTCATATCAATAAAAACTTGAGTGGTTTGGGCAGTTACAACTAACTCATTATCAGATTTTCGATATATCCTAAAGTTGAAAATAATTTTAGCCGCTGCATTATCTACAAACTCTGTTTCTATTATTAATATATCGCCATATTTAACTTGTTTTTTATAATCGATATTCATACTAACAACCGGTGCCATAACACCTTGTGCATAAATATCAAGATACGAAATTCCATATTTTTTCCCAAACGATTCGCGACCTTCCTCAATATATTTTACATAGTTACCGTGCCACACAATTCCCATCGAATCAACTTCGCCAAAACGTACGTTAACCTCTACTCTATCTTTTAATGCTATCATTATTTTGTTAATTGAATGCAAAAATAAGGAATCTTAAGATTAATTGAAAATAATTTTATTATTTCATATCTGTTGATTTGCAATCCCACATGATTTAGACTTCTATTTTTTTACACAAAAAAAGCAGCTACAAAATAATCTTTGTAACTGCTTAATTATCAGGTGGAGAATATCGGAATCGAACCGATGACCTCTTGACTGCCAGTCAAACGCTCTAGCCAACTGAGCTAATCCCCCATTAAACCAAAGCCTTAGCAATGACCTCATTTTAATTGAGCGGCAAATTTACTAAAAATGAGTAGAAATCATAAAAAAAATTGATTTACTTTAAATAATCATTAAATTAGCACTCTCAAAAAAAATGCTGTTTTTATTTACTAACCAACACTACCATCATGCGATTTACTAGGTTTATTACCATTTTTATAGTGATATTATTATCTTATTCTTGTAGTGATTCAACCGAAGTTATTACCAACCATCCACCCACTGCTGCCTTTTTATATACCCCCATAAATGCAGACACTACTACTACAATTACATTTGACGCTAGTGAAAGTAGTGATACAGAAGGCTGGTCAAATGAAACCACAAAAACAATTATTATTAGAGATTCCATTTAACTAGCACAATGAAACGGTTATTTATTGCAATCAAGCTAACTCCCAATGCCAATGTACTAGGTGTTTATAATTATTTACGTAAGGAACTTAGCTACAATAAAATTAGATGGGTAGAGCCTGGTAATTTTCATCTAACTCTAAAATTTATTGGAGAAACCCAAGAAAGTAAAATACCCTATATAATAGAGATAATTAAAAATGCAATTGGCAATTATGACATAATGAAACTTAATATTAATAAAATTGGTATTTTTGGCAGTAGCTACAAACCGCGAATTATTTGGTTTGGTATCGCAAAAAATAAAAAAATTGATAATCTTGCCAATGATTTAATAAATAATCTTGATGCTGTGGGCTTTGTAAAGGATAATCAAAATTTTATTCCACATTTTACAATTGGCAGAATTACAAATATTATAGATAAAAAAGTATTTAACAGCATTATTGACGAAAAACAGAGTATAATTTTACAACAAGCAGAAGTAAAAGAAGTAATACTTTATGAGAGTATACAAACTCATAAAAACATTTGCTATAATGAAATATTTTGCTTTTCATTGACAAAAGAAATAACGTGATACATAATTATTTGACATACAGTATATTACATAATTTAATATTTGAAAGGCAACAAAAGCACTACTTATTGAGTTATTACTAAGGTTTTTTATATTTTAGCCAATATTAATTTTTGAACTTGAAGCAAAAATATTTTTACATATTATTACTCGTTATTGCATTGCCAACTGGAACAATTTTTGGTCAGCAAATGCCTGTATTTACGCAGTACAGAGAATCTCAGATGTTTTTCAACCCTGGCTTTGCCGGTGTACGTGAAGGAATATGTGTAAATGGATTGATGAGACAACAATGGGCAGGATTTAAAGATTACTATAATGGAGAAAATGCAGCTCCTGAGGATTATTTAATCACCATCGACTCACCTATTAAACTATTACATGGTGGATTAGGCGCAGCAATTATTCAAGATAAAGCAACATATTATTGGACAGATATTAGTTTACTATTTGCATATTCATTCCATGCCGAACTTTCTGTGGGAATCCTTGGCCTAGGTATTGGAGGAGAATTAAAAAACCTTACAATTGATGGATCAAAATTCAGAATGGTAGACGAAGGAGACGATATTCTTTTAAAGTCATCACAAGGAGATATGCGATTTGATGCAAATATAGGTGTATATTTTAAGTCGTTTAGGAACTACTACGTTGGAATTTCTCTAACAAATCTACTTAAAACAACATTTATAAAACTCGACCCTTCGGGCAATGGTGATATTTCTACTGATAGAACTTTACACTTCATAGGTGGTTATAATTTTATATTACCAGATCCAAGGTTTGAAATAGAACCTTCAATATTAATTCAAAGCAATTTCATTTCAACACAATATAACCTAACAGCTACCGTTAATTACAATAGTCGTTTCTTGCTAGGATTAAATTATCGTGTTCAAGAATCTATAGGTGTAATCGTTGGAGTAAAATATAAAGATTTCAGGATTGGTTACTCTTATGATGTGAATACCAAATCATTAGGCATTCCTGGTAGTCATGAAATAAGTCTTAATTATTGTTTTAATATTAAGCCAGATCGTTCAAAAACAAGTTATAAGAATACAAGATACCTATAAAAAAACGTAGTTTAAAAAAAATACGATAAAGTTTTGTGTGGATGTTTTGGTTTTTTATATTTTTGGGCACTTAAAAAAATAGCATAAGGATTAAATTGCATAAACAAAATTTTAATGATGAAAAGATTGTTTTTATATACATTGGTTGTAATTTTTCTTGCAAGTTGCAGTAACTCTGGAAATGGAGAACTTGTTGGGACAAGAACAAAATCAAAACCATTTTATCAACCAGATCCATACGGAATGGTATTTGTACCAATGGGTAGTTACACTATGGGCGCTGGTGATGAAGATCTTACACACAGTAACCTAATTCAACCGAAAACAATTTCTGTATCTGCTTTTTTTATGGATGAAACAGAAATTACCAATGATAAATACAGACAATTTGTATACTGGGTTCGTGATTCAATAGCACGTACCATATTAGGTGATGTAAATCCTGAGGAATACCTCATAGAGGAGAATACAAAAACTGGTGAAGTTTACGATCCTCCGTATCTAAATTGGAAAACAGACATTGATTGGAATAGTGAAGATCAGGATATTAGAGATGCTCTTGAAGATATGTATCTACCGGCACATGAACGCTTTTTCCGTCGTAAAGAAATTGACACTCGTAAACTGATGTACGAGTACTACTGGGTTGATTTGCATGCAGCTGCTAAAAAAGATTTCTCAGAAGATGCAGATTACAGAAATGCAGGACTATCAAACCGCCCTCAAGGTTTACGTGACCGCTCAGTATATGTTCGTAAAGAAACCATTGCCGTATATCCTGACACACTTTCTTGGATACACGATTATACATATTCTTTTAACGACCCTCTAACGGAAAAATATTTTTGGCATCCTGCCTATGATCATTATCCTGTAGTAGGAATTAACTGGAATCAAGCTCGTGCATTTAGCGTATGGAGAACTGAGTTTTTAAATGCACATCTTAGAACAAAAAAAGGTGGTGTTGATTTGGCTGAGTTTCGCCTACCTACTGAAGCTGAATGGGAATGGGCTGCTAGAGGTGGTTATTCATTAAACCCTTACCCTTGGGGAGGTCCATACACCAGAAATGAAAAAGGATGTTTTTTGGCTAACTTTAAACCACTTAGAGGTAATTATATCGCAGATGGTGGTATTCGTACAGTAATTGCAGCTCATTACCCTCCAAACGATTGGGGATTGTATGACATGAGTGGTAATGTAGCTGAATGGACTAGCAGTGCTTTTGATCCGGCTTCATATAATTTTACATGGGATATGAATCCTAACTATACTTATACCGCAAAAGAAGATGATCCTCCTGTGATGAAACGAAAAGTTATTCGTGGTGGGTCATGGAAAGATATTGCATATTATTTGCAGGTTTCAACACGAGCTTATGAGTATCAGGATACTTCAAAATGCTATATTGGATTTAGATGCGTTCAACCTTATTTAGGTCGTAACAAAGGAGATAACCCTAACAAAGCATCAAGAATTTACAATTAGAAAAAAATAATCAACCAAATCATTTAATAAAACACATCATGGGTTTATTTAGTTTTACAGAAACAAAATATTATAAAAATTTCATGGCAAAAGTCTATGGAATTGGTGCAGCAATTGTGCTAATTGGAGCATTATTTAAAATTAACCACTATACTGGAGCTGATTTAATGCTTATTGTTGGCCTTGGCACTGAAGCTATTATATTTTTCTTTTCTGCCTTTGAACCACCTCATGAAGATCCAAAATGGAGTTTGGTTTATCCTGAGTTAGCAATGGGAGAAGTTAAAGGGGGACTTAAACCTAAAATATCACCTACTGAAAGACTAGACGAAATGCTTGCAAAAGCTCAGATAGACGAAGCTACCATTGATAGATTAGGGAGTGGAATGGCAAAATTATCTGATAATGCTCTTAAACTTAATAGTGTAACTGATGCAGCTGTTGTAAGTGAGGAGTTTTATACAAACTTGAAAACTGCTTCTGGCTCAGCACAGGAGTTGAGCAAAGCTTTTGTTAAAAAGGTTGAAGTTGCTAACGACTATTCAAATAATATGTTAAAAGTTACTGAGGGTGCTGGAGTACTTGCAAGTGCTTATGAGCAAGCAGCTGATGTAATGAAGAATGATATTGAAGTTACTGAAGTATTTGCTGGTACAGTTAAAGCTGCCACAACATCTGCTCAAAGTCTTGCAGATAGCTATGAAAAATCAGCTGAGATATTGACAAAATCTGTTTCTGCACTTGATTTTACAGCTGTTGAAGGTGATGCATATAACATTCAATTACGCAAAATTGCCGAAAAACTTTCTTCTTTAAATGCTGTATATGAAATTCAACTACAAGGTACTAATAATGCCGTTGAATCTTCTGAAAAATTACAAAGTACTATGAATGAGTTTCTTAGTAAGCTTGAGGTATCTACTGCTTCTACTGCTGAATTCTCCGGACAAATGGAATCACTTACCGAACGGATGAGTTCTCTAAATAAAGTATATGGTAATATGCTTACAGCCATGAATCCTAACGGTTAATTAGTTAGGATAACTGTAATTTTTAATTATAATTAAAACATAAAAAATGGCTGGATATAAAGAAACCCCTAGGCAAAAAATGATTGCAATGATGTACTTATTCCTCACTGCAATGCTTGCACTTAATGTTTCTAAAGAAATATTGGATGCTTTCCTTGTTGTAAACGATTCGATGGAAAGTACTAATGAGAGTTTAACTGCTAAAATACAAGAAGAATATGCTGAGTTTGAAAATCAGTATAATATGAGTCCTAATAAAGTTGGACCATACTGGGAAAGAGCTAAAAATGTTAGAGCAGAGGCTGTTAGTCTTGTAAATTATCTTGATTACATTAAATATAAATTAGTTGAAGTAAACGAGGGTAAAGATTCTCTTGAAATAATGAACCTTTATTATATTGACACCACAATTCATGGTGTTACTAAGAAAGTTTTAGACCTGCCTAATGTCGATACAAAGGATAAATACAATGCAACTACTAACTACTTAGTACGTGAAAATAAAAAAGGTGAGGCTTATAAGATGAGTGCAAGAATGCAAGTGTATCGTGATACCGTATTAAATGTTATGGGATTGCCTTCAAATTCTACTAAAGTAGGTCTTATCACTAATCAGGATGGTCGTTCTTACAGTAATGCAGGTGGGGTAAAGCAAGATTGGGAACAGCATAATTTCTATCATACAATTCTTGCAGCTGATGTAACAATTATAAATAAAATTATTGCTGAAGTACGTGCTGCCGAGTTTAATGCACTTAATTATTTGTATGCATCCGTAAGTGAAGAGGATTTTAAATTTGATAAAATTGATGCAAAAGTTATTCCAAAGAGTACTTATGTATTTCAGGGTCAGGATTATGAAGCTGAGGTTATTGTTGCTGCTTACGATTCTAAAACAGAATTGAAAAGTTTGGTTTTGCAAGGCTCTGAAAAATGGAATGAAAAGAATAGTGGTAGAGCTAAGACTATTATTGGTGAAGATGGAACAGTAAAACTTAAATTCCCTACTAATAAAGAAGGTCTGCAAAAATATGCCGGCGTAATTGAAATGCGTCACCCTGTTACTGATGAGATTGTTAAGTATGAGTACAGTAGTGATTATTATGTTGCACCTCCATCACTTACTGTTGCTCCTCTTAAAATGAATGTATTTTATGTAGGTGTTGATAATCCTGTTTCTATTTCAGCAGCTGGTATTTCTAAAGATAAAATTAACCCCATAATCAGTATGGGTAAGCTAAAGAAAAACGGAGATGAGTGGACTGTAAGGATTGACGAAAAGCCAAAGGGTACAAGTATTGCAACAATTAGTGCTACTGCAAAAATTGATGATAAATTGTTTAATTTAGGTAAGGCTGAGTTTAGAGTAAAGCGTGTGCCTGATCCTAATGCTGAAATTGCTAACATGAGTGATGGCAAAATAGATAAAAATGTATTGCTCGGTAGTAATGCAATCATACCAAATATGAAAGGCTTTGAATTTGATATCTACTTTGTAATAACATCTTATAGATTTGGTGCAATAATTAATGGGGACTGGTTTGAGAAAAATATTAAGGGTAATGTTTTTACTGATGAGGTAAATAAAATTATCCGTAATGGCAAACGTAAACAGAAGTTCTTCTTTGACAATATTCAAGCTAAAGGGCCTGATGGAACAATTAGAAGTCTAAATCCAATTAACTTAGAGCTTAAGTAATATCTAAAATATTATAATATGAGAAAATTAATTATAGCTACTATTACACTTTCGATGCTGATTTCTTTGGGAGCAGTATCCCAGATTATTAATGAAGCACCTGTTGATGGATTATTTCCTGAAGAAAGTTGGAGCATAAATAAAAAACCAATCCCATACCCAACTATCCGTAAAGCAGATGCTATGTGGGCCAAAAGAATTTGGCGTGAAATTGATTTTCGCCAGAAATTCAACCAGAAGTTTTACTATCCTGTTGATTCACAGGCCAACTGGAAGTCATTTATCATGGTACTGCTTGATGCTTTAAAAGAAGGTGGCCAGATGACAGCATATGAAATTTCAAATACTGATGAGTTACTAGTCCCTATTACTTATAATGAAATTGTAGGGAAACAAACGGACACAATTCATAGAGTCAACCGTCGACCATATCCTCCATATGAAGAATATGACACGTTGATAATTACTAGTTTTGATCCTTCAAAAGTAATGCGTTTACGTATAAAAGAAGATTGGTATTTTGATAAGCAGCGTAGTCAAATGATGGTTCGTATAATTGCGGTGTGCCCGGTATTAATTGTTGAACGCGATGGACAAGAGCAAACATCACCTATGTTTTGGGTCTCTTATGCCGAAGCAAGGGATGTGTTTGCGCAAGCTCTAGTTTTTAATGAGTTTAATTCAGCTATGAGACTTACTTACGATGAATTATTTTGGAAACGATTGTTCGATAGTTATATTTATAAAGAACAAAATGTATATGATAGACGCATAAATGCATATGCAACCGGCGTTGATGCTCTACTCGAATCAGAAAGAGTAAAAACTGAAATGTTCAGATTTGAAGAAGATCTTTGGCAATATTAAGATATATTAAATAATGTAAAAAACCTCTCATTTTGGGAGGTTTTTTTTTGACCATTAGTTTCCATAAGGTAATTATTTTGGAGGGTTAAACATCTAGCTTATAACTATTTACCGCAAAGGATGCAAAGTATTTCGCAAAGTACCGCAAAGTTATTCGCTTGACGGCAAGCACTTTGCGTAACATTGCATACATCGCAGTTAAATAACTTATTGAAATTCAGGTTGTAAAACCAGCTAAATAATTACTCCATAAGATTCAATAAATTGCCTAACTTTGTGATGTAATTTGTTACCATGGGTAGTATTCTCGAAAATAACATAACCTATCTTAAAGGTGTTGGCCCTAAAAAGGCAGAAATCTTAAAAAAGGAACTTGGTATAATTATTTTTGATGACTTACTTAATTATTTTCCCTTTCGCTATGTTGATAAAAGTAAAATATACAAAGTAACAGATGTTGTTAATGATTCCACATATTTTCAGTTAGTTGGTCGGGTAACTAACCTGGTTAAGGTTGGCGATAAACGGATGAAATATATAACTGCTACTTTTACCGATGATTCGGGAAGCATTGGGCTAATTTGGTTTCGTGGGTTGCAATGGGTTGCAAATTATTTTACAAATCCTTCTAAGCAATACATAATTTTTGGAAAACCAACGGTATTTCGAAATAAATTTAGTTTTACGCATCCTGAAATTGAGGATTATATTCCTGATTCGTTAAGTGCAAGTGGTCAGCGACTTGAAGGCATTTATAGCTCTACTGAGAAACTTAAAAACATGGGTCTTGGTAGCCGTGGTATATCCAACTTGCAAAAAGAGTTGCTCAATCAATGCGCAAATGATATTACAGAAACTCTACCAGATTATTTGATAAGTAAATATAATTTGCTTGATAGGAAAAAGGCTATGATTAATATTCATTTTCCAGTTGATTCAAGTATTATTTCTCAAGCACAAAATCGCCTAAAGTTTGAGGAACTGTTGTTAATTCAATTTCAATTGTTGCAGCAGAAGAACTCCTTGAGCAAAAAAATTAGAGGACAAGTTTTTGCAGTAGTTGGTGATGCATTCAATGAGTTTTATAATAACAACCTTCCATTTACTCTCACAGGAGCTCAAAAACGTGTAATTAAGGAGAT
>Ga0307989_1001159_pt1 | contig 14791 bp, 10 predicted proteins | sample EllFjometagen185_FD_203164 | JGI IMG/M metagenome (GOLD analysis project Ga0307989, IMG submission 203164) | Marine microbial communities from Ellis Fjord, Antarctic Ocean - #185 | ecosystem: Environmental > Aquatic > Marine > Unclassified | place: Southern Ocean | collected 2014-10-08
TGAAATACAGATAAAACTTCAAAAGGACCTATTTGACGATTACGGCTTCTTTTATGAGCGGAAGAAAGGTGAGTTTGGGGATGGAATTAGGAGCAAATACATTTCTAGAAATAAGATTATAGATCGAGAAGTGTTTTTAAGAGTGGTACTTTCCTCAGGTGGAAACCCAGCTCAAGCGAGAAGGGGAAGCCACAAACAATTATTCAAAATTGAAGAGTTTAAAAAAATTCTCAGCAAACCAGAGCAATATCCCCACTATTATTTCTCATATTTATCGTACCAAACGCTAAACGAAATTCAAAAGGAATATGAAAAGGATAAAAATAATAGATATGGTGTTTCCCAATATGGAAATGCTATCAGGTATGGGAAATGGGCTGTGGTGTGTGTCGTTTCTACTCTTTATCGCGATGCTAATCCCACGGCTGAAATAGTAAAGGAGAGTGTCCAAAACGTCATTAAAAAATGGGCTACTTTCGAAGAATCTGCCAAAAAGCGTCCCAAGAATAAAGCGTATTTCAAACATAGATTTGACGAGGCAACTGGCGAAAGAACACTGGAGATCAATTTCGATAACTATTACAAAGGAAGAACATTAATTGAGGATCTTGCTACTTTCCCATGGGATAAATAATTGTATAACAAGGTTTAGAGCTGACACAAAAGCAACGAAGTGCTAAGGGGAGAAGTCTTTAAAAGAAAGTGGTAGCGAGCGGAACTAGGAGAACTTGATAGGCGCAAAATTGAGAAGAATGGGGAGGGAGTAAAAAGCCCCCTTTTTTCTTCGAGTAGGTTCTAGGTGAATGCTAGTATGCTGAAATGATTGGATGGGAAAAACTTTAGCTAGCTTAGGGTTTTTTAGTCGCAAAGCACTATTCCTCGATAAGACTTGATATGTATTTACTAGATTAGTAAATCGTGTTACACTATTGTCAGCAGAAGAGGGGAATATGAAACAAATCATAATATTGATACTTTGTACAGCGAGTCTGGTTCACTGAATAGGTCTAGCGAAAGGCGTTTAACCTATAATTAAAAATCCATTGGTGGAAATCATGAGAATTCTTTTTTTTACTTTTTTGATAGTAGGGTGTTTATTTTCACAAGATACCCTCATTGATGCGATAGACAATGTCCATCCCGCAAAAGTGATCGCTATTGATAGCTCTTACATTGCACTCATTGAAGAAGGGGAGGGGCTGATATCAATTGCCCCACATAGAGTATTTAAGACTATTACGCTAGAATCAGGCGAGATATTAATTGATAACCATAAATTAATAGTCGGTGCAGACCATGCACTTTGGTATACTGAAACAAAACAATTACATGGGAAAACTCATTTACCATCAATAACAGCTCACCCGCTACATATAGCTCCCGAGAACTCAAAACTACTAATCTTGCCACCAGATGTTGTAAATATGCAAAATCGAAAATATGTTTCATCCTCAAGAATTGGAGGGGGTCTAATTGCGCTGTCTGCTGTATTAGGCTTATATCTAATAAACAATGAGTATGATGGTGAACTGGAAACAATAGAAGATGTTAGGGAATATCAAGACTGGGGTGATAGTCAACAGAGGCTTTGGAATATGCATTATTTTTGCCTAGGGGCAGGTGGAGTGATGATCGCAATTGATATTGACTTCTGATGCACTGAATTATTCTTCTTTCAACAAGCACATAGAATTGACGCACATGTAGGGGGCTTGGTTGCCAGCAATTCGTGCCACCTGAGTGCCATAGATGGGTTATATTTGACCGATAATGTTAATTTGACAACACGAGTGGTACTGAGATAGTAACAGTCTACCGAGCGGGAGAGTCCTTCCTACAAACAAAAAATCCCACCAAAAGGCAGGATTTTATTGCGGGACCGACCGGGATCGAACCGGCGACCTCCGGCTTGACAGGCCGGCGTTCTAACCAAGCTGAACTACGATCCCAAAAATTTCAAACGGCTAGTCCTTTTTCCTGTACATGATGGCTACTGGAATAATTACCAAGTAACCGATGAGTAACACAATGGGAGAGACCGACAGTGCTTGGGTGCTGTTCAGCTCGCCTGTACCCATCAAAACATATCCAAGAATAATGACAAAAAGCCCTGCTATGAATATAAAATAATTTGTTCTCGTGAAGGGTAACTCCGAGAGCCAGTGTTTGGTGTCTTTATTGCCTTCACTCATCATAGCGCGGCGAATATAGATGGTGACTTATAGGTGCGCAAATAAAAATCATTTATTTGTTTAATTATTTACACTCGTTGACATGACAAATGACCCCTTCTATATTGCCAGACTTAAGAAAGGATTTATTGCTTGAAAAGTATACTGCGCTACGTTCTCACAGCCCTTATTGTTCTTAGCCTAGCAGGTATAACCACCCTGTATATTGTTTTTGATTCGAGAGCCCCCGGCTCAGATCCGGAAGTGGCTAAAATTATTATTCGCGATGGAAGCTCATTGAGTACCATTGCCCAGCAACTTTACGACGCCGGCATCATTTCATCACCACAATCATTCAAAATAGCTGCCCGACTGTTAGGGCGGACCCGCGCCATTTACCCTGGTGCCTATGCCATCCAGAAGGGTCTTACTAATACTGAGGCCATCGAAGCCCTGGCGCATGCTAAAGCAATTGAAATTACAATTACCATTCCTGAAGGTCTACGGTCAGATGAAATTATTGGATTGTTGAGTCGAAAATTAAAACTGGACTCACTTGAGATGGCTGGGCTACTCACTGATTCCAGCCTACTCGCGCTCGCGGGGAAAGGTTTTACTCATCTTGAGGGCACGCTTTTCCCCGAGACTTATCGCTTCCTGGAGAATAGTGATGAATACATGGTCCTTTCCAAACTTGTTAAGCACTTTAGAGCGCGCATCCAACCTGAAATGTTGGAAAAAGCTGCAACCATGGGATTTGATCTTCATCGACTCATTACTTTTGCCTCATTGGTGGAAAAGGAAACTGCCAGAGAAGATGAACGCAGATTGGTTTCCTCTGTCTACCATAACCGAATTAAGAAAAACATGCTCCTCGGTTGCGACCCCACCATTATCTACATGCTCGTGCGTCGAGGAGAATGGAATGGGAACATTCAACGCAAACATTTCTCAATTAATGATCCCTATAATAGTTATTTGAAACGAGGTCTTCCACCTGGACCCATAGCAAATCCAGGACTGGCCAGTATCAATGCGGCCCTTGACCCTGAAAATACAGATTATTTATATTTTGTCGGAAAAAATGATGACACTGGTTCTCACGATTTTTCTAAAACCTTGCGCGAGCACAATAATAAAGTGAATCGCTATCAACGCCGGAGATCCTCTAGATGAACAATGTCCTGGCTGGACTAAATCCTCAACAACAAGCTGCTGTAGAAGCCCTGAATGGACCGGTCCTTATTTTTGCCGGTGCTGGTAGTGGAAAAACACGTGTTTTAACCCATCGCATAGCAAATATGATATTTAGTGGGACTGCCCAGCCCCATGAAATACTATCGGTTACCTTTACCAATAAAGCTGCAGGAGAAATGCGAGAACGTATAAAACGCATGCTCGGTGAAGGTCAGTCACATGTAAATATGGGGACATTTCACTCCATTTGTGCCCGAATACTCCGACGTGAAGCCCTCTATATCGGATATGAGCAAAGTTTTAGTATCTATGATGATGAGGATGGTCAGAAAGTGGTCAAAAAGATCATGAAGGACCTCCAGATCTCAACCGATATCATCAAGCCAAAGTCAGTCTTCTACAATATTAAGCAGTTCAAATCAAAAATGATATTTCCAGCTGAGGCGAATGACCTGGCGATGTCAACCTTCGATGACTCTGTAGCAAAAATTTATGCCATATATCAGAGCGAGCTCAAAAATAGCAGTGCCATGGATTTTGATGACCTCCTGTTGAAACCTCTGGAGCTTTTTGAAAAGAATCCACACATCCTGAAAAAATATCAAGATCAATTCAAATACATTATGGTTGACGAATATCAGGATACCAACAAGGCACAATTTCAATTTGTGGAAGCCCTGAGTCATGAACATAAAAATCTTTGTGTGGTAGGTGATGATGATCAATCTATCTATGGGTGGAGGGGTGCTGACATTGGAAACATCCTAGACTTTCAGCAAAATTTCCCCGGAGCTCAGGTTTTTAAGCTTGAACAGAACTATCGCTCCACTAAGACCATCCTGACGGCTGCATCAGCGGTCGTTAAGCTGAATGAAAAACGGGCTGAGAAGGAATTATTTACTGAAAGTGGTGATGGTGAGATCATCAAGGTTCTAGAGGGACGCAATGAATTGGATGAAGGTCGCCTCATTGTAGATGAAATTCAATCAGTCTGCCGTCGCAACAAATATGGCTTCCAGGATGTAGCCCTACTCTATAGAACAAATGCCCAATCTCGACCGCTTGAGGATGTCCTACGCAGAAATGGCATACCTTACCAAATTATTGGTGGTACGAAATTCTATGATCGCATGGAAGTTAAAGATATCCTGGGATATTTCAGACTGATTGTGAACCCCCTGGATAACGTCAGCTTCATGCGGGTTATCAATAAGCCAACCCGGGGAATAGGGAAGACCAGTCAGGATGCCATCAATGCTTTCGCTGTAGATCAGGGTATCTCATTGTTCAGTGCTGCCACGAGAGCTCAGGAATATGGATTAACACCCCGAGCCTTTAATCGAGTGATTGAATTTGTTCAATTGATTGGAAAATACTCCAGCTTACTTAATGAGTTAAATCTTGAGGAATGGGCTCGCGTATTCCTTGATGAGTTAGGATTTGTCGCCCAGTACAAAGCTGAAGGTACTGCAGAGAGTGATGTTCGGGTTGATAATATCTATGAATTGCTCTCAGCTGTCTCTGAATATGCTCAGAGGGCCGAAGAAGCGAGCTTGACTGGCTATATGGAAGAAGTCGCCCTACTCACGGATATCGATAAATTTAATCAGGATAAACAGCAGGTCACCCTCATGACTCTGCATAGTGCAAAAGGCCTCGAATTTCCGATTGTGTTTCTGACCGGGATGGAGGATGGACTCTTTCCATTGCAGCGCGCAATTGACGATAACGAAGCCCTGGAAGAAGAGCGAAGACTTTTTTATGTGGGCTTGACTCGAGCCATGGAACGTGCATATTTAAGTGGTGCCCAAATGAGACAACGATATGGGGAGACGATGTATGGTCGTCCCTCACGTTTTCTGGAAGAAATACCGGCACATTTATTAGACTATTCAACAAGAAGCAAACGCGATTATTCCCGAGAGGATTATCGCAAAAAAACTGGAGTAAAAGTGACTCGAACGAAACCCACCAAGCCGGCGCCTAAACAAACACTGGGCATGAAGCGTGCACTGGGTACACTCAACCAACATGCCCCGGGGGTCTATGTCGCCGGAATGCAGGTGAGTCACAAAATCTTTGGGAATGGTAAAATTCTTACTGTTGATGGGTCTGGTCCTGAAGCAAAAGTTACTATCATGTTTCAGGGGAATGTCAAGAAGAAGCTCATTGCAAAGTTTGCTAATCTTGATGTTGATGATTGATCTATATATTTCCATTATCCTGAATTAATCAAACATATCGATCGTTTCACCTCGGGGAATACAACACACCTAAAATCGATTCGTATTACACTCATTTAAATCTAAATGAGACTTATTTGCACTTGTCTAAATGAGATTCATTCTTATCTTGGGCTAAGAGGAGATCAGATTATGTCTGCACTAAATAATCAAGAACTGAAGCAGGTGCTTCGAGAACACGAACTTAAGGCGACCAATCAACGCATTGCTTTGCTTAAATTGCTAGATGGCACGAGCGAGCATTTTGACGCTGAAGAGATCTACCTCGAGCTTCGCAAGAAGGAAAAAAATGTAAGCCGCGCTACCGTGTACCGGTCCTTGGAAGCCTTAGTTGAACAAGACTTGGTTTCCAGGCTAGATTTCGGGGATGGCCGGATGCGTTTTGAGCGGAGTAAGGGTGAAGATGAACACCATGATCATCTTATCTGTGAGGAATGTGGGAAGGTGATTGAATTTTTTAATCTGGAAATGGAAGCCCAGCAATTGGCTGTTTGCGAAGATCATGATTTTACTCCTTCAGAACATACCATGCACATTTTTGGAACCTGCTCTGACTGCAAGAAACAAGCTATTGAATCCTCATTTAAATAATCGGCTGGAAATCCTGGAATCCACTCATGTTTAATTTTAAAAGACCTCGCCATAAGCTGCATATCACTGATGAGAATGATTTACGTCTGAGTGACTTGAAACCGGGTGAAAAGGGTCGCATTATTGAAATCGGTGGAAGTGAAAATTTCCGTCTTCGTCTTATTGAAATGGGAATCACCCGTGATGCAGAAATTAGCGTGGATAAATATGCACCCCTCCGGGATCCCATTGAATTAATTGTAAAAGGATATCATCTCTCGTTACGAGGGGCCGATGCCCAAAAAATCGCTGTGGAGCGCATTAAATAAAATGAATTTCAGCATTGCAGTAGCTGGTAACCCCAACTGCGGTAAAACAACCATTTTCAACGCACTGACTGGTGCACGACAACATGTTGGTAACTGGCCTGGTGTCACAGTTGAGAAGAAATCAGGTCACTACAATTACTCTGATAATAGATTTAATGTTGTTGATCTTCCAGGGACCTACTCTCTCGCTGCATTTTCTGCAGAAGAAACCGTCGTGCGTCAATATCTTGAAAATGATGAAGCTGATGTCGTCGTCAATATCATTGATGCTTCAAACCTTGAGCGAAATCTTTTCTTTACGACCCAGCTCATCGAATTAGGCAAGCCCCTCGTTATCGTCCTCAATATGATGGATATGGCTCGGGAAAAGGGTCTACAAATTGATACGGATACCCTGGCTACCCTACTAGGGGCTCCAGTGGTGCCAGTAGTAGGACGCACCGGTGAAGGTCTTGATCTCCTCAAGGAGAAAATCTTACGTGTCAGTAAAGAGATATCCTCAAAAGCTCGCCTAATTGATATAAGCTATCCCAGAGATATCGAACAGGAAATTGAAAAACTTCATGAGCTTGTTCAAAAGAATGATGTCACTGATAAGCATAGTAGATGGACCAGCATTAAGCTCCTGGAATCAGACAAGCAAACCCGTGATGAAGTACGGTCTCATACGAATGGAACTGATATTCTCGATCAGGCAAAGATCTCCATCGACCGGATCGAAGGCATTTTTAAGGATACTGGCCGTGCCATCATATCCCATGCCCGCTATGGATTCATTCAAGGCGCCCTCCGTGAGTGTGTTGTTGAAGATCTGGCTGATACAGTCGATTATAGCCGCCAGATTGATAGGGTGCTCACCAATCGCTGGTTAGGGTTGCCCATTTTTGGTTTGTTCATGTGGCTCATGTTCAAACTCACCTACGATATTGGGTCCATTCCCATGGACTGGATTGATGCCGGTCTGGTCTATCTTATGAATTCTATTTCCGGTTTGATGCCTGACGGGATGTTTGCCAGTTTGATTGTGGATGGTGTCATCGGCGGCGTCGGAGCAATTGCAGTTTTCCTACCAAATATTTTTATCCTCTTTTTCATCATAGCCGTATTGGAAGATTCAGGATATATGGCCAGAGTGGCCTTTATCATGGATAGGGTTATGCACAATATTGGTCTTCATGGGAAAGCCTTTATCCCAATGATTATGGGGTTTGGCTGTAATGTACCTGCAATTATGGGTACCCGTATTTTGGAGTCCCGCCGGGATCGAATTCTCACTGTCCTGATTAACCCTTTCATGAGTTGTTCAGCCCGTCTTCCCGTTTATGTCCTCGTGGCTGGTGCCTTTTTCCCTGAAAATGCCGCTACAGTGATCTTTTCAATGTATGTGCTGGGCATTCTGGCTGCCATTGGCAGTGGTAAGCTTTTTAGCCAAACCATTTTGAAGGGAATGTCGAAGCCCTTCGTTCTGGAATTACCACCCTATCAACGCCCAACCCTGCGTTCACTCATCTTGCATACCTGGGAACGTGGATATCTGTTTATCCAGAAAATGGGAACCGTCATTCTGGTTGGTTCGGTCATCATTTGGGTATTGGGGTATTTCCCTACTGAGGTAGAAATCGATCGTGATTACGTTAGTGAAAGAGCTACCGTGACACAGGGTTATGATACACAGTTAGTTGATCTCGAATCAAAATTCAAACTCTCGGTTGATAAAGATCACCGGGAATATCACTCTGAGATGATCGACTATGAATCCAGCTCAAGCTTTCTTGAACTCCAGAAGCAGTTTGAGGAACTAAGAGATGAATTATCCAGTGAACAGACTGTCGCATTATATAGTCTCCGACAACAAGAGTTTGGTGATATCACTGAACAAAAATGGATAGGACGTGTAGGAAAAATCTTCGAACCCATTGTAAGGCCACTGGGCTTCACATGGCGTGAAAGCGTCGCCCTGATCACTGGCTTTGTTGCCAAAGAGATTGTGGTTTCGACTTATGGGGTTCTATTTGGTGTGGGAGAAAATGTTGATGAGGGAAGTCATGGAGTGATTAGCGGTTTGAGATCATCAGGTATGACTCCACTTGTCGCCTTAAGCTTCCTGGTCTTTACATTGCTTTATACGCCCTGTTTGGCCACAGTAGCAGCTATCAAACGCGAAACCGGTACGTGGGCCTATACCTTGTTTTCCATTGGGTATTCTTTAGGCTTGGCCTACTTGCTCGCTTTCGGTGTAGCTTATTTTGGAGGAATGTTTAATTGGCTCAGTTAATTGATATTTTACTTGTTGTTTTTGCAGTTTCCACAGCAATCTGGTATACCGCTAAGTATTTTTATAATTTGGGGAAAGCCCCAGAAGGGGAGTCTATTAGCTGCGGAGGCTGTAACTCCTCATGTCACTCCGATGTGCCAGAAAACCCAACATTTGGGATATTAAGAAAGCTTAAATAATTTCTAACATGGCCGAATGACTCGGTCAGCTTGGGTCATGATTTCGATAGTCTGCTGCATGGAACCAACACCCCCAATAAGAAGTTTTTCGCGGATTCCGTGAAAATCAAGACAGGTGCCACAGCTGGCAATTTGTGTACCCCTGTCCTCCATCATTTTTAAAGCGTCCAAGGCCTCCCCAGCTTGTGTTGTAAGTGCCACAGCCCCATTTCACAACACCAATGAAATCAATCCTAACTTCAGAAGCAGCGAGTGTCTTTAGAAATGATACCAGAAGTCTTTCACCGAGGACATCATCTCCTGCTCACATCGTTATTGAGTTTAGATATAAAAAATTCATAGCTACCCTAATATTTTTTCTCACCGATACCGAGGTAATCATCAATCTGGTGAGCGACTTCTTTGATCAACTTGGTGCGTTCCCTATGCTCTATAAAAGCACTTTTGAATCCACTGATGATAAAATCCTTGAAGTCCATCATATTGAAATTAAAAGTTTCATGAGCGAGCATGTATTCATCTACCAGGGTTACACCACTGATGAGTCTGTTATCAGTATTTAGACTTAATCTCAACCCATAATCATGATAAAACTTAAGTGGGTGATTGCTCACATTCCCAATAGATCCAGTTTGGGAATTGGATGTCAAACATACCTCAAGACAAATTCGGTGATCATTGATATAATTCATGAGGTCGCCATCTTCCCGTAGGCGGGTACCATGACCAATCCGGTTGGCTCCACAATAGTGAATGGCCTGGTGGATAGATTGAGGACCATAAGCTTCCCCAGCGTGTAGGGTCACATTAACATTATTATTCCTGATAAGGTAAAATGCTTCGAGGTGATCTTTGGCTGGAAAGTTTTCCTCAGCTCCGGCAAGATCATAACCCACAACACCTCTATACTTATAGGCAATTGCTAATTCAGCCAGTTCTATGGACGATTCAATTGAGAAATTCCGAATTCCACAAATGATCACGCCAGTACTGATATTAAACTCGCGTTCTGCTTCCCGAAGGCCGCTAATTACAGCGTCTAAGGACTCCATGGGAGTCATGCCCTTGTCCTTATGTAGGATGGGAGAGTAACGCACTTCAAGATGCCGCACATTCTCCGCAGCAGCATCTTGCGCCAATTCGAAGGCGGCTCTCTGAAGAGCCTCGGGCGTTTGTAGAACCGCCAGTGTAAATTGGAATTTATCAATATATTCTTCTAGACTATTTACACGACCCTGGATCACAACAGCCTTTTTGAGGCCATCCAAATCTTTAGCAGGTAATTCCACCTTATCCTTCTGTGCTAGATCCAACATTGTTTCCAGGCGCACAGAACCATCAAGGTGGCAGTGGAGCTCAGGTTTAGGTAACTCGAATAGAAAATCTCTACGAACCGGTTTCATTAATTTTCTCCAACTTGAGTTTTATCTGCTTTCAATGTGGTGATGAACCAGATGGCGATGGCAACAATGAGGATGGGTCCTAGCCAGCCAAAACCATCGAACTTGGGCCACCAGTCCTTATCTGCCGTAAGAAAAATCGGTAAAGCGACCAGAATCCCCATGAGGGCTTCTCCTGTAATCATACCTGCTGCAAGGAGCAAACCTTTCTTTTTTGTAGAGTCAGTCGCACCCATTTTGTCACCAAAATGAGCCAGCATTCCACCTAGAAATATGGGTGTTGTCAGAGAAATAGGTAAATAGATACCTACTGCAACTGCTAGAATAGGAATTCTAAAATCAGACCCAATACGCTCCTGTCGAATATCCAGTGCAATGATAATGATACCTATTATGGCACCTCCGATCACCATATCCCACGGCAGATTCCCCTGGAATACACCTTCAGCTACAGCCTTCATTAAAGTGGCTTGTGGTGCTGACAGAGTAGGGGAGCCGATGGTATAGGCAGTGTGGAGAATGTCGAGGACAAGACCTAGAACGATCGCTGCACTCAGAACGCCAATAACCTGCATGACTTGCTGTTTCCAGGGAGTCGCTCCAACGATATGTCCCGTTTTAAGATCCTGGAGATTGTCCCCACCAATGGCTGCTGCATTGCAAACGACAGCACCCACCATGATGGCAGCAGCGGCACCTTGCAGTGACCCAGATCCCATAATAGCCAGGAGCAAAAGAGAGGCAAACAATACGGTAGCTACTGTAACTCCAGAAATGGGGTTATTTGACGACCCAACAACACCAGCCATGTATGCGGCGACTGCTGAAAAGAAAAACCCGAAGACCATCATGATGATGGTGATTAAGACTGCGAGTTGAGGGGTAGGCAGGATATCGTTGTAAATGAAGAACACAGGAATCATGAGTACCAGTAATGCAATCCCCACATACTTAATCGGAATATCCCTTTCTTCGCGTTTTAAAATCTCTCCAGATTGAACTGAACTGTAAGCTCTCAGACTAGCTTTAATTCCAAGCATGAGGGGTTTGAAAAGTTTTATTAAAGACCAGATTCCACCCACAACCATCGCACCCACTCCCAGATACCTGATTTTTGTATCCCAGATGGTATTGGCTGCATCCATGGCATTTCCCTCGAAACCATAAATGGCGGTGTAAATCGGAATGGCAACAAACCACGAGATAACGCCACCTGCAAACACCAGAATACTGATGTTTCTCCCGACGATATACCCGACAGAGATTAAGGCAGGTGATAAATCCATACCAAAACCAAAAACGGAGCGGCTCATATGGGTCGCTCCTTCGATGGCGGAATGCCAGAGACCAAATCCCTGTTGTCCTAGCTTCATAAGCGCTGCAGATACACTAGCCAGGGTGAGTAAGCGCAAACCGCCCTGTACCTCATCATCAGCACCACTACTTGCATTACCTGCTTCTAGGACTGCAGCGGTTGCTACGCCCTCGGGGTAGGTGAGTTTTGCCTCAATAATTAAGGCTCGACGTAAAGGGATAGTAAATAAGACACCAATTAATCCGCCTACACTGGCGATTTTTGCAACTTCCAGGTAATTGAAGGTATCCCAGTAACCCATAAGAAGCAGGGCGGGGAGGGTAAAAATGACTCCAGCAGCCAGTGATTCGCCTGCAGAAGCAGCTGTTTGGACAATATTGTCTTCCAGAATGTTGTGTTTCTTGAATAAACTGAGCACACCCATACTTATCACGGCAGCCGGAATTGAGGCAGAAGCCGTCATCCCTGCAAAGAGACCGAGGTAGGCGTTAGCGCCTGCCAGGACCATAGATAGTAAAATGCCAAGTATAACTGCTTTAAAAGTAATTTCAGGTAATGGCTTACTCACGTTATCCCTTTCTTATTCTAGATTTGACCGCAAAGATAAGTAAGATTGAAAAGGGGAAAAGTGCTAAATAATACGAATGGTGGGTAGCATCTGAGGCTAGGAGCTAGGCAGTCTCGCCATATTTTGCCTTGAGTATATCAAAATATGTCTGCCATTTCAGAGCAATTTCATGAGGGGGAAGTTTAAAAGTATGTCGAACTCCAGCAACACCGATGGACACGGCATTGAAGTAATCCATTGTAAATATGGTAATGGTATTTAATGCCCATGAATCTAGAAGGCTGTCCCCTTGAACGACGATGACACGTTGGTTTGTGAGGACTAAACTCAAGCTTAAGTCTGTTACGATCTCTTCATCAGAGAGGTATCGAATTATGGGTGTATGTAGATGAACTTCTTCTCCAGGGGGTGGATCAATGGGGAAAATAATTTCAGAGGGATATTCCAAGATATCAGATTCAATGTCATTGATCCATTCTATACTAGTTAGGGAATGGGATGTTTCGGTGTCAGTATAAGAATAGTCACTTGATACCTTCCATTCTGTCTCGCAATGCTGGCAAGTTATCGTGTTGCCGGAAAGTTCCTTCACTGAATTGCGTGTACGACATTTATAGCATGCCCACAATAAATTATCCATCCCCCTGGTAATGGCTTTGGACTTGACAGGTCTTAGAATGTTTTGCTCATCAAAAATATCTTTTTTAATTTGGGCCTCAAGTGCTCGCAAATCGGTTTGAGCTTCTAAGGGAATAACAGGTTTGAATGACGTCGTGACATTCGTACGGCGACGGTTTGGGGCCCAACGAGGCCATATTTCATAAGCACCATCAAGATGTACAGGGAGTATAGGTACTTTACATCGTTGAATTAATTTCAGAGTTTCTTTCAGAATTGGAAGTGGTGCACCATAGGTAGAACGACCACCCTCTGGGAAAATGCAAACGACTTGCCCATTATTGATCATTCTGATCATTGTACGTATAGACTTTAAATCTTGGCGGTGCCTTCTCATGGGGAAGCTTCCGGTTCCTCGTAGCAAAAAGCGCATGAGAGGCGATGTGAAGACATCAGCAGTGGTCACAAATTTCATAACAAATGGAATAAAAATACCAAATAGAAAAGGATCGAGGTAACATTCATGATTGGCCACAACGAGAAAGGGTTGATCATGAGGGATGTTCTCCACACCTTCAAGTTTAATTCGGTACCAGGCACGAATGACTACCATACCAACTATCCAGGTTAATTGAGATTGAATTCCAACTCTAAGGTTATCAGCTATCTTGAATTTCCAATGCAAAAGGGGGGTCTTGGTTTTGTATAAAAGATATCGATCGCCGAGACTGCGTGTGAGCAATCTCTCTTGAACCCATAATAACCACATGAGGTGGACAAGCGAGATACCTAGGTTTAACACCAGAATCCACCAGTTAAACCCAAAGAAAAACAGAACTGTACCATAGAGATATATGGTGAAAAACCAAAATGCTGGGTGACGTGTTCTGGCATAGAATCCCACATCTACTAAGCGTGAACTTTTCGGTGTGAAATGCAGTGTCCCATCGCCAAATCGTAAAATCAGAAGATCTGAATGTGACATTCCCAGAAATCCAACGAGGAAGAAAAACATCCCCAAAACGGTGCTGAATATTCCGGGATTCTGAGATGGGAAAATCTCTGGGAAGAAAAATAGAACGCACGGAATGATTGATAGCTTTAGGAGCAATCCAATAAAATTCCGTATGATGCTGAGACTATTATTCACAGCCATCATTTTAACAGGATTTTAATAGTGTTGATACAGAATTAATTAGTGAAAATTATTTCAGGTAAAGGGGGTTATGACCTTGCCCTGATCGAATACCTCGGATATATTCGTGCTTGCGATAATTGAAGTCGGAACTAGTCTTAGTGGTTTTAAGATGTCTAATAGAGTGAAAAGTACAAAATATATATGTCCAATTGGGAATCCCAAGCAATGAAATTTGAGACAGAGATTAAAGATGACACTCTCATCGTGAGAGTTCAGAATACCACCTTCGACATTCGAGGAGTGAAAGCATTTAAGCGCGATATTTTTTTGGCCATAGCCGAATCAGATTTCAAAAATATTATCATCAATATGGAAAATGTTAGAATGGTTGACAGTACAGGACTGGGCGGATTGCTGTTTGCAAAGCGCCAGGCCACCATCAAGGGTGGAGAATGTTACTTGGTCAAACCTCAGCAAAAAATTGCCTCTCTCATAAAGATATCAAAACTAGATGATGTCTTCATCATTGTGGCCGACGAAGAAACCGCTCTGAAAAAATAAAGATATTATAAGTAGAAAGAAAAAAGCGACCTAGGTCGCTTTTTTTTTTGGGTTTCTTTTCAGAAAAAGAAACAGGGACAACTAAAATCCGGAAGCGGGGGAATACGACCAGACCGATGTCCCTGTAAATACGTGATAAAAATAGTATTCATTAGGGCATTTGTCAATGAATTATATTGTTTATTTAAAGAAGAATTCTCATTAGTGCACAAAAATCACATATGGTC
>Ga0307989_1001161_pt1 | contig 14784 bp, 13 predicted proteins | sample EllFjometagen185_FD_203164 | JGI IMG/M metagenome (GOLD analysis project Ga0307989, IMG submission 203164) | Marine microbial communities from Ellis Fjord, Antarctic Ocean - #185 | ecosystem: Environmental > Aquatic > Marine > Unclassified | place: Southern Ocean | collected 2014-10-08
TCCTGTTATATTAAAATATGGTACAGCTAGAGGACTACTGTCCCCAGTTGTTTGATCAAATAGCATTTTCGAAATTGTCGCATGAACAATACCAGACTCAAATAATTTATCTGATTTATCCATATCTAATATAGTACTATCACTTTCAAGCCCTAGGCTTTGAAGAATTGATATATCGAATGCCATATTATCTAAATCAGTAAATCCAAGAACAGAAACAGCATGGAATACATTCTTAATTTCAGTTTTACTAACAACATCTTGTTCTAAGGTATCAACTAAAATAGTTGTAAGTGCGCTATTAGGAACTGTTAATATATCTCCAGCACTATCAATAATAAGATCCCCTATTGTTGCTGCTAATATTTCAGAAGTAGTTAATATATCAATTGATGTATCACTTAAACTGAACGCTTTTCCAATATCGAATCCTGTAGATTCACATGATAGATCTCCCACGTCACATGCAAGGTCTGAAACCAAAACAAGTGCTGACTTTGCCACTGCTTTTAATTCCGAACTTAGTAAATATCTATTTTCATCCAGCACACTATCAGGAATGATAAGTGGTGTATTTCCCAAATCCATATCAAGAACGAACACTGAAATAGATGCAACCAGTACTTTTGAATCAAAAATTGTATCTATCGTTGCATCATTTAATTCAGCGATAATATCAAAACTTAAATCATTAAAATCAAATCCATCAGCAACGGTAGTAATTTCATTCACCGCCAATAAAATATTTCTTAATTCACCTATTACTATTAAATTACCTTCAACATCATACTCATCAAACCATACAATATCTTCAGGTACTACAATTATATCTAACCCATCAATTCCAGCTGTACCATCAAATATATTTCTAAGTGCATTACTAACTATTGAAGAGTTAAGTAATACAGTGAAATCCATATCCGATAAAGCAGCTATTAAAACTCCTGGGTCTCCATCTGTTAAATCACCAACATTTATTCCTGTATTTAAGATTGCTTCAGCAACTTCACCAAATGCAACGAATTCAATACTCCAATCTAAATCTTCAGGGACTGTAATTATTGAATTTATTTGTCCTCCCATATTTTCAAGAAATGGTTCCAAAGCAATATATGCTCCTAGTGTAGCAAGCTCTGAGCTTGCTAGAGAATCAAATAAATCTGAAACATCTGACCCATTAAGCGTTACTGTTTCAAGATCTATTTCATCATTCAATAACCCCGCAGTGTTTATTAATTCAAATCCAACAGCCGCAACTGCCCCAAGTGTTTGTAATTCTGCTTCCCAATCAATCTCATACAATTCTTCAGTAGATATTGCAATTGATATATCAAAAAAATCACTACCAAGTTCAATTGCAAGTGGCAATATCGAGGTAACCATTTTACTCTCAGATAGCGTAATAAATAAGGAACTAATATCTTCTCCTTGTATATCACTAACATTGTTTGTAGTAAAGTATTCTGAATCTATAAAAATACTTGCAGTTTCAGCTAACACTGATAACTCATTTCTAAATAACATTGTTTCATCAAACAGTTCTACTGAAAATATACTATCAAACAAATATAAGTTCAGTGCGACTTTACTACTATAATTATCATCTTGAACTACCATTTTAGATGTACTTTTGATAAACGCATTCTCATTATATGCGTAAATCATTTTACGTGTATCTTCCACAACTGATGTAAGATCAGTTGGTATTTCGAATAATGTAGTAGCTAAAGTAGTACTAACTGCGAGCGGTTCGATCGTTGTTGATAAAAACATTGTTTCTTCCATAGTCTCAGTTCCACTATCTGAATCCTCTGGCAATAAAATCATAAAACTCTCTGTAATACTCAACATACCACCAAGAAGAATAATTCCTATGTAAGCACTAAATGCTCCTTTAGCAGTTCCTGCCAAAGCACCAATAAATGGTTTCTTAATTTTCCTTTTTTGTTTCTTTTCAAGTTTTCTTATTTTCATTTTATTTATTTTTTGTTGTTTAAAGTATACTTTTTTCTCTTTTCTATTCATTCTTCTAATTTTCTTTTTCATTACCTTCTTATCTTTTTTGGCTTGAATTTCCATGATTCGAATTTGTTTTCTAGACATCTTACGTTTCTTAAGTTTTTTACCTTTTGAAGTTTTTTTGATATCTTCTAACAAGATAGGTTGGAGTATTTCGTTTGGAAAGAATATTATACGGAATATATAAAATATAAACTTAAAGACTACTTGTCCTATAGTAAAGTAAATTATTGTATAAACAATCTTAAGTACAAATTGTGATAATCCAGTTATAACTGAAATAAAAACATCGTTTGATATTGTTTCTCCAAGTTGTTCCCCGGCATATTTTTCTACCATTATAAACACAGCTTCTCCAATTGTTTGTACATCTACCAATTCAGGTACCATATTTGTTAAATATTCTATTGCGAATGGGATTGGTAATACCCATAACTCATTTACAACAAACTCAATTGTAAAAAAGAATAACACATAGAAAAGGAAACTCACTATTAATGCATAGAGCGTCTTTTTTAAACCTCTAATATACCCAATAACAAAGCCTAGACCAATGAGCCCAAAAAAACTTATGTTAAAGTATAATTCATAATCTAGATTCTGGAGCATATACTTTCCTCCTCGAATGTGTTCATCATAATTGATTATATTGTAATAACAATGTATTAAAATCATGACTTGTATCATTTATATAATATTATATCACGTAAGATATAAGTATACATTAGATTTTATCATAAGATAATATTTATTGTATACTTTTTATATAGGAGTCAATTCCTATATAAAAATAAGTTTAAGTAATGTCGTATTATATCAAGGGTCTTTGAATCCATCTTTATGAGAGACATACTTATACTTTTTCTTTTATCTCAATTAAGAAAGCTGGGAGAATCTTTTAAGATGAAACTCATTTAACATGCGTGACTGGGAAGAGAGAGACGTATAGGACTTAAACAACGAAAGGAGATCAAATGGATAACAAGTTAGAATATGTCATGGCAATTGACGTAGCCAAAGGGAAAAGTATGTATTACATTTTATCAATTCATGGAGAAATAATCCTTGATGCGACTGAATATGAACATACACTCAGCAACTTCAAACTAATTGATTTAAAAATCAGAGAGGAGCGAATAAAACAAAATCTAGCAGTGTTTATGGAATCAACAAGTACTTATCATTATCCAGTAATGAGATACTTCTTAGAACAAGGATATGAAGTAATAGTGGTAAATCCTAATTTAGTGAAGAAGAGCTCGACAACATTTAGAAAAACAAAAACAGATCGACTAGATTGTATTAAAATAGCAGAAACGTATTTTAAAGAGGAAATTAAAAGTAACGCGGCTAAAACAAATGACATCTATTTCAATCTAATGACAGCAAACAGACAATTCTTAAGTTTAGAAAAAGCCTTAACAGCTATCAAAAACAGATATACAAGGTTATTAGATATATGTATCCCAGAACACGAATTGTATTATACAAATTCAAGTGATAAATACAACAAAAAGTACATTACACTTTTCCAACACCTACCACACAGCGAATATATACAACATACAAGAATTGATAGGATATCTAATATTCTCAATTTAGCTTTTAAATGGAACTATCCAAAAAGGTTAACCAAAGAAGCAATCAAATTAAAAGAACTATCCAAAAATTCATATCCTGGAGTAGCTAAATTAAGTAATGAAGTTGAAAATCTTCAACAAACAATTAAAATTATGAAAATATTAATTAACGAACGTGAACAAGCTAACCAAAGATTAATCTCTTTAGGTAAACAAACAAAAGAATATAAGTATATTAACTCTATTCCAGGTATAGGTGAACAATCAGCATCACAAGTAATCGCTGAATTAGGTGATATATCACGTTTTAAGAACTATAAACAGATTAATGCCTATTGTGGATTAGAACCTTCTGTTTATCAATCAGGTAAAGTATTTTACAATGGTAGAATTACTAAATCAGGAAATGGATATGCGAGAAAAGTGCTATATACTACAATAATGGGAATTATAAAAACATCAAGATCAAATTACCCAGAACACCCCATAAATATATACTACACAATGAAAAAAGAGAATAAATCCACTAAGGAAAGCGTAGTTGCATCATCAACTAAACTTATCAGGATTATATTCTCTTTATGTAAACACGAACGTACGTTCATAAAATAATATTACCACGTTTTTTTAAATTGGTCACTAATTGTGTGTTTTTTCGTATGTCCAAATAGGATAAATTATAAATATAATTAATTATTGACATAACTTAGAAAGTCATAAAGTATTTTTGATTCCACCTTTTAAATTTGGTTTAATTGTGTTCCTTTCAAAACCACCAATAAGAATACATAGAATAGTGATGTAATCACCGCTAATACTGAAAATCCAGTCCACAATGAGTATGTTTTTCCTATTAGTCCTATTAGAGGGAATATTACAATCATAACCAAACTAAACATTAAACCACTATAGCTTAGTGCTGTAGCTCTAATACCTGATGGAATAATTTTATTCATGTAATCTCCTAGAACGACGTAGAATATACTATCTAGAAATCCAAGGAATATAAATGGGATTATTATTATACTGTCTATCAGCATTAACCAAAGACTTACAACAATAAATAGTGGTACAAAATATAAAATTTTTCGTTCCTTATATCTTTTTTCAAGACTATGAGCAAAATATCCACCAAATGCTGCAAACATTGCGTGAACACCTAACAGAAGGCCGATTTCCCATTTTTCATATCCAAGATTAGTGAAGTGTTCTGGCAAAAATAAGAACAGTGACGTAATTGGAGCTGCAAACATCGCACCAATAATTATTAAGTACAATAATCTTTTGTTTCCTAATATTGTCTTGGTACTAACAACATAGTGATTATAAAGTAATGTTCTAAATGACATCTTTTTGATTTTTTCAATAATTGGAGTTTCTTTCATCATTAGGATAATAACAAGTGCTCCTAAATAGAATAGCGCTGTTATATACCACGCTAAATTATAATTGACAGAAATTATCCAACCAGCTAAGAATAAACTGATAGAACTAGCGAACTGATAAATAACCTCTTTATTCCCATTTACTTTCATAAACCTATCTTCTACTCCATCAAGTTTTAAAGAGTCATATACTAAAGCTTCTCCACTACCTGATTCAAATGTGAAAGACAACCCACAAAAAATAAATCCAATAATTATCACAAAGAAATTAGGCGAGAAAATCATTATCCCAATGTAAATGAAATATGATAAAATGCCTAAAATTCTACTAAATTTGCGTCCAAGTAAGTCTGCTATTATGCCAGTAGGGACTTCCATCGAAAGACTTGTTATATGAAAAACAGTCTCTAGCATACCAACCTCAAATAAATCAAAACCTTTTACTTGAATTAGAAATAGCAGCCAGAAACCTTGTGTAAAGTTGATGTTCCTAATGAACGTATGAAAATAATCGAGTTTTATATTATTCTGATATTTCATTTTCCTTACCTAATCTTTCTCCACAATGGATACAATACTGGTCTTCAAGTACATTGTCTTTTAAACAATTGTTGCACTTAACAATTGTTAATCCTGATTTTTTTAATGCCTCAATATTCAATTCCTTATCCATCAAAAATAATTTTAAAGAACTAACTAGTATGTATGATATCAAACCTAATATTACTAAAAATATTCCAATAAAGAATAACAATATAGACTCTAAAAAGTATGATCCTATAATTGACAAGATACCTAAAAATCCTCCAGCTATTGAAATAGCTGTCATCGTTAATTGATTTTTCATATTATCTCACATCTTCCTATTAAAATAGTTTGGCACTCACTACAATACTTTTGATCATATTTATTTAACCCTTTACATACAGGACAAACTATATCCTCTATATCACTACCGCATTTCACACAATTTTTATGTTTCTTTGTGTTTCTATGTCCACAGTTATTACAGACAACTTTAGTTTGTTTACGACTAAGAAAGTCGATTAAATATCCATTAATTATTAAGAAAACACTTATGAAAACTACGTCAGAAGCACTGATAAATAGATTATCGATCCCAATAAACACAAAGATAACTACCAAGAAAATACTTAGAAATGAGAAAACTATATATCTATTCATCTTCTAACCCCACACCACAAAACGAACAAACTTTCGCTTCATCAGGGATTACTTTATTACAGTTTTTACAATTTTTTAGTCTTTGAAATCTTCTTTCGTATGCTTTACTAGACATCTTATTGACTGTTACTAAAACAAAGAGAACAAGTATAATAAAAACAAAAATGATTATTGCATATATCGGTACCTCTAGAGTATCAATTAGTAAGAATAGAATAAACCCACCAACTAGTAATGAAAGGGTTGTCGTCATTAAATTTTTCAAATATATCACTCCTAAAATAAATCAAGTATTGTTTCTCCTTGATTCATAGATATTTTTCTTCTTCTAATTCTTTTACTTCTTAACTTATTAGAATTTCTAACCATATCTTTTAATACGTTTCCTGAGTTAAATCCATGTATTACAACAATTTCAGTTACTGAATGGTCACATGACACTATAAACTTTTCAAGTGTTTTAATAGCAACTTGCTCAGTAAGGCCATGTATATCAATTTCAACTATCATTATCTTCACCAATTTTAACAATATTCAAATCCTTTTTAGTATATTTTCTTCTACCATGAATTTCTAGATGTTCATTCACTAATTCTTTCATTAAATCCGGGTCATTTTTCATTCTCTTAACCTTATCTAAATCAATTCCTTGAGTAAATGGACAGCTTTGAATACACACACCACAATCCGTACCTGTTTTAGTCCATAACTCAAAACATGAATTGTCATCAAATTTATAAAATTGTCTTCCATTAACTTCTCTTGTTAAATGAGATATCGAGTGAGATGGACAGTTAATTAAACATAGCGCGCATTTTTTACAAAATTCTTTCAATCCAAAATCTACTGGTTGATCAATATCTAATTCCATATTAGTAAATATAGCACCAAGTCTAACATTGTCACCATGTTCTAGCGTAACTAAATGATTACTCATTCCAATTTCACCAAGTCCAGCGTCATACGCTAAAGGTACTAAAGGAGCCAAATAAATTTCAGAATTATTAGAGAATGCATCATACCCAATTGATTTTAAATACATAGCCACTCTTGTACTGATTTCTGCTACTCTTAAGTAAGCTTGCTCCGTAGTCAGAAGTTCTTCAAAATGAGGGGCCCTATTCATAAAATCTAGATCCATTTTAACAGTAAATATAATCCCGGTTTTATACTTAGGTTTGATTACTTCATTATAATTATCAATTCCTAAAGCATCACTTAATCCTCCAAAATGAGAGTAATAAGAATATTCATCAAGTTTCACTATACCAACATCTGTCGCACCATAATACTTTGTGATTTCTTTTATATTTTCAGAAAACCCCGGAGGTATATCCAATTTATCTTTTACTTCGAACTTTTCAACCATTTCATGCAAATTCTTAATGTATAGTTTATTATTATCTGTTAAAGGGAAAAACAAATCCTTAAATTGTTCACTTTTCCTAAGAACATGACGAAAAGAAACTCTTCTTACAGAGTCATCTTTTACTTTAAAATCATTATTCTTTTTATAAAACTCTTTATATTCCTTTGTTCCTTTTTCAAGACCAACTCTTGAAAATAACGTGTTTCGTTCATCATATTTTTTCATTAAAAATCACCTAAAGATATTATAACATGTATTTTTACTCAAGCCCAAATAAAATTAGATAAGGAAAATCAATAGATTAATTTAAATAATTTTAAATGACGATTAGCCATACTAAAAAAAACTAGAATAAACTAGATAATTAAGATATAATTAAATTAGGTGTTAATCGTGGAATAATTCTCCACTCATATGCATACTATAAATTATTCTTAGTAATTTATTTGCACATGCAATTAAGGCAACTTTATAAGCCAACGGCTTATCTTGCTGTCTTTTTTTGTGGTAAAAATCTAGTATTGAGTTTTGTTTTCCTGTTCTAACATTTGAAGAAACTGCTAAATACAGTAGTGTTCTTAAATTCTTATTTCCTTTTTTTGTTATGTGAAGATGATCCCCAGTCATTTTACCTGACTGATATACTATTGGATCTATTCCTGCGTATGCTACTAATTGACGTTTATTACTAAACCTTGATAAGTCTCCAAGTTCAGCTGTAATTCTCACTGCTAGATTTTCTCCTATTCCTGGTATTGTTAATAATTGTAGATATAATGAGTTTCTTTTACTCGTGTTTTTCATTCTTTTAAGGTGTTTTGCTATTTCACCTTGTTTTAATCCTATTAGACTGATTAAACTTTTTAGAATATCAACTTCGATACTATCTTTCTCACAGCCAGATAGAGTTCTATTACTGTATTCTTTCAATTTGGTTGCTTGCTGTAGATTATAATTTTCTCTATGTGTTGTATTTTTTGTTAAGTACTTCGCTATTGTTTCTATTTTATGCTTATTTAGTATATCAGGGTGAGAGTATTTCTTTAAAATGATTATAGGGACTATTTGATAAGGATTATCGAATAGTTCATCAAATCTAGGAAAAACTATATCAAGATAGTTTCTAAAGTTTACTTTCATAACCCTAAGTTGATCAATTAGAAAATTATAATGTCGATTCATAGTCTTTAGAGTTTCGTAAGTCTTATCTTGTTTCTCGTAATATCTATAATTCCTCATAAAATATGCTTTTGCGATACTTTCACAGTCTTTCTTGTCTGTTTTTGTCGATCGTAAACTGCTTTTTCTTATCTTTGCTGCTTCAAGTGGATTTAGGATTATGTATTTTTGTTGTTGGATCTCCAAAAACTGTTGAAGACTTCGATGATATATTCCTGTAGCTTCAAATATATAGACAACTTCACTATATTGTTCTTGTATGGTGTTTCCTAAGTCTAATAGATCATCATATCCTTCTAGATCATGTCCTATCTTTCTTGCTCTTCCAATACCTACTCCTTCTTCAGAGAATCCTTGAAAATAGCTGCTACCTTTTGCTACATCGATTGCTATACATGGACTTTTCATTAATGTGTCACCTCCTTTCTTTTTTGATGATTACGCCTTTTTAGTCATATACTCTACTTATTTTCGTCATTGATACGAACTTTTTGTTCAATTAGATATAAACTAGTTTTAAATACATAACTAGAAATTAGGACATTTTTATTTGCGAGCTATATTCCTCAAAAGAAGCCTCGTCCTTCACTTCAAACTTTCTTTCTTATATGCCTATAAAAAAGAAAAAGCCAAGAGTCATCTGCTCTTAGCTTGTAATGTTTTTATGGGAAGGTGTAGACTTTAACTAACACTCGAAGTGTAAAAGTTTTTACGAGCTCGAAGCTCACGTTTGAACTACACCTTCACTTCATTATACTACTTCCTTCTTAAAAGAAAAAGCTAAGAGATATTCTCTTAACTTTAGTATACGAAAAAGAAGCTTATTCAGCTTCTTGGGTTACACATATTGGATCACTTTGTATATATCCATTTAATTCGACTGTAATGCTATCAATATAAATGGGTACAGATGGAATTTCATTTACCTCAACATCATTAAATGAAGCAATATAATCAATGATGTGGAATCCATTCGTTACTCCTCCAAATGCAGCATAATCAGAATCTAGAAATTCTGAATCTCTATGAACAATAAAGAATTGTGAATTAGCAGAGTCAAATTCATTACCCCTTGCCATACTTAACACTCCAGCAGTATGACTTATTGGATTATCAAATCCATTTACACCCATTTCGCCATCAATGTAGCAACTTGGTTCTTCAAGATATCCACCTTGAAGCATAAACCCATTAACAACTCTATGAAACTCGTTATCAGTATAACTACCATCTTGAATATATTTAATAAAGTTATTTACCGAATTTGGTGCAATATCAGGAAACAGTTGAATAACAATCTCTCCCATATCTTTTACATTAATAGTAACAACTGGGTTATTCAAATTAATATAATCAATATATCCTAAATTATAAATATTTACGTTATATCTATCAGGTACATCAAATTCAAAAGCAACTTCATCATCTTTTTTACATCCAGCTAAACTAAAGACAATAGTTAAGCTTAATACTAACAATAATATTTTTTTCATAATTTTCTCCTATGATAAGTCTTTTAAGTTAAGTTTATCTTCGAAATTTTCATCTTTCAATTTCATTAAAGTTGTTAAAATATCTTGATTTACCTCATCAAATGTATTAGTGGTGAATCCACCAGAATGATTTGACATGATCACATTATCTAGTTCGTGAATTGGGTAAGTCGAAGGAAGCATTACCTCTTTACCATTTGGATAATTATACCAAACGTCAGATGCATATCCCTTCAAAAAATTATTCTTTAACGCCTCATATAAACTTTCTTCTTCAACTATTTTACCACGACCAACATTAATAAGAAACTTATTTTTCATTCTTGATAACAATTGTTTATTAAAAAGACTTTCAGTTGTATGATTAAGTGGAGAAGAAATAATAATTATATCACTACACTGAACTAAGTTAGTCAGATTTTTCACTAAAGTAATATCCTCTGGATATTTTTTTCCTCTATCAATTGTGTAAAATTCAATATTAAATCCTTTTAACATTTTATGAATTATTTTACCTATTCTACCATACCCAAACAGTCCAACACTTTTCCCTTGAACTGAAACCCAAGGTATTCTTTTATCACTATTTCTAGATGACCAATTCCCAACTTTCAGTAGTTCATGATACGTTACAACCTTCCCGATTAATGCGAACATTAAAGCGATAGATTTTTCAGCAACATATTTACTTCTTGTAGGAGTCACAAACAACATTAAGTTATCTTCCTTTAACTCCTCTAAATCTATCCCGTTATGACCAGTATAAGGTATTATTACCCCTTTTAAATCCTGATTGTATAACCTTTTATTATATTTACCACTAATTAAATAGTTGCATCTTAAAGGATCATCAACAATCTCAACATTGTCAATCGGATTCTCTTTTAAGAAAGTTTGTACCTTTTGCTTTACAGAATGTACTTTCATAAGTTGCCTCCTATATCCATTATTATTTCTCTAATACGCATAGTTTTTTTATACTACAAGAACGGGATATTATATTGATAATATCACTATATGTGGCAAAGTATCTAACTGATTATGGTAAAGAGATTAATGATTCTCTTTATTAACTCCATATAACAGAATAGTTCTACTATTTATTTTTTGAGTGAGTGTTTCCTTAACACTAAGTGTCATATGCTCAACTCAAACTCATTTTACGATAGTTACAAATTTAAACTTATAGTTTTTTATTTACCCAAAATCGTTCTAAGTAAGACTGTAAATATTGTCCTTCTTTAACTGTCTCACTATGATTCCAGTTAATGGGAAACAAAGATTTATATTTTTTATGAGAATATCTATCATCAAATAAGACAGCTATTCCTATATCTTTTTCAGTTCTAATAACTCTTCCAACTGCCTGGATTACTTTATTCATACCTGGGTATGTATAAGCATAATCAAATCCTTGTCCAAAGTCTTCATCAAAATGACTTTTGAGAAGTTCATTGTATTTGTTAAACTGTGGCATTGCAACACCGATTATAAGTACACCACTAAGCATATCACCTATATAATCAATTCCTTCTGCGAAACTCCCACCAAGAACAAAGAAACCAATTTTAGTCTTTTTACCTACTTCACTAAAGTCGTGTAACATTTTAGTTCTTTTACCAAAAGACATTCCTGGCTTTTGAACTAAAATATCATAGTCTTCTTCACTAAACTCTTCTAATACTTTATTCATATATAAGTAAGAGGGGAAAAAGATAATGTAGTTACCTCTTTTTGTTTCAGCAAGAGCATAGATTGAATCAATTATATTAGAAATACTTCTATCTCTATCTCTAAATCTAGTACTTGTAGAGTCATCTACAAATAATCCTAGGTTGTTCTGTTTAAAAGGAGAAGGTATTTTAAGACTCTTCCCTACACCGGTTGTGATCAGTTTAACGTAGTAATCAACTGGGAACATCGTAGCACTAAAGAATATAATCCCTATACCTCTTCTTTCAATAACTTCTAGTATATGTTTAGAGGCGTCTAGGCAACTTTGTCTAATAACGATATCATCATTTACAGCCTCAACTATAAACTTGTATTTAGAGTCATAGTAATCTGATATTTTCATAAACTGTATAAGTTCAAAATAATATTCAAGTACCACTTTCCTAGTTTTGAATTTTTTATTCTCTGAAAGAATTTGATCTATTTTTTTTACTATTCTTTCTACTAACACTAATAAGTCATAATCTAATTCATTTTGATAATAAAATGTTGATTTTAATAGTTGTTGTTGTTCAACAAATTCGTCTATATATTTTATTAACCTTGTGATTTGAGTTCTAACTATCGGTTTGACTTTACTTGTAGCTTTTTTTAATCCTACTAATGTACTCTTTTTAAGTTCTGCGCTATACATACTGCGTGATCTATCAACTAAGTTGTGAGCTTCATCCACTAATAGTTTCGGAGTATAATACTCGTCATCAAAATATCTTATTAAATGAGTTCTAGGATCAAATGCATAATTATAATCACATATGATGATATCTGAATAATTAGATATCACTAAACTAAATTCATGAGGACAAATGTTATGATATTTTCCATAATCTTTGATTAATTTCATATCATAAACGTCATCATGAACAAAAATATCATTTATGGCAGGACGCAATCTATCAAAGAACCCTTTTGCATAAGGACATATCTCAGGATCACAGTCGACTGTGTCCATTAGACACATTGTTTCTTTAGAATTTATAACTGTTGTTTTACATGTTAGACCCTTTTCTTTTAACAGGTTAACTGTATCAACAACTATCTTTTTACCTGCGTTTTTCGCAGTTAAGTAAAATATTTTTTCTCTTTCATTTTTAATTGTTTTTAATGCAGAATATAAACTAGCCACAGTCTTCCCAATTCCAGTTGGGGCTATACTATATAAGATATCCTTATTTATCAATGTTTGATATATCGCACCCATGAATTTATATTGGCCTTCTCTATACTCTTCAAAAGGAAAATTAAGACCTTCTATTGATATTTTCTTTTCTTCTTGATGTGTATTATATATTTCAAGCCACTTTATATATTCAATAATTGTTGCTTCAAAAAACTTAGATAACTGAGACTTGTTGTATCTTTTATTAAATGATTTAGTTTTATAGTCGTCGATATATATATAAGTTAGTCTTACGTTTATAGATTTTAATTTATTTTTGATTAAATACATATATGCATACATTTTAGCCTGCATTAAGTGCTCTGGTCTTGTATCTATTTCCATATTAGATAGATCAACCTTGGTACTTTTAATCTCTTCAATTACAATGTTGTTTTTTTCGGTGAGTAATCCATCCATTCTACCAGTAATATAAAATGAATAATTCTCATACTCAAAAAGAGTTTCAACAGAAACTTCTTTTTTATCAGTCTTTTTATACTTATCTTGTAAGTGTTTATGAGCATCAATACCTTCTAATGCTCTTTTGTTAGACTGGAATTCACTTGTAAGATCTCCTCCGCTATGAATAAACTTAACTATATCCTTAGCTGTCATCTTAATATTGTGCATAATATCACCTAACTATACATAATATTATACCACGTAAGATATAAGTATACATCTGAAATTAACAGTTTGCGATCACTCCTTCACTTACTATAATCTTGTTTTGCTTGAAGAATATGTTTTATTAAACATACTTGATGAATTTTTGTTTTATATAAACAAGTAAAAGGCGACTAAAATTGAAAATAGTCGCCTTTTACTAAAAAAGAAGGTGTTCTAATGAAGAAAGAAGTATTTATGAATTTTTATGACTATTTTGACGGTGTAAAAATTATTGAATATTTTGAGTTTAGTAGAGTAGAAGAGAATATGAGAAATCTCTTCGATTTCTCATATTTATATTTTTTGAAAGACAATTACATTAACATTATTAGTTTTAATAATTTTTAATCCGAAAGTTTTAGCGATTTCTTCAAAAGTGTTTAAATTATAAAACGAGATATGTGTTAAGTCTCTTCTATACCACCAATTAAGAAATTCAGTTGTATCCATTGTTCTAAGTCTTGTCATTATTAATAAATATCCATCTTTAACAAGTAATTGAGATAAATGTTCGAACTCTTTTAATGGTTCTACAAAGTGCTCAACAACTTCTGTTGAAGTAATCAGTTGATATTTATTTCTTAAATATTCAATATTTATATTAAAGAAAGGATCAAAATCAAAAACATCATACCCGTCCCTAATTAATAACTCTTTTAGAACTGGACCAGGGCCACTTCCAAACTCAAGAACTTTTCCATTTATATTTAGCGGTTTTATATATTCATCCAATAAATCAACAAATATTTTAACATAACCTTCACTTTCAAAAGAGTTGTTATGCATTTTATAGTTTTCATGTTCAACATCTAAGTTTAGATGAAACTCTTTATTCTTGTATATGAATCCACAATTGTCGCAATGTGAATGAGTAACTCTTATTTGAGAATCTATTATATCAGTAGTTTCACTACCACAAATTAAACATTTACTCATTAGAAGTTGTCTGTTTTCTTTTTAGATTCATGAATTACTTGATCAATAATTATAACAATAAACAACAACAATT
>Ga0307989_1001162_pt1 | contig 14775 bp, 15 predicted proteins | sample EllFjometagen185_FD_203164 | JGI IMG/M metagenome (GOLD analysis project Ga0307989, IMG submission 203164) | Marine microbial communities from Ellis Fjord, Antarctic Ocean - #185 | ecosystem: Environmental > Aquatic > Marine > Unclassified | place: Southern Ocean | collected 2014-10-08
TAATAAGGCCGTCAATGCTTGCAAAGAAGTCTTCGTAACCTGTCTCAGACATGTCAATGTTCAAATCATCAAGCCAAGAAACATCTCCATCTTCTCTTGCAATAAATCCATCTAAACTGGTAGCCACATAGTATGTAATTTTCATATTTCTTCTGCGATTTTTTATTCACATAACGCCGCAAATAACCGGCTGGCGGTGGTGAATGACAGTTTTTAAACATTTGCTGGATTGTCAGTTGCGATATATTACATGTCATGCTAGTATTACCGTATTACATTTAATCTATTTTGGAGATTACTATGCAAACTGCTACAAGTAAACTTACTAAGAAATATCAGGCTACTGTACCTGAACCCGTAAGAAAAAAACTCGAACTCAAGGCTGGAGATGTAATTGCTTTTGATATTGAAAGTGATTTCATTAAACTCCGAAAAGCAAGACCTATTGATATCGAATTTAGTTCTGCTCTAGTTCCCACCTTAAGTGAGTGGGAATCCAAAAATGATGAGGATGCATATAATGATTTATGAACCGTTTGATGTAATAGTTGTTCCATTCCCATTTACAGATTCAGCAAGGATAAAGAGAAGGCCTGCACTTGTTTTGTCGACTAAAAGTGATTTTGGAGCAAGAATTGAACAATCAGTTTTAGCAGTGATAACAAGTCAGAAAAATGATCCGTGGCCATTAGATGTTCCCATAAAAAATAAAAAGCAATCTGGATTACCAGCCCCCTCCTTAGTGAGAATGAAAATTTTTACTCTTGATAATAGATTTATCCTCAGAAAAATAGGTCATTTGTCAAAAACAGACCAAAACCAAGTTAAAAAAAGCCTTTCCAACTTATTTGACTATCTTTAGGTATTTCAATCCAACACCGGCATCACCGGGCGATTTCCATATTTTTGGTTGAAGATGAACTTGTATTAATCACTGAACTTGCCCCCACCCATGGCTACTTATCGCTCCGGTGTATGTATTTGTTATTACGTAATATAAAGTTGTGAAATGGTATTGAACTTGGTTCTGTCTTGACAGATTCTATGATAAATCTTATATTAACACTATAATTAGTATTATATAAAATACTAATTAACACACTTAATAGGGTGTAATATGAGAATTACTGCTAATGAATTAAAAACAAAAGGTGTATCCATAATTGAAAGCAACCTTGATGATGCCGACGAATTAATAATCACCGTAAGAGGTAAAGAAAGTTATGTAGTCATGGACATGAACCATTATAATTACTTGCGTGAATGTGAATTGGAAGCTGAAATACATCAAGCAAAGGCTGATGTTGAATCAGGTGAATTTGTTATTGAAAGTGTAAACGATCACATCAACCGGATAACAAATGACTTATAAGCTGATTTATACAAAAAGCTATAATAAGAAGGCAAAAAAGTTTATACGAAAACACCCAGATTTATTAAACCAATATGAAAAAACACTAAAACTATTAGAACTGAATCCCACCCATCCCTCCCTCAAACTTCATGAACTGAAAGGTAAGTTAAAAGGAATATATTCTGTTTCAATTAATATCTCATACCGAATTACCCTTGAATTGATAATTACAGAAAGTGACATTATTCTTATCGATGTCGGAGCACACGATCAAGTATATTGAACACTCTTGAAGCAATAACGTATAGCATTTTATCAGTAGTGCCCTTACTTTAAAGAAATAAATCTTCACGAAAATTGTGGCGGGCATTACTGATAAAATGTGTTGGATTGAGCTGCGGGTCAACACTTTAATGGTTGATATTATATAAAAAACTCTATGGGGATTATATTGAATACGTCTGTGGCTGTCCAGATGTTTTTTTGGAAAAGAGAGTAGTGAAAGGGATAAAACTTAATAAAAAAGGTCACGAGTTCCGATAAATAAAGGTGATGTACTTTCATAAATACTAGGAATAACCATTTTAAGGCATACCGCCCCAACTACATTTAATAATGCACAGGAAAAAAGAAGGCTATTTAGATAATACGATAAAAATCAGTTATTCATTCAAGAAAATGCCTCCGAAAACTTTTTTGGAAAATTCGAAACAACCTTAAAATTTTGAGGTTTGTTAATAATCGAAAACAGATTCATCCTTCCTTTTTTACACTTCGGACAAAGCCCAATATCCATTCCAGTAAATTCAAGCATGAGTTCCAGTGTCGTTTTGCGGGTTGCTCACCCTTCTCATCAACACCGATAAAATTTCTAATCAGTTTAAAATTGCCTTTCTTATATCGGTTACATAAAAAACCAAAATAACGAATTTTCATAAACCCCGGTGGAAGTTCATGCAAAAGAAATCGGGCGATACAAAGATCAGTAGATAAAGTGATATCTTCGTTCTTGTAGCCCTTATCCAGCTTAGCTGGGCTTGGCAGAAAATACTTTTAAGGTACTTATACCCGTCAAGCGAGTACTGAAAAGAGTCCTGTTTATAAGGGATAGGGAATTCCAATTCATTGGAGTCATATGCCTGTTTCAAGAAATCCAGGTATTTACCTCTAAAGGTTTGCGAGAGCGTTTTGAGCGGAAATTTATTGCAATAAATCTTCTTCGGTATGGAAAGACACATAAAAATGGAGTTAAAAATAAACAGCTAAAAGCCTGATGGGACGATGACTGCTTGTATAAAGTGCTTTCAGAGGTAAAAAATTTCATGTGATTGTCCTGTTTTTATAGCTATTTTATTTCTACTGCTGACTTTCCATCAATGAGGCTTGACGGGAATTTTTTTGTAAAATAGAGTAATATGTATACGGTGTAAAAAAAATTTATTTTTATGGGTATCTGATATTTGGATACTCATAACTGTGAGTTATTGAAGTAGAATTTTTTCAGAAGTGATTTTTAGCGGCTTCTCGTAAGCATATTGCAAATAGTGACAGATCTAAATAAATTCAGCGAGGGACTGGATTTTCATTGATAAATAAAAAGAGTGGAGTTTAAATGAAAAAGCTGAATGATTTATGGAAAAAAGGGAAAGAATTTCTGGGAGTGGAATATCCAATTATGGCTGGGGCGATGTCCTGGATATCCAACCATCAATTTGTGTCTGCAGTTAGTGAAGCCGGCGGATTTGCCTGCTTGGCCGCAGGAAATATGGAACCGGTTAATTTTGAGAAAGAGATCGATAAAACCAGAGAAACCAGTGATAAACCCTTTGCCATCAATCTGATTACTATTGCTCCAAATTATAGGGAGCATCTGGAAATTGCGATCGCGAAAAAAGCCTCCCACATAGTGTTTGCCGGAAGTTTCCCTCGAAGCACAGAAGTAAAATTGGCCAAGCAGAGTGGGGCAAAAGTCATGGCATTTGCGTCCAATAACTCAATCGCTCAGCGGATGATTAGATCCGGCGTTGATGGATTGATGCTGGAAGGTAGTGAGGCGGGAGGACATATTGGGCATGTATCATTAACGGTCTTGCTTCAACAGGTGTTATTTAATGTTAAAGATATTCCGGTATTTGTAGCCGGAGGTATTGCCACGGGCAAGATGATGGCACATCTTCTCTTGATGGGTGCTTCGGGTATCCAGATGGGAACACGGTTTATTTTAACTGATGAGTGCAGGGTTAATCCAAAATTCAAAGAGGTCTTTTTGAAAGCCAGAGCCAGAGATGCGGTGGCAACACCGGCTGTGAGTTCTGAATTGAATGTGGTCGCTGTAAGGGCACTAAAAAACAAAGGAATGAACGAGTTTTCTGAATTACAAATGGAGTTGATTCCTCAAATCAGAAATAAGGAAATTACCAAAAAAGATGCCCAGTTAAGAGTGGAAGCCTTTTGGATGGGCGCCCTTAGAAAAGCCGTTCAGGATGGTGATGTGGATCGTGGATCTTTAATGGCCGGGCAGAGTGTAGGACTGGTCAATAAAACAGAGACAATGAAAGAACTTTATGCAGAAATGATTTCAGAAGCGGAACAGACAATTGAAGAGATCTATCATAATTTATCCGATTAAATTTAAATTGAATATTCTAATATTCAGTGACATACCCGCATTGATAACCATCCGTGTGAACTTGATATGTGTTCCCTGGTTTAAAATGTACAAAAACAACTTTGAACAATGAACCTGTGAATGGTTATTTATTTTTTAGGTGAATCAGTTTGTAAATTTTACAATTATCTTGATCGAGGTATTTATGAAGAGTATTAATCCTGCCAATAATCAACTCATCAAGACGTATATAGAACATACGCCGGATGAAGTGACAAAGATTATTTCTGCAGTTAATGATGACTGGTTGCAATGGAAGAAGACATCCTATGCAGTAAGAGCAAAACTGATGCATAATGCATCTGAAATTCTGCTGAATGAAAAAGAGGAGTGTGTAAAGATAATAACGTCAGAGATGGGTAAGCTGGCAAAGGAAGCAGCGGGTGAAGTTGAAAAATGTGCACTGCTTTGCCGATATTTTGCGGATGCAACAGAAACCATTTTGCAGGATGAAATCATAGAGACTAATTTTTCTAAAAGCATGGTTACTTTTGTCCCGATTGGTACAGTTCTGGCGGTGATGCCATGGAATTTCCCTTTCTGGCAGGTATGGCGCTTTATCGTACCGACGATAATGGCGGGTAATGCCGGAGTATTGAAACATGCTTCAAATGTGTTTGGTTGTGCGGTTAAAATTGAAGAGATTATGCAAAAAGCCGGGTTTCCGAAAAACCTGTTCCGTTCTTTGATTATCTCGTCCGGGCAAGTCGATGCTGTGATTAAAAACCCCTTGATTAAAGCGGTCACGCTGACAGGTAGCGAAGGTGCCGGTAGCAAAGTGGCGGCAACAGCCGGAAAAGAGTTGAAGAAATCTGTTTTGGAATTGGGCGGATCGGATCCTTTTATTGTTCTGGAAGATGCTGATCTGAATCTGGCTGCTAAAATGTCTGTTCCGGCTAGATTATCCAATGCCGGGCAGGTCTGTATTTCAGCCAAACGTTTTATTGTGGTTGAAAGTGTGCTGGAAGATTTTGTGGCGAAACAAAAAGCGCTATATGAGTCGTTGGTTGTTGGTGATCCTTTTGATGAAAAAACTCAGATGGCTCCAATGGCCAGACCCGATCTACTGGATGAAATTCATGCCCAAGTGGAAAAATCAATTGAAAAAGGCGCGAGATTGGTGACTGGCGGAAAACGGCTAGAAGGAGAAGGGAATTTTTATGCCCCTACGATTTTAGCAGATGTGAAAAAAGGAATGGCGGCTTATGATGAAGAGACGTTTGGACCTGTAGCGGCTATTATCTCTGTTAAAGATGAAGCTGAAGCCATCGAAATTGCAAATGATTGTCCCTATGGATTAGGCGCATCTGTCTGGACTAAAGACTCTGCCCGTGGAGAGCAGGTGGCCAGACAAATTGAATCGGGTATGGTTTTCATTAATACTGTGACGGCGTCGCATCCAAAGCTACCTTTTGGGGGAACGAAATTGTCTGGATATGGCAGAGAGTGTTCCGATTATGGTATCAAAGAGTTTGTAAATATTAAAACCATTTGTGTCTCCTGAAAAACAACCAATCAAACCCCGACTTCCAATTTTCGATTTTGCTGGAAGTCAGGTTTTGAATGTCATCCTGCCTCCAAATCAGTAAATCTAAAAAAAAATCCAATGGAGTATCAGCGGTGAATTGACAAAATAGAGATATAACATAATAATGGTTAAACCATACGTATTAATTGCCGGAATTTTGATAGCAGGTATAGAGTTAGCTTTTTATCAGGGATGATTTTTTCACCTTTCAGTTAAACAGAATTATGAGTGAGTTATTTAGAAAAGCAAAGCAAAACAGAGTGTTTCAGGATGTTGTGGCGCAAGTTCAGGATGCAATTCTGGATGGAAAACTGTTACCCGGGGCAAAACTACCTCCTGAACGAGAGTTGGGTGAAATGTTGGGAACCAGTCGTGGGACCCTACGTGAAGCGCTTCGAATACTTGAAGAGAAGGGATTGATTGAGATTCGTCTAGGGGTGAACGGTGGTGCGATTGTTAAAAAAACAACATCAGACCAGATGAGTGAAAGCCTGGCGCTTTTGATTCGCTCTCAGACGGTTTCATTGGAACATCTGTCTGAATTTAGGGAAGGTGTGGAAGAGACAGTTACTCGATTGGCTGCAAAACGGGTTCAAGAACAGGATGTGATTGAACTACAACACCTAAAAAGTGAAGCAAAAAAATATTATAAAATTGGTGTATCAAAATGGGATGAATTTGTTCAAGTGGATGAAAAGGTGCATATGCTTTTCGCCCGGGTATCCGGTAATCCGCTATATCGGTTTATTTTAGAAACCATCCACGATAATATTCAGCGCTATTATGATAAATTCCTTGCCGTAGGTGAAAACGAATTGGAAGAGAACTACCAGGATTTGACCCAGATGATTGATGCTGTAATTAATCAGGATATTGAAGAGGCGGGTAAACTGGCCAAAGGACATGTCCGGAAATTCAGTCGATATATGGAACAAAAAATCAAATGACAGGGTTTTTAACTGTCAAAAAGAGAATCGATTGGCACTTTCAAGAAGGGCTCAAAAACCCCTAAGCCACTTCCTGAATTTTTCTAACATGATTAAGCACTTTCTAAATCAAATTCCATAAAATCGAACCAATAACCCAGACCTTTCACATTGTCCAATTCCGCTTTGATAATGGCCTCATGTCCTTCTTCAATTTCCAAAAATCGCTCAAACAGTCCCCGGTCTTCCTTTGGTAGCTTTCCAACCAGATCTTTGTAGAATTCAGTTGCTTCCTGTTCCATTTGAAGCGCTTTTTTGAATGCGTCGATTTCTGACTCTTTGACTTCGCCGGAGAAGGATTTTGCTAGTTTTCCCACATGTTTAGTGAGTAAATCAGCACCGGGAACAATCGTATCCATCTCATCCAATGTCACTTTTCCTTCTGCTTGCCATTGTGCCTGTTTAGCTTCCAAATAAGCAGCATGGTCAACTTCTTCCTTCCCTAGAGCTTTGAAAATCTTTTGTCCAACTTCGGATTCAAATTTATCAGCATATTGATCGTATACATCAACAACACCTTTTTCAAATTCAATTGCGATTACGATTGCTTCTTTCAAGTCCATTTTCTTCTCCGTTTTGAGTTTAAGGTTTAAAAATTTGATGTTTTCTACATCTTCAAAAGTGCCGATTTGGATTTAATTCCAAATCACTTTATAGAGATCATTATCTCAGCTTCGTTTCATTTGAATTAAACGGAACTGTTTTGATGCTGATCTTCCTTAATTCGTTCTAAAGTACGAATTTTTTTGCGTTCCTGTGCTTCTTCATTTCGCCTTCTTTCGTCCGCTGTTTTTACTTTTAAAGAAGGGACCGTCATTGGTTTGCCTAAGGCGTCCAAGGCAACAAAAGTTAAATAGGCAGAGGCAATATGTTTGCTCTCTCCTGAAATTAGATTTTCTGATTCTACGCGGACTCCGATTTCCATTGATGATTTACCCACCATGTTGATACTTGCTTGAAAAGAAACCAGATCCCCGATAAACACAGGATTATGAAAATTCAACCGATCAATTGAGGCCGTGACCACATTTGTCTTTGTGTGGCGTACAGCTGCAATTGCTGCCGCATTGTCGATGTGTCTCATAATGACCCCTCCATGGATGTTGCCTGCAATGTTTGCATCCTGAGGAGACATCATCTGCGTTAAAACCATTGCTGTGTCACTGACATATTTTTCTTTCATACTTGACTCGTTCTTATTATCAAAAATTAATGTTATATGTATAGTATTATTTAATATATCAATTCAACATTTCCCGGTGATTGATCTATTTTAATTGATGAGTTGTCCTTATACCTGATTTCGTTGTTTTTAATAATCCTGATATTGCAGTTCATATACCAAAGTGGATATTTGATATATTTAATTTAACTAATTATCTAGATATTATACTGAAAATAAAGGAAAATATTAGAAAAATGCCTATATTAGGAAATGGGTGAAATTGAATGATTTTTAGGCGGATTATGGATTTTCAGATAGAATACAGTTGGATAATATATTGGTTATTATACTGTGGATGTGGTTACCGACACAAAATGTGTCCTGCTGTATCGGTATCAGATGATTAGTGTCTCTATATCATGAAAAACGAGACATAATTGTATCATAAGGAACTAAGGGAACTAAGGGGGACGTTGCGTCATTTGAGTCCATAGTTTGCAACAGAGGACTCAAATGACGCAACGTCCCCTTAAGGTCTCTTAAAATATTAAATTTCTTTCAGCATAACTTTATCATCGCTGAATCTTTCACCAGCGGCGTTTTCAAATGCTGATATCAGATCATCTACAGTTAACGTTTTCTTTTTATCTTCTTCAATGTCCACGAGAATTTTTCCTTGATGCATCATCACTAGGCGAGTGCCATAAGCAAGCGCAATATCCATATTGTGGGTAACCATCATAGCGGTCATCTTTTCACGCCCGACGATTAAACCGGTTAGTTCCATCACTGTTTTGGCAGTTTTGGGATCAAGGGATGCAATATGTTCATCGAGCAGCAAAATGGATGGTTTACTAATTGTGGCCATTACCAGCGACAGCGCCTGCCTCTGCCCACCAGAGAGAGTACCTACCAGGGCATTTAGTCGATCTTCCAATCCAAAACGCAACAAAGATAGTGCCTCTCTGAATTGTTCCCTGCGTTTCTTATTTGTAGCCAATCGCAATCCCTTTCTTTTCGCCCTCATCACTGCCATGGAAAGGTTCTCTTCAATGGTCAGGTCTTTGGCAGTCCCCACTCCGGGTTGCTGCCATACTCGCCCGACATATGCAGAGTGTTTATATTCCGGTATACGAGTAACATCCCGATCATTAATGATAACCTTCCCCCCTTTTTCAGGTGGGAATACACCTGCAACTACATTAAGCATAGTGGATTTACCAGCGCCATTACTGCCGATAATTGTCACAAAATCACCATCTTTAACTTCCAGATTCACCCCATTTAAAGCTGTCACTTCATCAAAGGAACCTGGGAAAAATACTTTCTTGATATTTTCAAGTTGGAGCACTGTTTTTGGATCGGATAATTTCATATTATTCTATTTCCTTTATTTACATTCTAGCCGCAGGTGGAATCCATTCTCCTCTTAATCTTTTCTTCAGATAAGGAATTCCCAATGCCACAATTACCAATACTGCAGTAATCAATTTCAAATCTCCTGGGCGTAGACCAACCCGTAGTGCGACTGTAATAAAAAGTCGATAGAGAAAAGTTCCCAAAAAACATGCTATCAGAATCGATGTAATTCCTCTGGGATGGATGATAGCTTCCCCAATAATAATGGCTGCCAGTGCCATTACAATCATTCCAATTCCCATCCCCACATCGACAAAACACTGATTTTGGGCAACAATAGCTCCTGTAAAAGCAACAAGTCCATTAGAAAGTCCGCAACCCAAAAGAATATTCTTATCTGTATCTGATCCTAGACTTCTAACCATCTGCTCGTTATCTCCAGATGCTCTTAATGATAACCCCATTTCCGTTCGTAAAAACCAGTTCAATCCAAAAAAGAAAATAGTCGCTATGATGGCACTAATTCCAATGGATATCCCCGGATGGGCAGATTGAAAATAGTCATGAACTATAGTAAACGCAGTGACTTCACGCAATAAAGAGAGGTTAGCCCCACCCATAATGCGTAGATTTATTGAGTATAAACCTACCATCATTAAAATACCGGCAAGCAACGCACTAATTCTGAGTTTTGTATTGAGCAATCCGGTTAAGATCCCTGCTGCTACCCCAGAGAAAAAAGCCAGAATCGTCGCTAATACAGGATGAACACCTGCAATAATTGCAACAGCAGCAATAGCCCCCCCCAATGGAAAGGTTGCATCAACGCCAAGATCTGGAAATGACAAGACCCGGAAAGTCAAATACACGCCGATAGTCAAAAGACCAAATACGAGTCCTTCATACGATGCTGCAGCCAAAATATCAATTATAGATCCCAAATAACCCCCCCTAAAATACTAAATATTTATCTGTTCAAGCTTACCGACTTTAATATGATGATTCATCGGCAAGCAGAGCCAAAATTCTATTTATATAGAATTTCTGTTGCTTCTCTCAAGATTGATTTGGGAATTGTCACGCCCATTCTTTCAGCAGCTGCCAGGTTTACAGTCAATTTGCTCATTACGCCTTTTGTTACAGCAATATTCCCCGGTTTTTCCCCTTGCAGTACTCGAACCGCCATTTTACCACTTTCAACGCCCACATCGTACATGCTTACACCCGCAGCGGCAATAACACCTCTCAATGGATGATTGGGATCGGATCCAAATACGGGTTTGTTATAATCTTCACCAATTTTAACCACAGCTTCCAATGCAGCCACGACGATATTATCGGTAGGAAACCAATAAGCATCAACTTCTGAGACCATTGACTTGGCTGTAATCAATACATCTGCAGTCGTAGAAACATTCCTTTCAACAATTTTCTTAATCCCCAATTTTTTTGCAACTTTTTTGAGTTCCGCTACCTGAACTCTTGAATTGACTTCGCCGGCATTGTAAATCACCCCAACACGTTTAATATTGGGGGCGATTCTCATCATAATTTTAACTTGATGTTCAACATCCATCCAGTCACTGGCACCTGTTACTTTACCACCAGGCCTTTTCCAGCTATTCACAATACCTGCGGCAACCGGATCAGTAACAGAGTTAAAAATAATAGGTATATCGCTATATTTTGCTGCACCAACCATAGCCTGTGCTATGGGTGTGGTGATTGCCAATATCATATCCTTTCTTTGGGAAACGAATTTTTTAGCAATAGAGGCCGCTAAAGACATATCTCCCTCGGCATTTGTCATATCATAAATTACATTTTTACCTTCAACGTATCCTGCTTTTTTCAATGTATCAATGAACCCTTGACGGGCAGCATCAAGTGCTGGATGAGTTGCTATCGTCGCAATTCCAATTTTATATACTTTTTCTCCACTAAAAGCTGAAATCGGCAGAATCGCTATACAAAAAATTGTAACAAAAGAAATCCAGACCGTTTTCCAAATTTTATTAAATCGTGCATTCATTTTATCCTCCCGGTTTAAATTTTTTAAGATTTGAAAATTAACCTTTCAGGAAGCAACCCAATCGGCGATAGACATCTATTAACGATTTATCAAGATTATTGTCAACCCCTTAAGCTTTATCGAAAATGAACCAAAAAGAAATCCTGATATTCAGGATTTATCCAACTCTATGGTTAATGTCAACCACATTAATAAAAAACAAAACGCCTTTTAAAAAGTAGGGTAATTTACTGAACAAAGTAAAGAAAACCAAATACTATTTTGAATATACATAAGATTCAATAAGGTGACTAAGATGAATAGTCATGATCAATGAGTTGCAACTAAAGTGGTTATGAATTTTTAAAAGATAATTCAAACACTGGGTTCAATATTTTAAATCTTCTAAATCAGTTGGATAGTCTTCCATTTCTGAGCGTTTTGGATAGGTCAGCCAGTCAGGGACTTTTTTTGTTTTCCAGCGTTTCCCATATATCAAGTTATCTATGTGTGGAAAAACTGATTTAGCCAGAGGGGAATGAGCAATTAGCCAACGGATGGAGCGATGAAAATAGCTATTGGGACGACTGAAGGGGCAAATAGCCATACAGATCGCACAGTCCGTACCTACGCGAGACCAATACGCATAACAGGACTCCTCATTCAGTTTCCACTTTTCCACACCTCTACAAATTGTTTTCTCTCCTTTGGGTATCGATCGGGAAGGGCAGGATTCTGCACACTTCATACACTTCTCACAAAACTCTTCAACCCCCAAGGAGATCGGCTTATCTGCCAAGAGAGGCATATCCGTTAAAACAGCAAAAACCCTGGACCTCGCCCCAAATTTAGGCGCAATCAGATACCCTTGACGACCAATCTCCCCCAATCCAGCGTCAACAGCCAGTGGAGGTAAAATCACATCATAATTCCGTGTATGCTGGGCAACTCCCCGGTATCCCATATGCTGTAACCATTTTGCCAGCATGGTGCCCAGGTAAGCACCTTTCGCATAGTTAATTGTACTTTCAGAAGCAGCAGGGACATGAGGGGCAGATATCACAGCATCTCTTGCCATCTCAGTCACCATCACAATTGCAAAAGGTGGAATATCCTTAATCTCTTTTCCCCACTCTTCCCAATTACCATGATGAATTTCACCCCGATGAGAATATATCCAGTTGGGATTGACTTTACACACACCGACCAAGTCAGCACCGAGATGCTTTGCATAATTTTTAACAATTTGGGTTGCTTTTTCAGGATCCATATCAGCCGGAGAAGATCCGCTGGCTGGTTCAGAAATAGCGTATTGTCCTAAAAAATCTGGCATTTCGTCTGCTGAAATCAACATAGCTAAATTAGGCCGATATCCCCCATCAATACTACCTGGTTTCCCTAAGATTCCTTTGGCTCTTCTCTCTTTATCGCGTTCTTCTTGACCGGGTCTCATTTCATAATATTGTTTATAAATATCTGATCCCTCCGGCAAAGACCGGGTCCTGGCAAAGACGCTATCGGGTTCAAAAAAACGAGTTACATTTCCAACAATATATCCTATTGTCCCTTTCAGAGCCCGAGAATTTTGCTTCCAAGGTAAACAAAATAGAATTGCAAAAAATAGGGAGAGTCCAAAAATAATACCCAACGGAAGCTGTAAGAAAGGCTTCACAATAGCAGAAAGTCCAATTATCAAGGCAATAGCAACACCTCCCAGACCTATTTGAGCCGCCCGTTTTTCCTGTTCAAAATAAGACTCAAAAAAAAGGATAAAAGCTAAAATTAAAAATCCAAAATCACAGATCAAAATAAAGTTCAGCAACATATGAATCCCTTAGTGTGTTTACTTGGATGATCTTTTAATTGACCTTATTCAATGATGTCATCGGTTGAAATCTCTCATGTCTCTCAACTATTAAGTACAATATCATATCTAAAGATACTGTTTTATCTAAACTTTCCATATAGCTTTGCAACGGATCATCATCCAGACTCCAAGCCTGAACATTAGGTGTAATATCCCCCAGAAAATGAACGCCGGAAAAGAGAATATTATGATGCGGTTTGTATAAACAGATATGCCCCCAAGTATGGCCAGTTGTCGCTAGGCATGTCAAGGAATAACCTCCAACTTTGATCGTGTCACCCCTCTTGTACATGATCCCAGTAAACTGTTTTTTCAGGTCGATGCTTATTTTTCGGATGATTATCAACTGCGGATTTTATAGCTTCTGCCGAAAAACCTGATAGAGTTGCATATTACAATATCTTTTGTGATCCACTCTGATCTTCAACCCACCCGGCATTGATTTTCCCCATAAATGTTTTGGAACCAGACGGAGCAAATGTTGCGATCAATCCCAGGTGATCTCCGTGAAGATGAGTAGAAAAAAAATCTGTCCGCTGAATATCTAGTAAATTGGAGTTATTTTCTGAATTTCGTTTTAGGCGGCTGTATTTTCTTTCAATTGAGCGGTCGGCATTGAATCACTAATGGTACCAAGTCTTCTCAGTTCAAAGGACAGAGCGGAGACGGTAATAATTGTTGAAATTGCATCGGCTATCGGAAAGGACATCCAGACACCATTGACACCATATAAGCGGGATAAAATGAGCACAATCGGCAGCAACACAATAAACTGTCTCGAAAGTCCTAACAGGATTGCTGGTACACCCTTTCCCACCGCTTGGAAATAGATAGAAGATATCATTTGTATGCCAATAATCGGAGTCAGTAATGCCATGGTTTGCAAGGCCGGGGTTGCAATATTTATCAACGCTGCATCGGTTGTAAACAGTCCCACAAAAAACCCGGGAAACAACATAATGATACCGTAGGAGACTCCGGCAATAGCGGTTGCGGAAAATAGGGCGAGGTAAAGTACTTTCCGAACACGATCATAATTTCCGGCACCGTAGTTGAATCCCGCGATCGGTTGAAACCCCTGAGCCAGTCCACTAATAGGCATAAAGATAAAGGAGAGCAGCCGGAAGATGATGCCATAAGTTGAAATGGCCATTGACCCGCCATGGGTACCCAGAATATTATTTATAACAGTAGTAATGAGGCTGAATCCCGCCATTTGTATAAAACTAGGAAGACCCAGAATCAACACTTTTCCTAGTATATGCCAACGTATCACCATGTTACTGAGTCTTAAAGGAACAATGCTTTTGCCTCGATAATAGTATAAAAATATCCACACAAATGAACATGACTGTCCGATTATAGTTGCAATCGCTGCTCCCTGAATTCCCATATCCAGACCAAAAATAAAAATTGGATCCAGGATGATATTCACAATGGTACCGATTAACATGGCCTGCATAGCCTTTTGAGCATTGCCTTCGGCACTGATCAGGCTGTTTCCGGTCATGCTGATCGCATGTACTGGAAATCCTATCAGAATAATAACAACGTAGTCCATGGCATAGGGCATAATGGCGTCGGTTGCTCCGAATAATCGCAGGATGCTTTCCGAAAACAGGGCAATCAAGATGGACAGTACCAGCGATATGGCCGCAGTGAATAACAGACTGGTACCCAGGGTTTTCTCTGCTTCCGCCATCTTCTTTTCACCCAGTCTGCGTGATATGATTGAGGCTCCACCCACACCGACCATCTGCCTCAGGGCACCCACTGCCATTTGAAGTGGAAAAACAATAGCCAGTCAAGGAATAAGGGGGACGTTGCGTCATTTGAG
>Ga0307989_1001163_pt1 | contig 14774 bp, 11 predicted proteins | sample EllFjometagen185_FD_203164 | JGI IMG/M metagenome (GOLD analysis project Ga0307989, IMG submission 203164) | Marine microbial communities from Ellis Fjord, Antarctic Ocean - #185 | ecosystem: Environmental > Aquatic > Marine > Unclassified | place: Southern Ocean | collected 2014-10-08
AAGCCTCAAATAATCTGGTGATTACTTGAGGCGTTATGTTTTCAGTCCGGATAATTTCCAGAACATAGTAAATGTTAGTAGGATAATGGATAGCTGAGTTTGCCCTAGTTATGGGATACACTACTCACACCAGAAAAGAGAAAGCAACACATACGTGCTGAGTTCAGAAACCAATAATTGCTCACAAGTCAGAGAAGAAATGTATGTATAATAATAATATCTTAAAAGGCACAAAGGCAGAAGTGCTTAAAAATTTGTCAGCTCTTGGTTTTCCAGTACCAGAAGTCTTTTATTTTAGGGTAAAAGAATGGGTTATGAATCCTGATGATATTTTAGCAGATATTCAATCAAAATACCATAATCATAATAAACTAGCCATTAGAAGTAGCGCCCAAGCAGAAGATACTTCTGATGCTTCGATGGCTGGAGCGTTTGAAAGTTTCTTGAATATAAAAACAAGAAATATGGATGATATTAAGCAGGCGATAAATTGCGTAATCGATTCTTTTGACGATAACCCACAAAACCATGTGCTTGTTCAACCAATGGTTGAAAATGTGGCAATGAGTGGCGTTGTAATGACAAAGGTATTGGATGATGGATCACCGTATTATGTTGTTAACTTCGATGACTCAACAGGTAGAACAGATACGGTTACAAGCGGATCTGCGATTAATAAAACCGTTTATATCTATAACGGAGTGAAGGATGAGTATTTTGACTCACCATACCTTTTGATCGTCCTGAGTTTAGTAAAGAAAATAGAACTCGCTATACCAAACATCCCTTTAGATATTGAATATGCTGTAGATAAGGATAAAGTAATATCCTTATTGCAAGCAAGAAGAATCACGACCGTAAATAAGTGGAACGATGAAATTAATAGCTTGGTTTCTTCACGGATGTCATTTTTAGAGGACTACCTTCGTAGATTAATGGAACGAAGGCCTGGCATTTTTGGTTCAACTACACTCCTAGGAATAATGCCTGATTGGAACCCTGCTGAAATGATCGGAGTTGTTCCGCACCCCCTTTCAATGTCTTTGTATAGGGAACTGATTACAAAGTCTAGTTGGAGAATTGCAAGAGAAGAGATGGGTTATCGGAAATTACCCAATGTTGAGTTGATGGTATCTGTGTACGGGCGAGCATACATTGATGTCAGAAATAGTATTAACTCGTTTTTGCCAGCAGGTATTAGCCCAGAGATATGTGAAAAACTGACCAACGCATATTTAAATAGACTTGAAAACAATCCCCACTTACATGACAAAATCGAGTTTGATATCGTTCTCACTGCATATGACTTTAGTTATGACGAGGTATATGCTCAAAGATATCCAGGTCTATTATCAAGAGAAGAGTATTTGAAGTATAAGGGAGCATTAAGGGCATTAACTTCGAAAGCAATAGAAGATAGTGATAAGAGTTCACTAAATATAGCTTTGTCAAAAATCGATAAATTAGCGATCACACAAAAAGAGAATGTAGAAGTAGGAGACGATCCATTCAGCTTGGCAGACCACATTAATACTCTCAAGCACGAATGTATTAAATATGGAACTATTCCATTCTCAATTATCGCACGACACGGCTTTATCGCAGAGACTTTATTGAGGTCAGCAGTAAAAATGGGTGGGATTTCTCAACAAAGAATAGATGCTTTCAAGAAGAGCGTAAAAACTATAGCATCTGAGATGAGCAAGGACTATGAAAAAGTGTGCTCAAGAACAATCAGTGTGGCTGATTTTAATGAAAGTTACGGTCACTTGCGGCCAAGTTCATATGATATAATGTCTCCAACATATAGAGACAGAAAAGACCTGTTTAGCGGGGAGCCACAAAAGCATGTTAAACCAGGCAGCTTTAAATTAAGCAGTAAAGAAAGAAAAAATATCGGTATCATGTTGTTGGAGCATGGGTTCGATTCTATCAGCGCTGACGATTTATTCCTACATGCAAAAAAATCTATTGTAGGTCGGGAGTATGCAAAATTCATATTCACAAAACATCTATCTGACATTATAGAAAAGATAGCTAAGTGGGGGAGATATATCGGATTTAACCGTGCAGAAATGTCTATGTTAACATTCAAGGATATTCAAAAAGTATTGTTATCTCCACTCACTAATGGAACTAAAGAATATTACAGAGCTAAGATTGAACTGTCAGAGAGCGATTTCAAATTAGCCTCTTCCTTCAAGCTCAGTTACTTGATCAGGTCAGTTAAGGATATTTACATTGCCCCGATGCAAAGAAGCGCGGCCAATTATGTTGGGAATAAACGAATTGAAAGGCCTGTTGTCGTTTTAAGACCATATCAAAAGGATGAACCCGCAATGGAAGATAAAATTGTTTGCATTGAGGGCGCTGACCCTGGATATGATTGGATTTTCACACGAAATATAGCAGGCTTGATCACAAAATATGGTGGTGCCAATTCACATATGGCAATAAGGTGTGCGGAATATGATATTCCAGCAGCAATTGGGTGTGGAGAGCAGCCTTTCGATAAAATATCCAACTCAAAAAAGGTTATTTTAGATTGTAAAGGAAAAAAAATTGAACCGATTCAATATTAATAGTCAACTGAATATTGGGATCACAATGCGTGTATCTAATGCAGCTAACTATTATGAGTTGCGGGACTCAATTGCAAAAGACTGGTATTCATACATGAAGTATGTATTACCCCATGCGAACTGGCTGCTATTACCTAACATTGAAGATTCTGTTGTTGAATACGCAAAGCACTGGAACCTTAATGGATTTATTTTTTCTGGTGGCGAAAATATGGGCGTTTCACCCTGCAGAGATAATACTGAATCGGAGTTGTATAATTACGCAAAACAAAAAATGATGCCAATATTAGGAATATGTAGAGGATTTCAGGCGATATACACATTTATGGGAGGAAAGATAGAACCACAAGGTGAGAACTATTCCAAGATTCACAGAGCTACTAGGCATGAAATTATTATCAATAACACAACAAAAACAGTTAATTCTTATCATAACAACATGGCTGTCATGGAGGAAAAACGCCCAAACATTAATGTCTTGGCAACTTGTGCAGATGATAATTCCTTAGAAGCATTTACCTCAGATAATATTTTGTGCCTACTATGGCACCCAGAACGGGAAAGTGAATATCCAGAATGGAATGCAGAAATAATAAGAAAGCTCTTCAAATATGAACATTAGTTATCAAGCAATAATACTGGCTGCGGGCAGAGGCTCACGAATGGGCAAAGCAACAGAACATTCACACAAGTGTCTAACAATCTTAGATGATCAGACTCTACTAGCATGGCAGCTCGAAGCTCTGAAATCATCCGGAATTAAAGATGTTACTGTAGTGAGGGGCTATAAGTCTGAAATGCTAACAGGCGATTTCAACACGACTGAAAATCCAAGATGGGCAGAAACCAATATGGTTGCCACATTGTTTTGTGCGCCCAGATTTAAACAGGATACTATTGTCTCGTATTCCGATATTGTTTATTCAAGTAATCACGTGAAAGATTTAATGGAAAAAGAAGGGGATATTGTGATTACTGCAGACAAGAACTGGTTATCACTTTGGTCCTCTCGTTTTGATAATCCTTTGGAAGATGCTGAAACATTTCAAGCAGATGGGGACATTTTAATCTCAATTGGAGATAAAAATAATACGCTTGAAAATATTGAGGCTCAGTATATGGGGCTTTCGAAATTCTCACCTAATGGATGGCAAATAGCCAAGGATCTATTTGATAGCTTATCTAGTGAACGACAGGATAAATTAGATATGACCTCATTACTGTCATTGTTATTAAGTGAAACAAAAATTAAAGTGTGCTTTGTATCAGGTTGTTGGTGTGAAGTGGATAGTTATTCTGATGTGATTCTATATGAAAAGCTTTTAAAAGCCAAAAGGTGGAGCCATGACTGGAGGAAATGATGTGGAGTTAGGTAGTCATTATATTGGGGCAAAATATGATTGATGTTCAATTGGCATATATAGACCCCGGCACAGGCAGTCTCCTCGTTAGCACACTAATAGGAGTTGTGCTAAGCTCTCTCTTTGCACTCAGAGGTCTTTTCTATAAAATCATATCCAGATTTACAGGGAATGCACGTCACCTAAACAACGATTTCTCAGGCAGATTAGTATTTTTTACTGAAGGCCAAAGATACTGGAACGTTTTTGAGCCAGTCGTGAAGGCGTTAATTGAGAAAGAACAACCTTTTGTATATATAACTGCGGATGAAAATGATGAAGGCTTGAAGTTGAATAATGGGTTATGTGAAGCCCATTACATTGGGGGGATGAAGCAGGCGATTGTAATTTTAAACAGGCTAAAAGCTAGAGTGTGTGTCATGACAACACCGCAACTAGATATTGTTTCATTAAGGCGATCAAAGGATGTTAGTCATTACTGCTTTTTGCCGCACTCCCCAGTAGATATACATTATTATAAAAAATATGCTTTTGATAGATATGACTCAGTTTTATGTGCCAACAATCATCAGATTATAAACTTGAGGCAACTTGAAAATAAAAGGGGTAGTAAGAAAAAAGAATTGTATGAGACTGGTTGCTCTTATTATGACTATTCTCATGATAAGGTGATAAAAAAGGGCGATGCAATATTAGTAGCTCCAACGTGGGGTGATAAATCATTTGTTTCTAAATATGGAAAACAGATTATTAAAAAAATATTAGAAGCTGGTTACCAAGTTATATTTAGGCCGCACCCTCAATCATTTACTGTTGAAAAAGAAGCTTTAGAAGAGATCATATCCGCATTTGAGACAGATACAAAATTTCATTTAGATGATTCAGCAGATAATAAACAAGCACTATCAAACTCATATATTGTGCTCTGCAGCATGTCAGGACTAGTTTTCGATTCTATAATTGATCATAAATTACCAACCATTGTTGTTGATCTTAAGTGGGATACGAGAGGCTGGGAGTATTACAGTTTAGAAAATATCTCTTCCACTCATCTACTATTAGAAGAGGCGGGGAAAGTAATACCAGAAAATGAGATAGATAACATTGTCAGTGTAATCAAAGAAGTCGAAAACATGGAAGTTGAAGATGACATTCAGGACCAATATATTTTCAATTATAAATCTGCAGGAAAAGTTGCAGCAGAACAGATATATTCAATATATAATAAATTAAAAGATTAATTATGCTAGCTAACCTACTAGAACAAATTCTTATTTACTTTCATCAACTGACGAGTAGTTATGGGCTCTCTATAATATTATTAAGCCTAGCAGTTACAATTATTATGTTCCCGCTGTACTGGTTCGCAGAGATATTGCAACAAAAAGAGCGAAACAGGAAAAGTGCCATGCAGTCAGGTCTTGATGAAATAAATGACCTGAAAAACAAACAAGAAAAATATTACTATACAAAAGAGCTATACAGACAGCACAACTATAAATCATACTATGCACTGACTGGGCTAATAGGGCTTGCAATTCAAGTGCCATTTTTCATTGCAGCATATTGGATGTTATTAGAATATACACCACTTAAAGGAATCCCCTTTGGTCCGATCAAGGATTTGTCTCTGCCGGATAACATTTTCGCAATCGGCGGCATGGCTGTAAACACGTTGCCGATATTAATGACCATGGTCAATCTATTCAGTATTAGTCTACAGTATAAATATATGAATAAAAATGAGGCCATTCAATTATCAGTAATAGCAATTGTTTTTCTAGTGTTGCTATATGACTTGCCCGCTGGTATGGTTTTATATTGGACAATGAACAATGTATTTGCAATTGGCAAAAATTGGTTGTTTAAAATATTTTTCAAGCCATCGTATCAATACAGTTCAACTGAACAAACGAAAGTATCAACGTGGATATATTCTACTGTCGATAGAATAAATATTCGAAATGTATCATTGGCGTTGAGCCTAATAGGTATTTATCTGTTTTTAATATCTACAATGAAAACCGGGATGTTGTACATTAATGAGTTTACTCGGAATGGTTATTATGTCGTGTTAATCATCTTTGGCGCTATCGAGCTGCTAATAGTGTATTATGTATTAAAGTTAAAAATAAACTATTTGCTAAAAGCTGCAGTATTAGTTGTGGTTTATGGTGCTTATATGTTTTCTAAATACACGTTAACATATAAAACAATCTCGATATTTTATGTAGCCGCGACAGGTATGATCTTTTTAACACTTATTATTTCGATAAATACAATACTTAGCCATAAGAGTAGGATTAAGATAGGTTGTCAGAATACAAATGTAAAACTAAATGATCTTTTGCTATCATGGGTGTTGTTGCCTCCGCTGATCAACTATCATTATAATAATATCGAATATATGCCCCAAATGAGTGCTATTCTGTTGTACTATGGTGTTCTGTTTTTATTGCCTGTCATTGTATTAATAGTTATTTATTACTATGGTCACTTCTTGAATAGAAAACTTGCAATAATTACAATAATATCTCTTGCACTAACAACATATCTAATGCCTGTTGTTACAAATATTTATAAGGCTACTGCTAACTCTAATTTCTTTCTTCACTTTGGCACCATGATTGTGGTGTACTCAGCAATTATAAGTTATTCATATGGACGAAAAATAATGGCTTTTGTTGTTGTTGCTGCTGTTGTGCTTATGGGCGCACATCAACTTGGCAAACCTGGTGCCAGGCTCGTAAATAGCATTAGTGACGATACTAATATCAGCAATAGGGCACACAATATTAATATACCAGAGTATTCTTTTAAAACTAAAATGAAATATACACCTGATATTTATTTGTTAGTATATGATGCATTTGTGTCAAGCAGGCAAATGAAATACTATGGCATAAATAATACTGAACTTGAAGAATATTTAGAAACTGAAGGATTCACACTTTATAACAATATATACTCAAATAGTGTGGGAACTCAACGATCAATGGGGCGCGTTTTTAGTGCTTTCCATAATGTCGATACTTCTTCTACTGGTACATTGGCTACAATTTTCGTTGGAAACTCCTATGTTGATAAGATACTTCGATATAATGGGTATCAAACTAACTACATTTTAAATGACGGCTTTATACATTCCAATCCCACTTTTAGCGGAGACTATTTGTATCCCCGAACCACTTCCAACGATCATACTATACTCTATAGTACGCTTATCGGGGAATTTATTTGGAATTTAGAATTCAAGATGATAGATTGGGATGCATGGGAACAAGCACAAACTGCGAGAATAAGACTTCAAGTCGATAATCCTAAATTTCTTTATTCACACCACAATAAACCAGGACACAGCCAAAACAGCGGAACATTATTGCAACTCGACGTTGATGACTATATAGAAGATACAAAGATTGCAAATGAGTTAATAATAGACGATGTTGAAGACATATTGTCACTTGAAAAGGATGCTATAATTATTATTGCAGGTGATCATGGTCCATTTTTGACTGGAGATGCTTCAGGGCTATTTGAATATAAAGAACATGAAATTAGTGGGTTGCATTTAATTGACAGATTTGGTACCTTTTTGGCAATAAAGTACCCAGACTCCATAACACAACCTGATAAGCATGATATTACATTATTGCAAAATATTTTTGTTTATATCTTTTCTATACTATACGAAGATGACGATTTCCTGACGCAGAAGGTACCGCCAATCACTAAAGATTACTTCTCCAGTTTTCCGGTTGGGGTTATCAATAATGGTATAATAATGTATGGAAAGGATAAAGGAAAAACAGTTGAGGACATACTTGAAGATACCAATAGATAAAAAGGTGCTGTGCAATAAATCAGTCGTCTATATTAAAGAATGTGGGGCGTCAGACCAATTCGGTTCATATGATTCAAATAAATAAGAGATACTTTGGGCGGCTAACAAACCGTAAAAGGAGCCAATAATGAGCCCAAAGTCAGAAGTAGAGAGACGAGTAAAAGCGATCAAAAGGAACACCCGTAAGAAGTACTCAGCCGAAGAGAAAATCAGAATCATACTTGAGGGTCTGAGAGGTGAAGAGACTTCTGGAGTCGAGTTGCAAGATCAGACTGCAAGAACTTTAGAATATTTTGAGGTATGAAATTTAATAACGTTGCGATCATCAATATCACTCTTAGTCATCGCAATTATTGTCAATTATTTAGTTAAAAATCAAGAGATGTTTAAAACGTAAAAGATACGAGATGAAAAATAAAGATCAAAATATTTACTGCAGTGAAGATATTGCTTTCATAATACCAACGAAGGATAGACCTGAGAAAATAATAAATCTACTCGATAGTTTGGTAAGCCAATCAATTCAGCCTGGAAGGATTCTCATAGTTGATGGAGGCAAGAGTATACAAAGTATTGTTGTAGGGTATTCTAAAATTATTCCCGTAGAATACATGGAATGTTCTCCACCAGGTCAGATTCGTCAAAAGAATATGGCTCTCAGGGCTCTTGATAAGCGAACAAAACTTGTTGGCTATCTTGACGATGATATTGTTTTGGAAGAGGGCGCTCTGGAATCAATAATCAAACATTATAACAGTATCCATAGAGATACTGCTGCAGTATCCTTCAATATCGTGAATACTCAGCCACATAAGCATTCATTTATTCGGGGGATCATGGGGATGAGTAGTAGACAGCAGGGGATAGTCTTACGTTCTGGTTTTAATGTATCTGTTATGTGTATTGAAGAAGATTTATACCCTCAATGGGTTTCAGGTGGAGCAACCTTATGGAGGAGGGAAATTTTAGAAAAGTTTAGGCAGCAAGAGGTTTCCTCTCGCTGGGCGAGTTGCGAGGATTTGATATTTAGTTATCCTATTGGCAAATCATTCCCCTTAAGTGTCTGTGCTAATGCAAGGGCTCGGCATGAGCATGTCTATGATCAGTCTCCAAATAAAAGCCATCTATATTTTGGATATACTGAAACTATATGGCGTTTTTATTTTGTACAATCTCATAATGAAATGTCAATTGCGATGTTCGTATGGATGATTTTATGCACAATTGCTGGAAGAACCGCTTTAGGCATTTTAAAGTTTGAAAAACGTCATCTTCAATTTGCTCTAGGAGCAATAATTGGATTAAAAAATGGTTTTATAACAGTAAATCGTAACAAAAACATTTTATCCATACTTGATGAAAACCAAGCTGTGTAATTCATCATTCGAGAAGGAAAATGAGCATGGCGAAGATATACATATCTATGATATTTCATTCGCATCAATTGAAAAGAATACTATTGCTTTCCTTCTTGTATTACCAACATAGAGTCAATATTTTCAAAAATAGATGAAAGCACTACAAATCAACATATCAAGTGTAAACGCTAGACCCCATCCATCTAGCCTTTGGTTATTTCCGGGGCTGTATCTCTCCACGATTCTTCTTAATCAACCCAATAGCCTTATTGGCGCAATAGGTCAAGTCATTGGTTGGATAAACATTTTAGCTGCTCTTCACATTCTTATTACAAATCGATGGAACAAGATGTTAGTAATATCGCTAACCTTAGGTCTAATTATCTCAAGAATGGGCAGAATTGTATTCGCATACGATTGGATTGAATCAATGTATACTATGATATTGAATGCAATATACTGTTTTGCCGGTTCTGTAATAGTATTTAAATCAATTAACATGCTTTACAAACAGGTTTTGTGGTTAGCATTAATCAATTTTCTATTTATGATATTACAGGTCGTTGGTGTTGGGGCTTGGACCCAAGCGCTTTCAACATACGGTGAAGGGAATTTTGCTGAGCCAGTAACGACATTATTAGTTACTGCACAAGATATAATTCATAAATCCGTCCAGTTACGCCCTGCTGGGATATCATATTCAACCGTTATATTAACCATTTTGATATTGTTTGGGATAATACTGCATTACTCTCGAAAACAAGATAGACTACGCTGGGGTAGTATCGTTTTAGTAGGGATGGTTGTTTTTTCTATGGGTAAGATGGTGATGATAGGTTTTGTTATGATAAGTTTGTGGATATTTCTTTCCGGTAATAGCTGGCAACGTAAAGGTGTGATACATGGAGTTCTACTTTTCGTTCTGATCATAGCCCTTTATAAGCAGCTATTTCCTGGCTTATGGGAAATAAACACGAGCTCTTACACAATCTCAACAAGTTTTTATTTACGACTTAATGATATTATAAGGTTTTTAAATCCTAACGGATATTTATATAATCAAGGTATGTATTATCTAAAGAATACTGCAAGTGTTACCTGGATTGGTCATGATCAAATTGTGTCAGGGTATTCTCTTATATTAAGCAGGAGTAAAGCACTTTCAGGTTTGTTACTAGGCGGATTTATTGCCTATGTCATTGGTTTAAGAAAACTACACAAACAATATCCTGAGCTAACAGGTGAAGTTGTCATATCAATGACCATATTTCTTGCCCTTCCATTTATGTACTCCTATTGGGGCGTTTCATTATACTGGTTTATGGCAAGTATTGCACTTCAACCAATATTGATGATATTAATGCCTGGCTCTTTTAAATATAAACTATCCTAACATTTACTATCTTTGTATTACATAATCGTCTAATACTAATTGCGGATTGAAATTATTTTCAAAATATTAATTGAAGTATGAGCGTTAATAAAATATTAATGATGATAGGAGCATCGCACATTGGTGGTGCCCAGAAGGTATTTCTATCGCTTGCAAATGAGTTCATTAAAGATAATCGAAAGGTTGTTGTTTTACTTCCTCAGGGAGCTATGGTAAAATACTTCAAATCAGTCCATATTGACGTGTATGTTGTTAATTTTATGTCTGTTCGTGGTCTCATTCAGATATATCGAATAATAAAAGCTCAGAAACCTGACATCATTAACACGCATCTTACTAATTGTAGCTTTATTATAACTACTTTGAATCTATTAATCGGTACTCCTATATGTTGCACGCTGCACAATGAAATCATACACGCGAAACTCAACGTGTTTAAAAAACTAATATTTCCACTTGCATATAACACATTATCGCGAATAACTGACGGGATAATTGTTGTTTCTAAATATGCTAAACGTAATCTTATGGAAGTTGCGCACGCTCATGAAAATAAGATTCGTGTAGTATATAATGGAATTGAAATGCATCCAGTTGATAATATAAGGATTCGGTCAAAAAAAATCATTTTTGCATCTGTCGGTCGCCTTTCAATTGAGAAAGGGCAGATATACTTGATTGAAGCTGCCAATTCTCTCAAAACGTTGGATTTCGAATGTTGGTTGATTGGTGATGGTCCAACTCGTGCCCAATTAGAAACAAAGGTTCAATTGTATGGCATTAATGAGAAAGTAAAATTTTTGGGGTTTCGGGATGATATAACAAGATTATTGCATCAAATCGATATATTAGTTATTCCATCTCTAAATGAAAATCTCGGCATGGCCATTGTTGAAGCCTTCTCCCAAAAAATTCCAGTCATTGCCTCCAATGTCGGAGGAATATCGGAATTAATCGCTAATCATGTTTCTGGTCTTCTAATCCGGCCAAAGGATTCAAAAGAGTTAGCGAATGCAATGTCAAAATTATATTTTAACCCGGAGATGGGAAACTCGATGGGCGTTAATGGCTATAAAGCCATTGTTAATAAATTTACAACTGAATCAATGTCCAGAAAAACTTTATCTTTTTATCAATCTATCATACAGAGCTGAGTGTAATTTTCATTTTATGCGATGCCTAGATCTAAATTGGAACCGTTATATCAATCAGTATAGTTGACCTGACCGAGAGAAATTGCATCCCGAACAAAAATTATGACGGCCATAATCCTGTAGTATCCAATTATACAATGTTTAATATGTCGGACGGAAATATTTATGCTATTTCCTGAAAGCTCTTTGATTGGTTCATTGTAATACTTATCCGTGCGATATTAAATTTTGGCAAAAGTCATTTTAAATTGGTAACTTGATCATTCAATAAAGATTAAAATATGACTAGGAAACAGAAAGAAAAATAATAAATATAATTAATTAGTCTTCGAATAGAGATGACGAATTAATCTACTAGATTTTGGAAGGCGACAATGAAAATCTTATTTTTAAATCCACCTTTTTTACCGAAGTATTCACGAGAATCTCGCAGCCCAGCAGTTACTAAAAGTGGCACATTGTATTATCCTGCTTGGCTTGCTTACGCAGCAGGTTATGCTGAGACTCAGAATCATACAGTAGATCTCATTGATGCAGTTGCCGATAATATGACTATTGAAGAAGTCTTGGATCGCTGCAAAAAGTTTAATCCAGAACTCTTGGTCGTTGGTACCTCGACCCCGAGTATTTACAATGATATGGAAAAATCCATTTTCCTTAAAAGTAACCTATCATCTATACCAAAAATAGCATTGGTAGGTACTCATGCGAGTTCGACAGCTGATGAAATTCTGAAGGAAAATTCTGAGATCGATTTTGTCGCAAGACGTGAATACGATTTAACCATCTCTCACTTAGCAGATAGTATTTCAGCAACTCAGGATTTGTCACTAGTTGATGGTCTATCATGGAAATCTGAAAATACGGTTGTTCACAATAAGGATAGGGAATACATCCAAGACCTCGACATTATTCCTTTCGCCAGTAAAATTTATAAGAGATTTTTCAATATTAAAAATTATTTCTACGCTCACGTTCCATATCCCACAGTATCCATTTTCACCAGTAGAGGGTGCGATGCAAAGTGTGACTTTTGTGTATATCCTCAAACAATGTTTGGTAAATTTAGGGCTAGGAGTGCAAAAAATATTGCTGCCGAGTTTGAATGGATCGCAAAGGAATTACCTGAGGTGAAAGGTATTTTGGTTGACGATGATACCTTCACAATGGATCAAGACCACGCCATAGAAGTTTCGAAGGAATTAATCGCAATAAATAACAAAATTCCATTTATTTGTGAAGCCAGAGCAAATTTAAAGTACGAGACGATGAAATGGTTGAAAAAAGCTGGTTGCAAATTGGTTGTTGTCGGTTTCGAAAGTACCGATCAACAAGTTTTAAATAATATGAGAAAGGGTATGAAGATGACCCTGGTTCACCAATTTGTGAAAGATGCAAAGCAGGCCAAATTGAAGGTTCATGGCTGCTTTATGGCTGGTAATCCTGGAGACACAAAAGAAACATTAAATAAGACTTTGGAATTTGCGATTAAACATAATTTTGATACTGTTCAATTTTTTCCCCTGCAGGTATATCCTGGGACTCGCGCGTATAATTGGGCGATAGAAAATAAATATCTCCGAAAGACAGATTATAGAGAACAAATAACTGAAGATGGAAATCATAATTGTCTGCTAAACACGCCAGAACTGTCTTCGCAAGATTTGCTTGATTTTTGTGATTCAGCGAGGCGCCAATACTATTTGCGCCCAAAATTTATTTTCTATAAACTTATAGAATCAATCAAGGATCCATTAGGCGAGGGTCGTAAGACTGTCAAATCTTTCAGAACATTTGCCAGGCATCTGTTTAGTAATGTATCGGCGAGCTAATATCAATGGAGTTTATTGAGGTACTGCTTTACTTATTTTTCTTTCTAATAGCCTATTCCTATCTGATATATCCGGTAGCAGTTTGGGCATACTCTTCAATAGTAAGCGATCAGTTCAGTAATATCGGTGAAGATAAAGAAAGACTGTACCCCAATATAAGTATTGTTATATCTGCATATAATGAAGAAAGCGTTATCCAGGAGAAGCTAGAGAATTGCATAACCTTAGACTATCCGAGAGACAGACTTGAGATAATCTTTGCTTCCGATGGTTCAACGGATAGTACTAACAGGATTATCGAGGAATACGCATCTGAGAGGATAAAATTCATTAGCTTGCCGAGAATGGGCAAGGTTAATGTTTTGAATGAAGTCATCCCCATTACGAATGGTGAAATCATTGTATTCTCAGATGCAAATACAATTTACAATAAAGATGCTTTAATCGAATTGGTAAAACATTTTGACAATAAACAGATTGGGTGTGTCTGTGGAAATTTAAAGCTCATAAATCCAAATACTCATGAGGTGGATGGGGAAAGTATTTATTGGAAATATGAAAAATGGATTAAAAAATCTGAGAGCAAACTAGGGATTGTTGTGGGAGCGAACGGCGCTATATATGCCATCAGAAAACATTTGGTAGATACTTTACCCACAAACACTATAAATGACGACTTTCACATATCGATGGGAAATTTCACAAAAGGTTTCAGTGTGATATTCTCTGAGAGGGCTATAGGCAGCGAGTATATAGCAAAAGATTTTACTTCCGAATTTAAACGACACATCAGAGATGGCGCAGGGCACTATCGAGAAATGCGTTACTATAGTTCATTATTAAATCCAATAAGGGGAAAATACTTTTTCTCTTATTTTTCGCACAGAGTGCTAAGGTGGCTTGTGCCATTTTTTATGATTGGTATCTTTCTATTAAATGTCATGCTAGCGCATAATTACTATTATCTACTTTTGTTGTATGGACAAGTAGCATTTTATCTAGCATCTTTCATTATATTCATTTTGAAATCTTATAATATCAATGTTGGCATCTTGAATATCGTACTGTTTTTTGTGAGTACAAATATCGCATTATTCATCGGTTTCATGAAAAATATTTTTGGTCTTCAAAGTGTAAAATGGGATAGTACTGAAAGATAATTATACCACTACAGAATCACCGCAAAGTATTTATGGAAATAGGAAATGTCACTGACATCACAATATCTCAGGCCTTACCACACGAGTTAT
>Ga0307989_1001164_pt1 | contig 14767 bp, 11 predicted proteins | sample EllFjometagen185_FD_203164 | JGI IMG/M metagenome (GOLD analysis project Ga0307989, IMG submission 203164) | Marine microbial communities from Ellis Fjord, Antarctic Ocean - #185 | ecosystem: Environmental > Aquatic > Marine > Unclassified | place: Southern Ocean | collected 2014-10-08
TATTTTGTTTTTTAAAAAACCTGCTATATGCTTGTGACAGGTTCTTTACTGATGACTGAAGAGCTGTACTGTCTACTTCTTTTAGCCAATCAAATTCTTTTTTAAGTATCGGTAGCTGTGTTGCACATGTATTATATGAAAGTCCTTTTCCCGTTATATTAAATGCTGTGTTCCATTTATCAAGAAAGTGATTGTATACAAACCGTGAACAGCCTATTGTTTTATTAATCAATACAGCTTGTTCTTTTGTTGGATGCAATTTGAACTTGAACGCTTTTTTTAGCAACATTTAATTCATTTCACTTTCTGATTATTGTATATTTCTTAAAATCCAAATCTATGTATTAGCTACGTTAATTATATACCTCTTTTTAGAAATTGGCGTACTATTTTTAGTACATTTTCAAGATGTCGGGTGTTCTTTCCCAATTCATCCCACGTCTAAAGACACGGGTGTTCTTGGGTGGGTAATAAAAAATAACGAGTTACAGGCATCTGTTAATTTTACACATGGTATAAGAACAATCGAATTATTAAGAGAAGGTATAGAAAATGCAGATGATAGAGGAGAATTTGCCTTTCTAGTGAACGGAGAAAAGATTTTTGCAAAAGGAACTAACTGGGTACCGGCTGATGCATTTCATTCAAGGGATAAGGAAAGAATACCATTAATACTTGAAATGGCTTCAGATTTAAACTGTAATATAATTCGTTGCTGGGGCGGAAATCTCTATGAAGATGATATTTTTTATGATATCTGCGACCGTGAAGGTATTCTTATATGGCAGGATTTTGCTATGGCTTGTGCAATTTACCCGCAGGATATGGACTTTCAATCTCGTCTTAGTAAAGAAGCAAGCTCAACTATTAAACGTCTTAGGCAACATCCATGTCTTGCTTTATGGGCAGGCGACAACGAGTGTGATCAAGCATATTCCTGGTTTGGTTTTGATACTAATCCTAATACAAATGTTTTAACACGTGGGGTTTTACCCGAAGCAGTCAGACAGCATGATCCGTTTCGAAGCTATTTGCCCAGCTCTCCATATGTAGATCCCACTTCATATGGCAAGGGAGATGACTATTTGCCTGAAAACCATCTTTGGGGTATAAGAGACTATTTTAAAAGTGATTATTATGCAAAATTCACATGTCTGTTTGCCAGCGAAATGGGTTACCACGGCTGTCCTTCACCGGAATCTATAGAGAAATTTATATCAACTGATAATATCTGGCCTTATGATAATGAAGAATGGCTTCTGCACTCAACCTCGCCTCTTCCCGAAATTGATAAGAGATATAATTTCAGGGTTGAGCTTATGGCAAATCAAATCAAAGTTCTTTTTGGCACAATACCGGATAACTTAAAGGACTTTAGTCATGCAAGCCAAATTTCTCAGGGCGAGGCAAAAAAATTCTTTATTGAATTATTCAGAAGTGATGAGAATACACGCACAGGAATTATCTGGTGGAATCTTATGGATGGATGGCCTCAGTTTTCAGACGCAATTGTAGATTACTATTTTAATAAAAAGCTGGCATATAAATATATTAAAAGATCTCAGCGGGATATTCTGCTTACTTTCCGTGAACCTAAAAATGGTTTTATTGAGCTTGTTGCTGTAAATGATATTGAAAAGGTCAGTCCACTTGATTTCACTGTAAAAGATGCACATTCAGGTGTTACAGTCTTAAGCGGACAGATACCCTTCATAAAAGACTCTGTCACTTCCCTCGATACCGTCGAATATATCAGCTCAGAACAAAAAATGTATCTGATTAATTGGACCGATTGTTTTGGTAATGGCAGTAATCACTACCTTGCAGGAACTCCGCCATTTGATTTTGATTGGTACAAAAATTGCATAAGTAAACTATAGACTCAATCGCTTAACAAAATTCTTGACATGCCAGTCTCAAAACGTCCTATATTCTTAAATTGAAAAAGAACCAATCACAAATAATGATTGGTCCTTTTTTTAGATTCTAATATTTATTCCGGAAAATCATATTTCAGGATTGGATTTCTTGCGGCCTGAACTTCATCTAGTCGTCTTACTACTGTTGTGTGAGGTGCAGAATTAACCATTTCCGGATTTTCTTCAATTTCAGCATTGATTTTCAATAATACATCAACAAACTCATCCAGAGTTTCTTTCGACTCTGTTTCCGTTGGTTCAATCATCATTGCTTCTTTTACAATCAGCGGAAAGTATATTGTGGGAGGATGATAACCATAGTCTAGAAGCCTTTTTGCAATTCCCAGTGTATTTGCGCCCATCTTCTTTTGCTTTTCTCCGGAAATAACAAACTCATGCATACATCTGTCTCCAAAAGGAACATCATAAGTGTCTTTTAGCCGTGACAACATATAATTAGCATTTAAAACTGCATTCTCAGATACCTGCTTAAGACCTTCTTTTCCCATTGTGCGTATATACGCATATGCTCTTACAAGTACCAGGAAATTGCCATAAAGTGATTTAACCTTACCAATTGAATGGCTTTTTTTATAATTAAAATTGTACTTACTTCCTCTTTTTTCAATCCAAGGTACAGGCAAAAAAGCATGAAGTTTTTTCTTCACTCCTATAGGACCGGCTCCTGGGCCTCCTCCTCCGTGTGGAGTCGTAAATGTTTTATGCAGATTGAGATGAACTACATCAAAACCCATATCCCCTGGTCGTGTTTGACCAAGTATTGCATTTGCATTGGCTCCGTCATAATATAGCAGACCTCCGCAGCCGTGTATAATTTTGGCTGCTTCAATTATATCTTTTTCAAAAAGTCCGAGAGTATTGGGATTCGTAAGCATGAGACCTGCAGTATCTTTTCCAGACAGACGCCTTAATTCATCCACATCCACAAGTCCTTTTTCATTGGATTTTATATGAACAATATCAAATCCTGCAACTGCTGCAGATGCAGGATTTGTGCCATGGGCAGAGTCAGGAATCAGAATTTTTGTTCTAGCCTTATCCCTTCTTTCCTCATGGTATGCCTTGATTACCATCAATCCCGCCATTTCACCCTGAGCACCTGCCGAAGGCTGCAGGCTGATATAATCCATCCCTGTAATTTCAGCAAGATATTTCTCAAGGTTATACATAAGCTTTAATGCACCCTGAACGGATTCCGCAGGCTGATGAGGATGTAAATCCGTAAACCCTTCAAACGAAGCCACTTTTTCATTAATTTTAGGATTGTACTTCATAGTACATGATCCCAGTGGATAAAAACCTGAGTCAACACCAAAATTTCTATTACTCAACTCAGTAAAATGTCTTACAACATCCAGTTCACTGACCTCTGGTAAACGTGCATCGATTTTTCTAATACTCCTTGAGTCAAATAACTCCGTAGGTGATTTCTGAGGAATGTCAGTTTCGGGCAGATTAAACGCCCTTCTTCCGGGTCTGCTCATTTCAAATATCAATTTACTCATACAGCATCACCTGCCTTTTGGACAAAATCATCAATATCTGCCTTACTCCTTCTCTCAGTGACCGCTATAAGCCAGCCACCTTTCAGCCAGGGGAATTTTTTTTCTAAACTAAATCCACCTATATATCCTTTTTTATGAAGAACCTTATTCAATTTTCCAATATCTGTATTTGACTCAACTGCAAACTCCTTGAAAAAGGGTTTATTGAACATATCATGAAATTTACCTGTTTCTAGAAGTTTTTGCTGAGTGTATCTTGCATTATTTGCACATCTTAATGCTACTTCTTTAATTCCCTCTTTTCCAACCAATGATAAATATATGGTAGCAGCAAGAGCATTTAACGCATGATTAGAGCATATGTTAGATGTGGCTTTTTCGCGACGTATATGTTGTTCTCTCGCCTGCAAAGTAAGAACATAGCCTTTATTACCTTCAGTATCAACAGTTTCTCCTACAATTCTACCCGGCATTTTTCTTATGTACTTTCCGCTTGTCGCAAAATATCCAAGATGCGGTCCTCCGAAAGCCATTGGATTTCCAAGCGGCTGTGCGTCACCTACAACAAAATCAGCACCCGCTTCAGCAGGTGGCTTAAGAATACCCAGGGAAATTAAGTCAGTATTTACAATAAATGCCGCTCCATATGAATGAGATATTTCCCCAACTCTGTCCATATCTTCTATTATCCCAAAGAAATTTGGGCTTTGTATACATACTGCAACAGTATTGTCGTCACAAGCCTCTTCAATGGCTTCATAGTCAGTTTCGCCGTTAACAAATGGTATTTCCAGTAATATGACATCTCTGCCATTCATGTAGGTTTTAATGACCTCACGTGTTTCCGGTTGAACGCTATCAGAAACTATTATTTTATTTCGTTTTCTATTTGAAACAAGAGCAATTGCACATGCCTCAGCGGTTGCGCTTACCCCGTCATACATAGAAGCATTAGCCGCTTCCATTCCTGTCAGCTCACAGACCATAGTCTGATATTCAAATATTGCCTGGAGCATGCCCTGGCTTATTTCAGCCTGATACGGAGTATATGCAGTGTAGAACTCTGATCTTGATGTTAATGCTCCAACTACAGCCGGTATAAAGTGGTCATATGTTCCGGCTCCTAGAAAACACTTAAGATCATATGCGGAAATATTGGTCAAAGCCAGTTCCCGCATATGAACTATCAGCTCCTGCTCACTCATACCACTAGGCAGATTGAATTCATCTCCCACTCTCAGATTTTCAGGAATTACAGAAAACAACTCACTAATGCTATTAATTCCTATCTGCTCCATCATAAGCTTTTTTTCTGCTTCTGTATTTGGTATATACTTATGCATTTTTATCCCTCATTTTCGCAAAAATCTGCATATTCATCTTCTGATAATAAAGATTCTATTTCTGCGATATCAGCCATTTGAATTTTCATTATCCACGCGGCATATGGATCCTCATTGATAAGTTCAGGATTGTCTTCAAGTGCTTCATTGACTTCCAAAACTTCACCAGATACAGGGGTAATAACATCAGCTGCTGTTTTCACAGACTCAATTGCACAAATCGCTTCATCCTTATCTGCATGCATACCAATTTCCGGCAGTTCAACATAAACAATGTCTCCAAGCTGTACTTGGGCATAATTAGTAACGCCGACGATTGCGGTTTCTCCATCCACTTCAACCCATTCATGATCTTTTGAATACTTTAAATTTTTACCAGGTATCATATTAAACCTCCTGCTTCCTGTATTTTTTTTTATAAAACGGCTTTTTAACCGTTATAGCTTTCACTTGTTTATTCCTAATTCCAATAAATATTTCAGTACCACTTTTTACATATTCAGCATCAATTAATCCCATACCCATGTTTTTTGACAGTGTTGGGCACATACTACCGCTGGTAACTACGCCTATTTCAACTCCACTTGAATTAAAAATAATATACCCATTTCTTGCAATACCTCTTTCAATCATTTCAAATCCAGCGTTTTTTTTCTTAACTCCGGTTTTCATTTCTTGTAAAAGTGCATCTCGACCTATAAAGTCTCCGGCTTTTAACTTTACAAAGTAATTTAAACTTGCTTTAAGTGGGGAAATATCTCGACTTAATTCATGCCCATATAAAGGCAGACAACTTTCAAAGCGGAGAGTGTCGCGCGCCCCCAGACCACATGGCTCAATCCGGTCCTTACCTATCTTTAGTATCTCAGTAAATAATTTGGGAGCATCTGCAGCAGGCAAATAGATTTCAAATCCATCTTCACCGGTGTACCCTGTCCTTGAAACCAATGCTCTGACTCCTCCGATTTCCATACTGGTATTGAAATGGAAAAACTCTATATCATTAAGATTGATATCTGTCATCTCGCTAAGTATTTCCTGTGCTTTTGGTCCCTGAACAGCAATCTGACCATATGAATCAGATAGATTTTCAACCTTAACTTGAAACGCCTTTGTATTAGACAAAATCCAGTTAAAATCTTTTTCTATATTTGATGCATTTACAACAAATAGATAGTTTTTTGAACTAAGACAATAAACCAAAACATCATCAACTGTACCGCCGTCCAAATAGCACATCGGCGAATATATAACTTTTCCTGGATTTATACCAGATAAATCATTAGTTACAAGGTAATCTGCAAACCGTGCTGCATCATAACCCGTAATATAAATTTCTCCCATATGAGAGACATCAAATATACCTGCTGATTCTCTGACAGCATTATGTTCTTTAATTATGCTGGAATATTGAACCGGCAGCATCCAGCCCCCGAAATCAATTATCTTTGCTCCAAGGTTCAAATGTGATTCGTATAACGGTGTTTTTTTCATATTTCCTCCGCCCATTAAAAAAAGACAACAAAACTACTTTGCCGTCTTCCCCGTTCATTAACCTGAGAGTTTCTACTTTCGTATTGCCCCTTCGGTGCCATATTGGCTTTTCGAAGATGCGTCCACATGCGGTACTTTTGCCTGAAAGATTCATCTATGACCGGGCAGGCCATAAATTTGCTTCTTCGGCTTTTCATTAAGAAAATCTCCCGCATACCTCATCCGCCTATATCTAAATTCATTATATATAATATCTTTCCACAACTCAACCATTTAATCATCACATTTGCCATCCATATATTCTCATCCGCTTCCCTATGGCTACTGTGTCGTTTTAGTTTTTCTGAGGGCGAAAGAATTTAATTATAAAAGTTATCGTGGATTTCCTTTACTACCTGCATAGAATAATCAAGATCATCATAAGTAAGAGCATCTGAAACCTGTATCCTTATTCTCGCAGTTCCCTCAGGAACTACAGGAAATCCAAACCCTGTTACATAAACCCCTTTATCCAGCATTGCTTTTGCCATACTTATCGCCTTTGACGTTTCGCCAACAATGATTGGTACAATTGCACTTTCACCATCAAGCGGGTTTAATCCAAGTTGTTTAAGCCCTTTTCGCAGATAATCAGTTTTATCATGCAGCGATTTTACTATTTCCGGTTTATTACTAAGATAATTTATAGCTTCAAGTGCCATAGCAGCTAATACAGGTGGCAGTGAATTAGAGAAAAGTGATGGCCGGGATGACTGTATGCATAAGTCTATGACTTCTTTCCTTCCGGCAACAAAACCTCCACCTGCTCCTCCAAGAGCTTTTCCATATGTTCCGGTTATAATATCAATTTCCCCCAGCATATTATAAAACTCGATTGTTCCACGACCTGTATTCCCAAGCACCCCGGTAGCATGAGACTCATCAACTAAAACTATTGCATTATATTTTTTGGCTAACGCATTAATTTCAGGCAATTTAGCTAAATCACCCTCCATTGAAAAAACTCCATCTGTAATTACTAACTTAGTATCAAAATCACCCGATTCTTTTAATACTCTTTCTAAATCTTTCATATCTGAATGCTTATAAACAAATCTTTGCACCTTTTTACTAGCCAACCTACATCCATCGATAATACTTGCATGATTCAGTTTATCACTGATTATACAATCACCGGCTCCAACTAATGCCGGTATTACAGCTGTATTCGCACTCCAGCATGAAGTATATGATAGAGATGCTTCAGTGTGCAGGAACTTGGCTGTCTTTTCTTCAAGTTGTCTGTGTATATCAAATGTTCCGCAGATAAATCGAACGCTGGCAGCTCCAACACCATACTTCTCTAAAGCCCGCTTCCCTGCATCAATTATTTCAGGTTTGTCACTTAAGCCTAGGTAGTTATTTGAACATAACATAATAACTTCCTCATAATTTTCAATAACCACTTTATTCGACATAGGGGTTTTTAAAAATTGATATTCCTTATACTTGCCGGCGGATTTCATATCCGTAAGTTGCTTATTTAACTTTTCATAAAATGCTTTTCCCATAATATCCTCCTAGATTTTTACATCTATTAATACTGGATCTCTTCACCTGTTTCAACTGTTAAATACATAATACTGGCATCTTCAAAAACAATTTTCCAACATGCAGCCGCTTGTTGCGAAACCCCATCAACTCTTTTATATCCTTTTTGAATTTCAATAATAACATACTCCGTATCACCTTCTGTATCAAGCACCTCAGGAAGTATTGTTCCAATAGATATTTTTTCCGAAAATACTTTTCCCGAAACATAGACATCATCTCTAAAAGATGCAAATATAACACCTAGCTCAGAAAAGTGGATATCAATAGAATTATCAAAATATAAATTTCCTTTTGAATCTTTATAAATGTAGGTAGCGGTATATGTCCCATCACTTTGCTGCAGGCTTGTATCGAGAAAATAATCATTAGGATTTTTACCCAAACTGTCTATGAAATCTGTACATATCTTTTTTATTGTTTCATCATTTAAAATGTAACTTGTACTGTTTTCATATGATGTACGAATATATGTAATTAGACCACTTTCATCTATATTTGCATCTCCGTTCATAAACACAGTCATTGAACTGAGCATTAGCGGAGTAAAACTGCTTTGGCCATACACAACATTACTGTTTCCGATAAATGGTTCAGGGTAACGGCGTTTAGAAATAATACCATTAGCTTCCAGTATTTCAGAAATAGATGTTATCTCAATTCCTGTACTGACTTCAAAAAACCTTTCACTGCCATCACTAAATAGAAGCCTCCAACTCATTACAGACTCATCAGTATTAGAATTTTTTTGATAATAACCATAGCTGATTGCATCTATTGTCATTATTTTAGATTCTGCAATCAAATTCGTAAGAAGAATTGTATGTATTGGAAGGCTTTCGGCATTTTTTTTATCGTACTCTTTTACACGTTTTATATAAATCTCAGCAAACACAACACCATAATTTGTTACTGTCATTTCCACATATGAATCGTAATAGTATATTCCTTCTCCATCTTCTTTAATATAGCGTACTTTGTATTCGTCTTTTCCCGTTCCATTGAAAACATCAAGCGAAAATTCTTCAATCTGAAGTCCGATGTCGCTTATGAAATCATGTGAAATTTTTTCAACTGATGATCTGTTCATTTCTCCTAAAACTATGATTTCAGTTGGCGAACCAATATAAATCAATATCTCGTTCTTATCTATAGAGTATAATCCACCGGTTTTAGAGGAAAGTGTTTCTATTGCACTTTCACTATATATCATATCACCAAGTATTATTGAAGATGCATTTGGTGTTTCATTAGGTATTTTACAGTTCACTTCAATATTTCTTTGATTCAATATTTTAGTTGTATATTCTTCAATCTCTAAATCGCTTTTTCCATTTGTAGTAAATACAATAATATAGGACGCAAGAGCAATGTTCATAAGAATAAGCAATACCATAATTACAATAAGGGCTTTTTTAGTATTCATTCTACTCTTCCCCCCTTTGCAAAGTATAAACTTCCTTCTCACCTGATATCTTCTCAAAAATCCACATCGGGCCTATCAAATTCTGCTTCCCACTGAAAGTTCCATATCCGATGTATATATTGTATGCCTCAATTAAATTTAAGTCATTTAAGTCATGAAGTATCAAATTAGTATTAAAGTCAAAAACATAAGGTATTTCGACCTGAGATTCTTCAGTCATTTCTCTGAAAACAAGAGGAAGAACTCTGGCTTCAATTGTTCTGGTTGCGGTTGTGGTTATAATTGCAGCATGTGGTTCATCATTTATCGCAAGAACTTTAGAATCGTATTTATAGTCAAACTTAAAAGTATATGAATTATCATTTTCATCTATTCTCGCAATAAATATTTCACCCAAACTCTCAGGTGTAAGATTTGAAATTGTGCTCAAGGTTTCATATGCATTAATAAAAGCATCGCCGATATAACCTTTTTCATCCCCCTCTGTCCCTGGAGTATATTTATAATTAACCCAGCCATTTCCATCAATTTCATAAATGTTAAATTGATTAGTAAAAAACAGATTACCAAAGGAATCATAATGGGTTTTATAAAGGTTTACAGAATTAGTTAAAAGTCTGGTCTTTATGACCTCAGAAACATTATCCATGATTTCTGTTCTTGGATTAGACTCTTTGCTTTTTGCGGCAGTTATATACGTATCGACATCATCAGGAATACCAACATATATCCATGGAATGTAATGATATGATAAATCAAAACTTATAGGGATATCCGGCTCAACATAATTACGCCATACTGCATTAGGATTGTTTCCATATACTTTGTAAAAATCAATCATACTTTCAGAAATAAAATCAACATCCTTGGTGAACAACTCTATCATATTTGAAAAATTGCTATACCCGAATAGGCCACTTGGTTGTAAAACTATTTGATAATTATAAGGATCGTCAGTATGTAGATAAACTGTCATCTCATCCTCACCGGGTATAATCATGATTTTATCAATATTAATATCCAGATCGCTATGGATTTCCGAATCAAGCATAAATTCCAGATAATCGACAGGAAAATAACTTCCAAATGTAACAGACACTCCCGGGTTATCACATAGTTGATCCCACATCTTATATGTTTGTGTTAACTCACCTGTTAGAACTTCCTTAAAAACATCCTGTGTATCTGTCCATAAATTTGCAAACAAATTATCTTCCCGACCAACTAAGAATGTCTTTCGGTCAAATCTGACTTGCACCTCATAGGGTTTAAAATATTCATCACGAATGTTATCATCAAGAAGTTTATAATAGGTACCTGCATCATTTGAGCTTTTAAAAAACCCGAGATTAAAACTTTCCGAATAGTAATCAACAACTACTGCCGTTTGTACACATACGCCAATAAAAAGAAGGATAACAAGTATTATTGTAATTTTTTTACTCATTCTCATTTCTCCAATAACTATTCAGTGGAATTTCAATAACTACTTCTGTGCCTTTTTCTGCAGCACTGTTTATTCGAATGTCTCCTCCGTGGGCACTCACTATTTCCTTGGCTATTGCCAATCCTAGGCCCGTTCCTCCCATTTTTCTGGAACGCGCTTTATCCACTCTGTAAAATCTGTCAAATATCCTTGGAAGATCATTTTTAGGAATACCCATCCCATTATCTTCAACAACTATTTGTATATTACCCTGATCCTTCAATGACGAGATTATTATTTCTCCTCCGGGGTCAGTGTATTTTATTGCATTCATTAAAATATTTATAAGCACCCTTTGAATTTTTTCAAAATCAAATACAGCTTTACCACTGTAAACAATTTTCTGCACCAAAGTGTGATTTTTATCAGCTGCTGCAACTTTGACTTTTTCAGCTGCACCGTTAATGAGATCCGGGATGGGATGTTTCTTGAAATTTAGTACTGTTCTTTTCATATCAAGAGAAGAAAGCTGAAGTAAATCGTTTACTAGTTCAGACATTCTATCAGTTTCTGATTCAATAACCTGCAGAAATTTTGTTACTGTTTTTTCATCATCAACATTACCGCTAAGTAAAGTTTCTGCATAACTCTTAATAGAAGTAAGCGGAGTTTTTAGTTCATGAGAAACATTTGCAACGAACTCCTTTTGCATGGTATCAAGCTTTTGTTGTTCAGTTATGTCTCTTAGAATGAGTATACTGCCTTCATTATGTAATTCTGTATCTGTAAAAAATGCAAAACTTAGCTGCATTATCCTATCATCGAGCCTTAGTAAGAGCTTTCTCTCATTTACATCCTCTATGTCATTCACTATTTCATCTGCAGTAGCAGCAATATGATATTCCTTAAGCAGTTGATCCAACGTTTCATCCATACGAACCCTATTCAGCATTAAAAGCGCTTCCGGATTTGCATGTATTATGTACCCATCTTTGCTAAAGGCAACTATACCATCTGTCATATTATTCAATATGGTTTCTACTTTACCTTTTTCGCTTTTAATTTCATCAAGCATATTCTTTAGACTCTGAGACATATAATTTATTGAATTAGTCAATTGCCCAATTTCATCACTGCCCTGTCTGTCCATAATTTGTCCAAACTTTCCTTCAGCAATTTCCCGGGTTTTTTCAGTAATGTTTTCAATGGGAATTGTAATAGCTTTTGAAATAAAGAATCCAAAAATAAATGCTATTAATAAAGAAATAAGAAGGGCGGTGAATATGATATTGTTAAACTGTGTAACCATATTCTGCCAATCTTGTTTATAATATCTAAAGTAAAAAACAAATCCTTCTTTTTGTATTGCATAATCATAGTATGTTTTACCACTTATGGTAACAAGGCCTTCATTATCACCTAATTCTCCGGCAGCGGCTTTTATAAAGTTTTCAGATAAATATAAATCATATTTAAATGTATCATCATCTCTGTTTAGAAAGTTATAATCACTGCTATAAACCGTATTATCAAGAGTATCAACTACCGTATAGCTTCTATTGTCTCCATACATATTAAATAATCCGGCAACCTGACTCATATCTTTATAAGTTTTATAGGTATCAATCCCCTCCTCCTTTGCAGCAGGTTCATAATTATTAAAGCCTTTTTCTATTCCATTTCTAAATTGATTGTAATGAAAACTTGCGATGTTTACATTCAAAAGAATACCTATAGGTATAACAAGGCATACAGCAATTATGCCAATGAAAAGTACTATTTTCCACTGAAGGCTTCTTTTTACCATCCTAGAAACTAGTCCTTTCTAAAGTAATAGCCTACGCCACGTTTGGTAAGGATATATTCATTAATATTATTTGAAAGTTTCTCTCTGAGCCTGCTGACAGTTACATCAACAGTTCTCATATCTCCAAAATATTCATAATCCCAGATTTTTTCCATAAGTGTTTCTCTTGAGAAAACTTTTCCTGCATTTTGCACAAGATATTTAATAAGCTCAAATTCTCTGGCGGTTAGGTCAATCAGATTATCACCCTTTTTCACCTCATACCTGGCCAAATCAATCTCAAGATCAAAAATCGATATCACATCGGTACTTCCCATTGTACTAGTAAGAGCACTTCTTCGAAGATTTGATTTTATTCGAGCAATAAGCTCTCTTGGACTGAATGGCTTTGTCACATAGTCGTCTGCCCCCATCTCAAGTCCCAGTACTTTATCAACTTCCTCTTCTTTTGCTGTAAGCATAATTATAGGGGTTTGAATCTTTTCTCTTAACTTTCTGCATACAGCAAAACCATCATAAACAGGTAGCATTACATCAAGAAGTATTATGTCCGGATTTAGTCGTAAAGCCTTTTCAATAGCTTCTTTTCCGTCATATGCTTCGATGGTTTCAAACCCTTCCTTAATCAAATTGTACTTAAGGATGTCAACAATATTTTTCTCATCATCAACTATTAGAATTTTTGCTGGCAAATACTGATACCTCCGTAAAACTTGCTTGTTACATTATATCATATATTGTATTATGTATAGGAATGATACTCTAAGGCACTGGGGTTACAGCTGTTGATAAGGAGTCATATATGGGACAACTAAAGAAAATCAAAAACCTGACAGTATATAAAGATGAAAATTACTGTTCTTTTCCAAATGCAATAGTTCTTGATAATGGGACCATAATGGTTAGTTTTCGCCAGGCTCCGGACTGGCAAAAGCGATACAATGACGTCACTCATGGAGACCCCTCTTCTATAGGCGTTTATGTTAAATCTTCAGATAATGGACAAACCTGGTCTACAAAAGCACAAGTCATTTACCGCCACTATTATTATGGCGTACAGGATCCTTGTATTAATGCGCTTTCTGATGGAACTATAATCGGAACGTTTTTCATGTGGAAATTCACTGAAAAAGACACACCGGTTATTGATGCCGTTAAACCACACTTTGTTAATGATAATTATAATATGGAAATGATGGATTCACACACAGTCCGCTCATATGACAATGGTAAAACATGGGATACTCCGGTATGTGTTGATTATGAAGGAAAAGGCAGTCAGCGTTCTTCTGTTAGGGGTAATACAGTTGAGCTAGATGATGGTAGTCTTCTATTGGCTCTTACTACTTATGACAAGGACTTTAGCAAGAGGTTTATCATCGTATTGAAAAGCTACGATCAGGGAATTACCTGGGAAAAACTTAATGAGATTATACATCCAAAAGGTTATTTCATGGGAGAACCAAATTTATTTAAAACAAAGTCCGGTAAAATAGTTTGCATGCTTCGAACTCACATTCCCAATGATAAGAGAAATGTATATGATGATGGGAATTCTGACATGTCCCCCATGCATTTTTGCATTTCAAATGACAATGGTAAATCATGGTCTGTACCTGAAAAGACAAAATACACTTCACCCAGTCCATTTCATGCACTTCAATTATCAAGTGGCAATGTTTTGATTACTTACGGACACCGTTATTCGCCTTATGGAATTAAAGCGGTTCTGTTGGACGGCGAATTTGAAAATATTCATAGTGCTGAAGAAATTTTAATAAGAGATGATGGTGTTAACCATGATCTGGGTTATACAAGCTCTGTCCAAATGCCAAACGGTGATATTTTAGTTACTTATTATATTTTTCATAAAGAGGATACAACTCGTTACATAGCAGGAACAATCCTTCGAGAAGTTAATGAATAATATTGAACTACCCGCCAATGAATTGGCAGGATTCCTGGTCGATAGACCTACCGTGGTCTAAGCTTACCCAGGCTACCTCCGCTGTCCCTACGGTTCTTTTCTTACCCGACAGAAGAAACAGTCCTTCTATTAGGATATTTATACTGGCATTTTTGTCCCTGTCATGGTGTGAACAGCACACCGGGCATTCCCACTCCCTTACGTTAAGTTCCTTGGCTTCTTTAATCTGATTTCCGCATTGTGAACAGATCTGGGTGCTTGGGAAGTTCTTAGGGACTCTCTGTATGGTCCTGCCATACCAATTACCTT
>Ga0307989_1001165_pt1 | contig 14761 bp, 6 predicted proteins | sample EllFjometagen185_FD_203164 | JGI IMG/M metagenome (GOLD analysis project Ga0307989, IMG submission 203164) | Marine microbial communities from Ellis Fjord, Antarctic Ocean - #185 | ecosystem: Environmental > Aquatic > Marine > Unclassified | place: Southern Ocean | collected 2014-10-08
CTGTTTGAGTATATTATCTAAGGGCTCTAAAAATTGATTAAATGATTTTGAGTTCAACTTTTTAAAACAGTTCTTCATTTCGATAACTCCATAAGATTATTGGAAATTTTTCGAAATGTTGAAAAAATTTTTGTTTCAAAAAGTCAAGTACATATGCATATTTTTCTTATTTTTTTAATTGCAAAAACCTAACCGGACATTACTGAATTCATTTATCTTTTATTGTTTATTAAAGAGTAGCCCATTGTTTTTATCCAATCATACACAACAATTTTGTCATCCTCTGGTTCTTTGGGTTGTTCTGTGAAAGTTACATTTATTTCTGGGGGTTTTGAAAAATCTGAGTATTCATTATTAAAATCGTCAACTGACAACTTGCTCTTTGCTTTGCGGAAATCAAGCACTAATTGAAGAGCTTTAATTAAATTTGTTTTACCTGCGTTATAGGTGACAACTCAGCATAACATTTAGAAAATTCAAATACATTTACAAAATGCGCAAGATGTTTGCTTCTTAAATCAATAAAGTATTTATGAGCCACTCTTTCGTCTTTATTAAACATTTCTTGCAAATCTAAGCAAAGGGTTAAGTAACAACTAACCTTCAAAAAATAGGTTCTGATCTTCATTTTATTCCGACAAAATCGCCTTTTGCATTAAAAGCAAGTTGTTCGAGTAAAAAGGAACGTCTGTATCACCCAATACGGTCGCTGGAACATTTGATAGTTCAGTTAAGTTATCCATCGGTACTATCACAGATTTGGCTCCATTTTCGGAAAGCATTGAAACTTTATCAGCAAAATTGGTTGCTTTTTCGATAGCTCCTCCTACAGAAATATTCCCAAGAACCGCGAGACCGGCTTTCAAGTTCTTCTTATAAATGGCCGATATAATGGCAATATAAACAGCAGAGCCAATTCCACTCGATATTGCGGCACCCAAAAGATTGCTCACTTGTATTGTAACGTCAAAGCTCTTCAGCGAATGTTTTTCGCTCAATATCGTCTTTTCATTCGCCTTAATATACTGATAGGTATTTTTGATATTTTCTTTTATTGCCATACCACTTACCCCCGTAATATTCAATTTACCTGATCCCTGTGTTGTAACAGCTTCTATTCTGACCAATGCTATATTTTCACCGTCGCTGGTACTTGTGTAACAGACACCGGGAGATAATGGGGTACTTTCAATAAGATGAGAGCCTTTATCTTCAGGAAGACCCACAAAGTATTCTTCCTGGTTTTCTTTATCAATATAGGAAAAGTTTGTATCCCAAAACTCCATACCACCAATACGCTTAAGTTGCTCTTTTACGCGACGACGCATCTCCAGTGCAAATTCAAGATATTCTCTGACATCTTCCTTTGTATAGTCTTTATCAGGGTGTAGAAGTTTAATGAGGCCGGAAACAGTTTTTTTAACTGGTTTGGTATCCCGCTGTTTTAAATGCGAACCAAGTGTAAAATACTCCTCTAAAACATCTGTAAAGGTTACACGTCTGAAAGACTTCAGTGCTTCAGAGAAGTAATCGGTACTGAACCCAAAATTTGAAGTGAAATGCTTGGTCGCAAATTTAATCATCTCCCAGCCCGGAAGATAAAAATGAATTCTATCAAGAAAAGCCGTATCGTTATTGACTTCATCAGACAACGGACTGAACAGGTGTGAAGTTTGAAGGACTGTTTCAACAGGCTGATTGATGTTTCCATTAAGAATAATGGAAGCAACGCCGGTAATTTCACCACCCGCACCCGCCCGAGAAAAAGAACCCGATTCCATGTAATCCTTCATCAACGGGACAGCATCTCTGTCTTTAAAAATTTTATCGGTTGCTTCATCAAAACAAATGGCATCCCATTGACCAACAGCACCTACTTTGCCTGTACTTCCGTGCACAAAAAGCTTTGCTACAGTAGCCTGTCCACCAGATATTAAAACGGCATATGGTGTTAGTTCTTTAAAAACAAAGGACTTACCAGTCGATCTAGGTCCAAGTTCAACAAAGTTAAAATTGGATTCAACCATGGGGATCAGGCGCGAAAGCAAAAGCATTTTAGTTCGTTCCGTCATGTCCTCTGCACTTGGTTCATAACCACAACTTCGCAGTATAATGTCGATCCATTCACCTTTGGTAAACTCTTTCCGATTGTTAATAATTCTGGAGTTATCGAAGGAAGAAAGCTGAATGGGTTTGATCTCGGTTACCACAAAAGGAAATATCGTGTTCCCAATCATGATATTAGGATCATACTCCACATCAATGATTGCCCAGATCCCGCCCAAAAGCATTTTGTCATGCTGACTGACAAGTCCGTCATTGATATTGGCATTTTTTATATTGCTGTTTTGAAGCTTTGCCCAATACTGATCTTTTTTTGAATCCAGACTGACTGATATTTTATCGATAATCTTGTATCTGCCTTGTTCTCTTATCTTAGAATGAATCAGAGAGCTTTCTTCCGGATTAACATAATGCTCGGAAAGAATCTTCTTGACGTTATCCATCCCTTTTTTGATCTGCTCTTCATCGTCGGTAGAGCATGAATTGGCTATCAAATACTCAAGAACAAAAACAGGAACATTAGCACCCACCTTTAATTGTCTTACCAAATCCTTTTTAACAACATAACCCCTGAAGTGCTCCAGCAACTTTATATCTAAATCATTTAAAACGGTCATGATTAATTCCTATGTTTAATCAGAGCAACCCACTCAGATCTCTGTCTTTGTTTTGTTTGATCCGGACTTTATCCAATTGTTCTTTGGTTTGCTCATCCAGTAATTGAACCTCTATTTCTGTTAGCCCGTCAAAAGAATACTCTTTGCTGACTTTCTCATTTTTCTTGATTGTCATAATGTCACTTTTTGATACCAGCTTTTCTTCGCTGAAGAACACCAGGTATACTTTCCTTTCCATGGTAAAGATATCGTCTTCGCCTTGGGCTGCTTGTAATTTTATTTGGTATAAATCTCCGGTGACATTTTGAAGATCTGCTTTATTGCCAATCTGGATTTGAAGTGAGGCTGCCCCGTAGTCATCTTGTTCCCAGCATAAGTAAGGCGTGATCAATTCCTGAGGCGATAACCCTCCATGGCTGAAACCATAGCTACCCGGAGTTTTGAATGGATTTAAGGTCGTTGAAAAATAAACATAGCTGTAGTCTTCATGTTTTTTCTCAAAACCCAGAAGAAATTCAGTTTCGTCCTGCTGTTTTTCAACAGATCTTACGTAGCGTTCCAATTTATGAGTCTTTCCCGAAAAATCAACCGTGATCTTATCCGCCTCATTGAGAATTCCACTTAAGACAAAACCATGATCTGATATTAAATAGACTTTTTGATATCCATTGCGGATTAAATACTCGATTTTTTCGGCAAAGAATTCAATTGATTCTGAAAAATATTTAAGGGCTTTATGCTGAAGCTTTTCTCCAATATCATCAATATCTTTATGGGTACAAATAAGATATTGATGCGGGAAGGTTTCTTCACTGACATCATCGAGTTTTACAAAACCGATTGCTTTGTCTGGATTTTGATCGACAAGGTATTTTTCGCGCTTTGATTGAACCTTCTCAACAGAACCATTTGCGATATAAATTTGGCTCATGTTATTTTCTGTTTCAGAAGGAATATCGGCTAAAATAATATTGTTTGTGACCTTAAGTTTCCTTGAAACTTTTTGGGCAACGTTCATTGCCACATCATATGCTACACCATCACCAACAATGATCGCTGTTTTACAACTATTTTCATCAATGAGGCGTTGCAGTGTTCCGGTTTGGTTTTGTTGGTAGTGACTGAAATATTTGAACCATTTATCCAGGAATAGTGTCAGCAGGTCTTTATAATATTCTTGAAATGGTTCCAGCAGTTTTTTTCTGTTGAGGAATTCAGTATATAAAATGCGAATCGCAGTATCAAGAGCGCAGAAATGCTTGGTGTAAAACGTTATGCACTCTTTCAAGGAACTTAAGTGGGCAATGCTTTTTTCTTCAAATTCAAGTAAAACTTTGATATCTTGCCAGAAGCAGATCCCCATGCTTTGAGCTTGAGCACTTTGACTTCGTTGTTTTATTTTTTCCAAATATTCAGGTGCCAGGTCATTTGTCGATAATTGAACGCCGATCTCCTTCATCCACTGTTCATCGATTACCTGGAAAGGGTGTGATCGTGACACCTGCCAGATGTCTAAACCAGTTGGGATCTTATAATTGGATAGATAATCAGACAGTGTGCTTTTGTAGGATATTGAATCCAGCCAGGAAAAGTATACTTGCTCTAATGTTTTATCACACTTCCCATGGGCCAACCCATCAAACATCGTATTAACAACCTCATTCGCTAGGGTTTCAGCAGGTTTTTCGATATATTCCTGCTTGAGGAGCTCATTTACTTTTCGATAAAATGTTTCTTTTAATTGGTCATCAAAAATGTTTTGGGTATAGGCCTTGGGGTCATGCAAAAAAGGCAGTAACTCTTTTTCCATATCAAAAATCTCAGAAGCCCCCTTATGAACCAGGTCTATCCAGTAAGTTTGCTCTTTTCCCACGCTTACTTTGGCTGCGGTAATGATCTCTTCTTTTGGAAGATTGATGTTCAATTTTAACGTCTGGTGTACTTTGTCCTTAATGTAGTTTTGTAAATATCGAATCTCAAGGCAACCGTTAGTCTCGCAATATTCGCGGATAAATTTTAATTTATTCTTTGCCGTATTGGTATAGATCAGATGTTTATTTAAGGAAGGTTGTTCACGTTCGATCAAATACTTCACATGCAACTCTTCGATTTCTGTTTGGGTAGAGTGAATGCTGTATTCACCTTCAATGCAATGTAGTAGGAATTCGGATTCACCGGATTCATCGATGAATACCGCTATTGAGTGCTTTTCATAAATCCGTTCCAAGTCTTTTTTAAACCAGGTATCAATCATGCTCGCCCTCTTTTTATGACGCATTTAAAAAGGTTACCATCATGATTGTCCTCAAAATCAATATCTGGATAATTCTCCAAAGCCCTTAGAATCCCTGAACCATAGCCACGGTATGGCAAAATCTGATTGGCGAAAGACGCTAATACCGGATTTCGTGAATTTGAGTTCCCTGCCTTAATATTTTCTACAGTCAGGTTATTGGGTAAGTGTCCGGGGCTGATAATTTCAATTCGATCAGAGAAGACAAAAATCCGAATCGGAGCCGAAATAAAATAGTCACGATGGACCAAGGCATTGACGACCAGTTCCTCTAAAACAATACGGGGAATTTCCGGCTTACCTGGGCTATTGACTGTTTGGTTACCTTGAATGTGTTTGATATTAGATAGAATAAAACTGATTATCTGCTGGAATATATCTGACATTTTCCCTCTAATATCCCTGCTGTCAAGGTATGTATCTGTCGTAATACTAATTCCAGGAAATGCCCCTGCTTTGACAATAAACATTGGCAGCCGACTGGAAGGGTTTTTGCTGAAAAGCAATGCCCCGGTTAAGTTCAGCTCTCCTCCCTTGCCCAGATTCATGTTTGTGATGGTTTGTTCCAGGGGCAATTTCTGCTCATCCAATGCTTCTCCATAGCGCTTTTGAAAGAAAATTCGGAAATAATCCATGTCAAGGTCAGCGATTGTTAAACCACTGGCCGGAGTTTCATCAGCATGTACGGAGCCTGAAGCCTGGAATAGCCTTTGAATTTCTTCCCGTGCGGTTGCTCTTCTTTTATCAGCACCGTTTTTCACCCAAAAAACTCCATTCTTATCCTGATAAGGTTTATTGATTCCTTTTGAAACATCAACAATGAGTACAGATTTTTTTTCAATCAATAGAATTTGAGTTGTTGGGTTAACCGAAGGGATCACGCCTTGGCTTGCAGTACTTGAAATAAGCTGATTCAGTCGCCGAATATCTTCGCTGGCTAACCCAGAAATAGTTCCATCATCTTCCACACCAATGATAAGCTTACCCCCTAATCCATTACTGAAGGCAACGATCTCGGCTGCCAGAGAATCGGCATTATTAACATTCTTCTTAAACTGGTTCTGGCTGTCTTCACCCCGTGCCAGAATTTGCATGAGTTCTAAGGTTTCCATATCTGATAAATCTCCTTGCGTCGGTTGAATGCTTCCTGACCGCCTTCCATAATATTCACAATTGTCTTTTGAGTCTCTGAGGTGTCAACACTACCAGATTGGACTGATACGGTATCGTCCATAAAAGAGCAGGCATGCACTTGTTCAGCATCCCCAAGCACGGGTATATTTGGATTGTGAGTGGCAAAGATGAACTGAACTTCCGGTTTCATCTTTCGTATCAGTTTGATGACATCTTCATAGATGGTCTGATTATCCAAATCGTCTTCAGGCTGATCGATAATAATAAGATCATTTTCCCGTTGACTCAGCACAAATAAGATTAAAGCGGATGCCCGTTGTCCCAAAGAGTGATGCTGTAACTCCTTATCTCTATATTTAATAGTAAATTTGTTTGGGGTTTGATAAATGAGAAGGGCCTTGATATTCCTCAAAAACAAGTCAACCAGTATTTGCGGATTGCTACCAAAGTGATTTTTCGCATTTTCAAAGTCTTCGTATATGGCAAGGAAGTCAGAGTATTGGTTAACAATACTCTGATAGGTCGCATTTCGAATATTGCTTCCCTTGAAAACGTCTTTCATAAATTTCAAAAACGTCTGTTTGTCCTCTTTATAGCCGGATATAATAGCAAGAGAGCTGCTACTTAAACCAACTTTATCAAGCTCTTGCTTGATAATTTGAAATTCTTCATGCCAAAGTTTGTTCAATTTCTGCGTCTCAACTCGCAGTGCGTCTTTAAAAACATTCTTTTGATTTCCCTGTTTTTTGAATTCTTCGAGCAACTGCATCGCCGAATTCAATTTTTTCTTTAATAACAAAAACTCCTCTGAACTTATATTTTGGGTTCCGCCGCTTTTAAGCTCATCAGCTAGTTTCCGCTCAATTTCTGCGAACTCTTCGACCATTCCTTTTCTGATCACATTGAGTTCTGTTTGTTTCTCCAGAAGACCTGTTTTACCCAGTGACAGTGACGCCAAACTTGTCTTTATTTGATCAACTGTCTCAACAAACACCTGGTAGTTAATGTAATACTTCTCAAACAATTTCTGATTTTGTTTTGACAGGTGTCCGACAAAGTTACGGATGTCGTCTTCGTGCTTGGCCAGAAGTTCTTGTAAGTCTGAAATGAAATTCTCAGTGAGCTCGATGCCTTTTTTCATTGTTCTCACATCATTGTCAAAGTCGAGTCGTTTCTGAAGCTTTTCTTCAATGCCATGGTCCTTATAAAACTGCAGACGATGTTTTGTGTCCTGCTCTACTAAGGTCTGTTCTTTAATTTGTTCGGCTACGTTTGCAGTCTTCATTAAACGATCAATCGCATCTCCGACCATCACCTTCTGTTCATCAATTTTACGGCGGATGTCATCCAGCTTTGATCCCAGCAGCTTATCAACCAGATCTTTTTCGAAGCCATCACCTGTGCTGGAAAGGTCTTTTTGGCCAAAATAAATGGGTTTATGAACGACTGTTTCACGGATAGAGACACCGGGTTGTAGATTGTTGTCAATAAAAACCTCAGAATTGTTTTCTCTCCAAACGCGGCGAATCACATAAGACTGCCCATAACGATCAACAGCGTCGATCTCGATTTTGCCGCCACTTCCCATCGTAAAACCCACCAGATCCTGTTTGTATTTAAGATCACCTGCTTTTTCACCAAAGGGAATCTCCAGAACATAGCGAATCACTTCTAAAATGGATGATTTTCCACTGCCACGGATGCCAATCGTTGTGTTGAGTTCCGGGGTGAAATGTAATTTCTGACCGGACAGGGTACCCCCTTCAAACGTAATACTTTTAATATGGGAATGCTGGTGGCTTTTGGGTTCTTTACTAACGCGATTTTCATCATCAATCAAAGCAAATTTAACCGCGTCAAACGAAAATGCGCCTATCTTAATGAAACACTTTTCACCTCTACCAATATTATCGATTGATTTACAGTCAGACCCCTCAACTTCAGCAGGATACCAACTGCCAAGCCAGTTTTTTACTTTTGTACGGCATACCTTGTCAGGCTTGTCATGGGTTCGTACTTTTTGAAAGCCCAAGGTCCGTTTTCGGACAGCCTCATAGCGAGCCTCTGAAAAATCACTGAGTTTTCCGCCGGACATTTCATTCCAAAGGCCGCTTTTACTCTCAACATGGGCAAAAATAAGGAAATAATCACGTGCGGTTTTGTCTAATTCTTCCACCATCTGAAGGATATTTTTATCACTTCTTCCGTTTTCGTTTTGATATTCAGACTCGGCTTTGCCGGGAAACATTGTTGTAATAAAGGGAGAAATGTAGTCGTTCCCATTTTCCAGCCACTGCTCACTGAAGACAACCAGTGTATGAATGCCGTTGGCACCATCATTGACTGATAGTTCCACACCTGGAAGCAAGCAGATTTCTTCTTTCTTCGCTTTCTTTTGTAGTGCTTTGAATTCAGCACTATCGAACTTATTGTGATTGGAGATAAGACCCAATTGAATGCCAGCTGATTTCAACCCCGCCACATAGTTGGAAGTAAAAGAGTTCTCTTCACCGGCAAATTTGAATTCATTATCAGCTTTGGTGTGCAAATGAAAATCCGCCCTCAGCCAGTCTGCACCCTGTTTGAATGTCTTTGAAGCATTCGTCTCACTACTCATACTTACCCTCCAACCTTTTTGATTCGTGTTTATTTTTGATCATTAGCGATTCCCCCTACCAATCTGCATTCAGATACTTTTTAAGTTGACCTGCATTTAAAACCTCGTAAGGAATCATTTTCTTTTGCTGCAAAGGAGCAATATTTTTACCAACGCCATCATCGAGAATCGGGTTGTAGCCTTCCGTGAGAAGCTCATCGATTTTTTGTTTAAAGACTTCAATCTCTTTCAACTGTTTGAAGATCTTATCCTTCTTATTTTGCGCTTCGGCACTGTCATTATCAGCTAGGTCACTCTGACGGTTGATTAAGGCCCGTTCCCGGTGCTCGATATAAACCGACTTCAGATGCATCAGCTTATCACGACTCCATTTGTAAATAATGATATAGCAGCCAAAGCCCTGTTCAGACCCGCTGGAGAGATGCCAGATAAACGGGGTTTTGGGTAGATACATAAAAAGGTTGAGATGATCGGATAGCTCTGCGAAAAAGTGTTTGTTCAGGTGGTCGCTGATAGGTCGACCCAATACTGAATCAAAACTGGAGAATTGGGCAGAACTGAATCCTTTCTCATGAAACTTTTCTTCGATGCGATCAATCAGCACCTTTTCACCGGCATTAGACACCAGTGGAATGATACCGTCCTCGTCTTTCATCAGGATCTCGCGGATCATATCAGCCAAAAATTCCATAGCCAGAGTATGCATCCGTTGCTGTGGAATCACATTGCCCTGTTTGAACCAATACCAAACATTAATGGGGTTAACTTGATGGTGAATACAAAACTCTTCCAGATCGTTGTTGCTTTGGTAAAGCGAAGGGAAACCACTTTCAATAGTCTTACGCTCCTCATTGGTAAAACCTCTTAAAGGTAGATTTTTAATATAGCTTCTTATTTCATCCAAAGGAAATTCTATTGTCGCTTCGCTTTCAGCTAGATAAGCTTCACGAGCTTCTACCAGCACTGGCAAGCCACCAATGCTATTGCCTTCTTTGGCCAACACTATAGCCTTATCATGTTCAGTCAAGTCATAAACATCAAAAATCTTTTCATCAATGACGGTTTCATTGATTAGAATTTGAGTGAGAAGGTAGTTTTCGTAGTTGAAGTAATTAGAAATATTTTTCAGATAGCCAGAGTCAGAGAAGTAATCTAAAGGGCTTTTTTTAAACTCTTTTTCATAAATCGTAAAAGAGTTTAAGTGTTTTTTAATATTTATATTTGTTGATACTAATGGAAAAAATATAGCTTGTACTTCTTCTGAAATAGAGGCAATGGGAACCCTATTAATATCTCCTGTAGTAACGTGAACTGTAGGATTGAGACAATCTAATATATATTTTACAAGCTTTGAATTTAGTATTCCTAAAAGGATCAATATCTTTGATGAACTATTTTTTGCAAAAATACATGGAGCACTTATATCAAAAATGCCAATGTCTTCAAATAATCTAAATGATGCTCCTTTAGTACCACTAAGCGGAAAAGTCACTCCCTTTTTGAAGTAATATTTCTCATTACGAACAACTGATTTTTGTTTTCCTGTAGCGTCTTTAAAGTTCTTAATCTCATTTCCGTCATTTTGCCAATTGACAATAGCCCAATTATTACCAAACCACTTATTAAAGGGACCTCCTTTGTCGTAACTAATCCATTTTACATTTGTTGGTACATCTTCAAGGTTTTTCTTGTAATATATTTCCCACCATAACCTTACAAACCTTTCATTATTACTTGTCTGCAATCCAATTGCAGAATTGAATTTTTTCTCCAGTGTTGTGGTACCAAACTTCTCTCTGAACTCATCAGAAATCCAATAAATGAAAGGCCAGGATTTAATAATTTTCAGTTTGGACTGAGAGATAGAATAGAGAATTTCGTGAGATTCCCCTTCAAGAAACTTTTCATATGCCTCAAACAAAGCATCGTATCGCTTCGTCTCATAAAGGTGGTTCAGTTTGATAAATATTGAATCTTTATTCGGATTTTCTTCTTTTTTAATAATGTATAGGGAACTATCAACCCGAGCAGACGGATTGAACATGCCGAGATATCCCCATTCCACAAAGAAATTGATATGTGTTTTATCAATAATAAATTTGCGAACATCCTCAAATGTCTTAATATACATAAAGGTCGGAGGATGGACCATAGCAACGAAACCTCTGTCTCCAACAAAATCATAACACCGCTTGATAAATGTGGCGTAGAGGTTAGTATGAAACTTATACGGTTTCTTGTAGTTATCTTCGATAAACTTTTTCAATTCCGGCCCGAAATCAGCACTGTCGGTATAAGGCGGATTTGCTGTGGCCACATCGTATTCAGTGGTGAGCAGCTCCAAAAAAGTGATGGCATCCCGAGTCTTACTGGTCAAGAAGGTGTTGCCTTTCATCCGGGCATGTTGTTCTATCGCTATTTTCAGGTTTTCGAAGAAAATGGCGGAAAAGTTTTCATGTGCCTGAGTTTCACCCCAGGCAAATAGATCTCCATTTTCTGCCCGTTGATGCGCATCTTTAAGTTTATTTGAAATCCGCTCGCTAATCCGAATAAGCGACCCAAATTTAAAAGCTAATTTCAGATCATCCCAAATATCTTGAATTAATTCTATCTGTTCTTCACTTAATTCATGTCCATTTGTGTTAATTCGTGGTTCAAAGATTTCCTGTACCACCTCGTAATCAGGCAGGTAGAAGTCTGAAGAGACCACCTTGAAATTCAGACTGCCAATGGATCGTTGTTTCTTCCTGGCTTTAATGTAAAGCCCGAGTTGGGCCAGCTGAACGGCCCGGTCATCCAGATCGATACCGTGCAGATTGTTCTCGATGATCAGCTTGGGAATCTCATTTTCTTCGTAGTCTGCGCCAAAATTCTCGATCTGATCCACATACAGAGCATAGTAAAAATCAAAAGCATAGAGCAGGAAATTCCCTGATCCACAAGCCGGGTCGATCAGTTTGATTTCATTCAAAGGCTTGGGCGCTCGCTCCTGTGTCTTTGGGGCATTGGCTATTTTAAACTGGTTCTTTATTTCGGAATCGGGATACATCTCCAGATAGAGTTTGCCCAATGAATTCTCAATAAGAAACTGAACCACCCAGCGAGGGGTGTAAACTTGTGACTGGAGTGAAACCTTGTTAAATTCTACTTTCTCCTTACTCTCCTTGAACTCTTTTTTTCGGGTGTTGTTATAGCTTTCGTAAAGCCAGCCAAGAACATCATCACTCTGCCATATCTCATCTTCTACTTGTGGGTCTTTTTCCACGGCATTGAACGCATCAATAATCTCATTCAGGCTAATTGCGTCTGGTAATAATGCATAGGGATAATCCCTATTGTACAAGGGCAGGGTTTCACCCAGTGCGTTAAACGCGTGCTTAAGATACTCTCGGATGCCTTCCAACTCTTCACTACGCATGTCGGGTCGAACTTCCAGCCATGCTTTATGTCCAAAGGAACGATCACCGTGTTCAGCTTGCTTTGTGAAAATTGGCGGAAAGAGGCTGGACGCTTCCATCACCTTAACTGCCGCAATACGATTGAAAAGTGTAAAGGTCAGTTCATCTACTGTTTTTTCACGAGCGCTGGCATCACCACCGGTTTCTTCCGCATGGCTTTTGAGGATTTCTGCTAAGCGCTGTCGTTTGACTTGTAGTTCTTGCGGCAGTTTATCCAGTTCAATGGACTTGGTTGCCCCAATTCCCAATCGGGAAAACTCTTTTTCAAATGTTACTGTAATAAGCGTACGCAGCTTTTCTACATGTTCCGCAAGTTTCATTAGTTAACGTCCTGGCCTAAGGTTTCAATATTCAATTCAATTTCTTCATCGGGCTGCGCTGCTGTCAGTGCGGTTAATTGTCCTGTCAACAGGGATTTATAATCCTGCACCGTCATGACCTTTGCCGGGATTTGAAACTTGATCTTCCGTGGCGGTTTGTGTTTTACCGGTTTATCAGTGTCAGTATCAATATCAGTACCCGCTTCTGGCTCATATTCTGGTGGCGATTCAGCAACAAAATTACTTTGGGCCAGCAGCAACTCGTGATCTTTTGTGGGAACCAGGGCTGTATAATTCAACATATCTGATAGAGAGTAACCAGAGGTTTTGCAGCTTATAGAGAAATCAAAGCTTGGCTCCTTGACGATTCGGTCAGAACAGTAACGATTGAGATCGTCCAATTTTTTTTGATTATGTTGGTTCAACTCTGCGGGGTAATTTTGCTTCAAATGATGTATAGCGGCTGCCACTTTCCCTTGTGACATCTGATAGTTTTGGGCCATAATAGATGCCGCATTGTTTGATAATTTGAAATAACTATCTTTAACTATTTGCGCCTGTTGCTGGAGCTGAGTAAAGTTCTTCACCATATCCTGTTGATATAACCTACTAAACGCTTCATGGGCATCTCGAATGTCATCATTGGATCGATCCGCTTTATTTAATTCAGCAATGACGGCTTCGATAAATTGCTTAAACTCTCTGGCTTTGGAGAATTTCTTCTTAATGAATTTTTGTGCCTTAAGAATGGTCTGAATTGAGGACTTAAACGCATCGCCATGGGTCAGAAGGGTCTCCACTTTTTCAATGTAGTTGTTTTCAGTGACCTTATTGGAATACTCCTGCAAACTGCTTTTTTGATTTGCTACATTCGGAAAAAGCGAATTGAAATTTTCAACCGTCTCCTTAAGGGTGCTCAAAGCCGCCAGGAAATGATCCGCCATGAACCGGATGGAATCCGCTAGGTCAAAGTCATTGGTGTTCCAGTCGACTTTTCGTCCTGTATGGTCTTGAACTGCCAGCTCCATTAACAGTTCGACCGTCTTGTTTTTTTGATCGGCTGTCAGTCTCTTGGTCTTTGATCTAAAGGATGCGGTTTTGAATTTTGTCGCATTCATAAAGGCATCATGAACCGCTTTTTGGTCATGAGAAAACCAGGTTCCCGCATTGAATTTTACGGAAAGTCGGTCTGCTCGTAAAAGAGCCGCCAGTGTGGAAACAATGGTTCCGAAAGAATAGCCCCAGGGGGCTCCTGAAAGGTCAGACTCTAGCGATTTACCATCCACAAAACTTGATTTAATCTTGTCATTGATTTCTTCGACCACTTTTAGGTGATCTCCGGTAAAATTTCCATTGGCATCAAAAAATTTGAAATCATCTCCTGAAAAAAGTTTGCTCAGCTGCTCCTTTCGGTTGCTAAATATTTTGGGCACCAATCCTTCAGACAGTTGAGTTGTGAGCCTTTTTGTGTAGATGTTTTTGACGAGTTTGCGCTGGATTTCGCTGATGGTTACTTTAAAGGTGTCGACATTGATCAGGTGTTCGTCGAATATATAGATCAAGGAGGCCTCTTTATAGGCTTTTTCGATTTTGATCCGGAGATCCTTTTCCTTTTCCTCACGGATGATAGAAAAATCCCGCATGATCTGTCGCTTTATGGGATCACTTTCATTGGAATATTTTTCTTCCATATATCGATAGCGGCTTATTTCGCCGATCTCTTTGTCAATATGAGGAAAGTCCTTGTTATCGGGTATCAGGGTTATCAAGTCTTTGTTATGCTGGGTTTCCATTTTGACAGACTCGATAAAATCCTGCCTGTTTTCATTAATATTAAAAAGGCTAAAGACGGAGAGTTTCAAGCGCTTGCTACCAGATGGGCACAGCTCATCATCTTGATCAGACAGAACACTGAATTTGAATGATTCAGCACCATCATTGAATGTGGCGATCGGTGTAAATAGCTTATAGTCTTTAAGGTAGTTAATCAGTGAGCGTTTTTTGCTAAAAAGGGGCACGTCAAAGTCTTTCATCTCCTCAAGAAGTTTGCCCTCAAGATCTGAAGTGATTTTGTAGATGTTATTGGACACTAACAGCACTTTTGCCTCTACCAGTATTTTTAGAGCCTCTTCTATTGTCGGCTTAACATCGTAATAGGTGGTGATATCTTGAATATAGCTTTTGGTGATGTTTTCGGCAGTTGGTGAAACAACTTCGGAGTCAGCAAGCAGGTGGATGGTTTTGCACAACTTTTCCCC
>Ga0307989_1001166_pt1 | contig 14760 bp, 12 predicted proteins | sample EllFjometagen185_FD_203164 | JGI IMG/M metagenome (GOLD analysis project Ga0307989, IMG submission 203164) | Marine microbial communities from Ellis Fjord, Antarctic Ocean - #185 | ecosystem: Environmental > Aquatic > Marine > Unclassified | place: Southern Ocean | collected 2014-10-08
ACTTTCACCCTCAACTGCAAAAAAAGATATGCATGAGAAATTCCACATTTATGAAAAGCATGGAGTAAAAGAGTACTGGATTGTCGATCCCGGCAATAAATATATCAGAATATTTCATTTGCAGACTGAAGGTAAAGATGCTGGTTCATATGATGACGGCATCTTAATCCCTCCGGCTGACTGGAGAGAGGAAAACTCTATTGCGGCATCAGCCGTGCTGGATGGATTTAAGATTGATACGAGAGAACTTTTTGCTAATATCTAATCCAATTTAAAAATAATGTCATCTTATTATTCTATGAAACAACAAACGGTTGAATTTTAACCGAGAGTTATAATGGAGCGGGAAAGTTGGTTACGAAAGCGTTGATACAGGTAATCAATTTATGGAAAAACGTATGCATATAATGAATCCAGCTGTAAATAATGTTCTGTCACAAATTTTAATTGTTTCTTATTCAGAATATCAAGCAATAAAAAAAGATAAAAAAAAAGGAAATCTCATATGCCGACTGCCATTCCACCGAAAATGTGTGTTTTCGTGGAATCGATACCGGGTACAAAAGTTTGGTCAGCTTGACACCCATTCTTACTATTCCCTTACCCATAAATAACTTACCACCTCATTCCCCAAAAAAATATGGCATTTTGTGGAAAAGGTACCGGGGACGGCTATAATTGGCAAAGATCCTATAAATCAGCCAAAAAACAAGTCATAAAAAACCCTGATGAACCAATAAGTTCATCAGGGAACATTCACTTAAGAAAGTTTCCGAAAGCTATTTAGAAGAAGAATAAATATTATTCCATGCATCGACCAGCTCAGTGCCACCTTCTTTATTCCACTGCTTAATAAATGCATCATATTCACTGATGTCTTTAACACCGCTGATAACAGAAAGAATGAAATCTCTTTCCAGCGAACCAAGGGAAGCGCCATACGTCCCGTTTATTTCGGGAGGAGGCAATGAAACTGTAGGATCGGCCACAGCAACAGAATCAGCAGCGTCTTTCATCCCTTGATATGTTCTCAGCACATCCTGATTTTCATCCTCTCCAGACTGGCCAATCTGCTGATAAGCCAGCTGTAAATTATCATTGGAGGTCATAAGCATAATCCAGGAATTACCTTTTTCTGCAGTATACTGAGGTGTTGCCATCAGCATTCCATCTTCTTTATTGTAATGAACACCTTCTTCACCCAAGAAAATCTTAGTAAAAGTATCTTTATCACTAAGGGCATCAAGAAATTTGATAGCTTCTTCTGGTTTTTTACTAGATTTGGGGATTACAGTGGCCCATTCAGGAGTAGTGCCCCAAAGCCAGGCAATGCCTTCTCCCTCATCCGAAAGTAAAGGCTTCATATAAGCCATTTCAGCCCCATCATTCTGTCTGACAGCACCATTAGCTGACCACCACCACCAAGCCCAAAAAGAAACCGCAACTCTACCAGAAGCGACCTTAGTCTGAACCATCTGATCTGTATTGGCAGCAAACTCAGGGTCAAAAAGACCTTCTTTCGTAAGATCACTCATAAAAGTAAGATAATCAACAAAACCTGGCATTTTAACACGGGGAACAAGTTGGCCATTCACATCATACCAGGCATTATTACAGATGCCAAAGGCACTGGAAACCGTATCAATTACAGGGAAACCAGAGGCCCCAGTGAAAGGAGTATAACCTTCACCATCTCTGATGACAATTAAAGCATCCTTAAACTCCTGAGGAGTTGTAGGCTGAGAAAGATTATACTTGTCAAAAATATCTTTTCGATACATAGAACCAGCAATACTGGCAGCCTGTGTACGCTTAATAGGCACAGCATAAGTTTTCCCATCTAACGTTACAGGTTCAAACCATTCTTTGGATGTATTAGCGAGAATGTTGGTGCCAAACTCAGCTAATAGATCATCAAGCTCATAAAAGAAACCCTTGGGTATCAGCTCTTTGGCAACTCCAATACTAGAAAGGCGGATGAGATCATAATCATCACCAGCAGCTAAAAGCAGGTTGAGCTTTTGGGTTCTCTGAGTAGGATCATCGGGCAATTTATCAAACACCAAATTGAAACCGGTCAACTCTTCAGTTAAAGCGGTTACAGGGTCAACGTTCATGTCATCATCAGGATTCATATCTGTGAGAATCTTCAACGTGACAGGACCATCTTCAGAATCATTCTGACCATTACTAAAAGCCGGCATTATGAACAGACACAAAACTATGAGACAAACCCATATTCTTTTCATACAAAACTCCTTTGAAAATTATATTTTAGTATTTGTAACAAATACTATTTATTGATCAACCTTTAACAGAACCGATGAGCATCCCCTTAACAAAGTGCTTCTGGGCAAAAGGATATATCATCATAACAGGTACGATTGAAACGAACACAGAGGTGGAGCGCACCACATCAGGAATAGATGATACGTTCTTGGAAGCCACATCAGAAATATTACCCGAAGTACTACCCATTGCTGCATACACCAGCTCATAAATATAAACTTGAATGGGACGTAAATGGGGCTTTGAAATAAACAACATCGGGAAGAAATAGGAATTCCAATAACCAAAAACCGAATAGATAGTGATAGTGGCAATAACCGGTTTTGCCAGGGGGGCAATTATGGTAAAGAAGATTCGGAGATTAGAAGCTCCTTCGATCTGCGCTGCTTCACTAAGTGATTCGGGCATTCCCTCAAAATACGTCTTAACTATCAGCATATTAAAGGTATAAATGACATTAACCAGAATGACAGAAAAGAGATTGTTCATTAATCCTAAGTTCTTAATTAAGAAGAAAACGGGGACGATAGATGGGGTAAGAAGCCAGCTTATCACAAAAGCATACAGGATAATTTTTCTTCCTTTAAAATATGGTTTTGAAAGGGGATAGGCCACCATAATAGTCAAGAGCACGCTGATAAAAGTTCCCACAGTTGCTAAGAAAGTCGATGATAGGAAGGAATTTCTGAACTGTCTGTTGCCAATAACATTGATGTAGGAATCCAGCTGAAAATCCTTGGGCCACAGACCAACTTCTCCCCTGATTACAGGATATGCACCGCTGAGCGATTTTGCTAAAAGGTGAAAAAAGGGAATAAGAAACAAAGTGCAGATTATAAGGAGCACTAATGTGTTAATTAGAGAAAAGGGAGAAATCTTTCTAGAATTACGATTCATGTTTTTCATCTTGTGCCTCCTTACCATATTGATTTTCCAAAAAGCTTTTTGCTGGCAAAATTGCTTGAATAGATAATAATTAATCCTGCTATAGCATTGAGCATCCCCGCTGCGGTAGAGAAGCTGAATTCCATGGCACCCAGACCCTTTCTGTATGAGAAGGTCTGTAATATATCCCCAGTGGAATACACTGTGGGATTCGCCATAATCAGCACCTGCTCAAATGAACCGGAAGCCACTTGCATGCCAATGGTCAAAACAAAAACCATGGCAATCGTTGAGCTAATATTCGGAAGTGTAATGTGCCACATTTTTTGGAATCGATTGACCCCATCCACAATAGCCGCTTCATACTGCTCCGTTCCTATTCCTGCAATGGCTGAAAGATAGATAATCGTGGCAAACCCTGAGGATTTCCAGCCATCTGTAAGGACAAGGATGGTTCTAAAATATTTGGGATTGATTAGAAAAGAGAGCCTTTCCATCTGAGGAATATTTAGGAGGGAATTGAGGAGTCCGTCAGTTTGCAGGATTTGATTGAAGAGACTACCAACAACAACCCATGATAGAAAATTAGGAAAATACATTATAGTCTGAGCGAATCGTTTAAAACGATTGACTCTGATTTCATTAAGCATAAGTGCAAAAATGATGGGGATTGGAAAGAGGAATATTGTTTTCAACCCGGCAATAATGAACGTGTTTTTTACAGCATTTAAAGCTGCTGGGTTATCGAAAATCCGCATAAAATGCTTTAATCCGACCCATTCACTGTTCACGATGGCCGAAAAAATCGTATCGCCTCCATTTAACTTAAAATCCTTAAAGGCTATCACATTCCCTAAAAGGGGCAGGTATTTAAAGATGAGAAGAAATAGTATACCTGGCAGAACAAGGATATACAGGTCGTAATTTCTTTTAATATATCGTTTGAAATGGTTCTTTTTTTTCGTTCCCATAATTTACATATTTACCTTTGTCAAAATGATTATATTATTGACCTAATATATAATACTATTAATATGAACAGAAAATAATAGTACAAAGAAGCTATATTTCGACTTGAATTGTAGATATGATGATTTTATATATCTACAATTCAACAAAAACTTTTCTTCGAGGCTGAAATAAATATATATAATTATATTTATTTTTAGATTTTTTCCAGGTCTTTTTTTTTATGGCAGTAAATCCATGTCATTTAAATTATGTTTTTTGATAAATGACATCTTTGGGATTTTCAGGAAATGAATGAACTCCTCTAAATCTATTCATCTGATAACACCGTTCAAGGGCTAACTCTTGCCGTGCAAATGTTTTCAATTTAAACCCCTCAAGGGCTTGCTCATACTTGTTAGCCTTTAGCTGCGAGATGGAATACTCCCTCAGTTCTTCGGCTTTTGTCACATTTGTGGTAAGCAGATTGTGATGCTCTTTGGGGTCATCTTCCAAATTAAAAAGAAGCTCCCCCCCTCCATTCGCATGGAATATGTACTTCCAGGGTGGAGAAAGAGCCATCATTCTAAAATCAATTGTTCCGGGCTGACTTGTATAACCCATAAGAACATCACGTTTCTTCTCCTTTTGTTTTGAAGATAGGATATTGTACAGATCAATGCCCTCTCTCAACTCAGGTTTAAAGGTAGCTTTCGTAACCAGCCCAAATATATCTTCCAGGGAGACAAGAGCTTCGGAGGTTCTGTTTCCCTCGAAGCAATTAGGCCATGAGACAATAAAGGGAATATGACAAGATTCTTCAAAGAAGTTCTCCTTCTGCACAGCGTGGTGATCCCCTAAATATTCGCCATGGTCTGATGTGAAGATGATCAGCGTCTCTTCGAAAAGGTTTTTTTCCTTCAGCTTGTCGATGATGCGGCCCACACACCAGTCCAGGTAACTGATTTCTCCATAATACCGGGCTCGCAGTGTTTTGATATGGCTCTTGCTGAGATCATCAGCAAAAACAAAATGTTTGTTCCACCTGACACGTTCATCCATATAATCAATTTCTTCCGGGCCCAGTTGGGGACCTCTCATTTTATCTGGGTCATACATTCTATTGAATGGAACAGGAGGAGCAAAGGGAGGATGGGGTCCAACAAAGGAGCAGACGCCGAAGAAAGGTTTCTTATCAGATTTATCAATCTGCTCAATAACCCGGTCAGATACCCAGGCCTCACTGGTAATCTCCTTAGGGAGGGGGCTCATCTGAGGCTGATAATACATCTCAGTTCGCTCTCCTTGGGGCTGTTCGATATGGCTGTAAGCCGGTTGTGACCAGAGATATCTGGCATAAGAATCAGGGTAACCATCCATCTCTTCGCACCGCTGATAGACTTGGTAGCCTAAATCTTCTTCTGTAGGAATAGTGTGAAACTTACCAATTCCAAAGGTTCTGTACCCTGCTTTACTCATAGTACGGGCCAGATAATCACCGCATCTCTCTTCCGTTTTTTCCTTTAGATGATGGGGGACAGAAGGCTCTTCATTCTGGAAATAGCAGGTTGTCAGAGGGGAGCAGCCTGTCCTAATCGTATACCTGGCTGGGACACACACGGGGCATGGGGAATAAGCCTGTGTGAAGGCCGTTCCCCGGCTTACCAGGAAATCAAGATTTGGAGTGTGTATTTCCTCATTACCTAGAGAACTGATTGTATCATATCGCATCTGATCGGCCATGATGAGGAGAATGTTAGGTCTATCTTTCATGGGTAATTTCCTTTGTCTGCCGAATTTGAAGAAGCTTTAGGCTGAAGCAGGGAAGGGAGCCTTTAAGGCTTATAGAACCGCCTTTTATCTCCTCTCTCCTTACTGTTGCTTCGGGAAATTGCGAACTGAGAATATATTTTTCCGAAAGGGTTTTCCAAAGCTCCTTATGAGCGGTGATTTTCAAAGCATGCAGGACATCGCTCTGATCTTCTGAGTAGATAAAGTCATCCTTTTCTAGACCGAAATGGGTTTTATCTTCTATCCACAGGGGCCAGAAATCCCCTTCCAGTTCCTTAAGATTAATTTCTTCAATATCCACTTCCTTAGTAAAAGGGGTGTTCTTCAAAGTCAAGTTATACTCCATATCTGTGCCTCTCTTCTCCATATCGGGAGCATGATGAACGAGCAAGACACGAATAATTTTCTGTTCCTGATGATAGGAGCAGAGAAATGATAGCTCCTTGCCTTCTTCTGTTAATTGGATAAGATTATCATCTTGCATGGAAGAGATCATTCTCAAGGCGTGAGTGGATGCATTTTCAAGGCCATGAAATAAACCTGAAGTCCGAAGGTATGACCAGCGTGACCAGAGTGAGACCTCTGATTGGAGCATTTTAAAAAAGGAAAGGGCCGTCCAGGAGGCATCAAACATACCCCCGACGCTCAGGCCGTGCCAGAGCCACTTCCCGTCGCTTCCGAAACAAAAACCCCCTTCACTGACTTCAATTGGAACATCAAGGAATCCTCTTTTGTCTAAAACATTCCTCGTTCTAGCAACCTGGGCCTCAAAGAGGCTTAAATCAGCGCTGGGGGAAAGATTCGAAGAGATTCCCTCTAGCTCTGTGGGGCATTTATCATAATAGGAAATGGCAAACATAGTCATCCGGCTGCCTTTTTTACCTGTGGCGTAATTTGTACCTTCTTCACAGTGGGAGATAAAATCAGCAGGGTCCCAAATACCTCCGGTCGATTCGCCTGTCATCATGGCATGGGAACCCACTTCGAATGTCCCGACTCCTAATACTTTTTCCATAGCAAAAAGAGTCCAATCATAGAGCTTGCAGAATTCATCTCTCGATGAATCGCCCGTCCCGTCATAAGCCTTCCACCAGGTCCCATTTTCCATTTCAGTACCAATAAACCAGCGCCATTTTAGGACCTCTTCGTCTCCGAAAGCTTCAATCAGGGCTGTGATTAGGGCTGTGATATAATCGGCAAAAACCTGGTAATCATCGGGAGGACGGATATTCACCCTAAACCAATCAATTTGAGGTTCAGACGAATATTTAATGGGTACCCCATGAAGCTTTATCAGGGGCTTGACCCCTTGGTTTAATATATTTCTGCAAGCCCTAACCAGAGGGGTGAAATCATAATCATCTGTGACAGATCTGTCAGAGGGATCTTTAAAGAGATCTCGATTGAACTCGCTAATATCAGAATCTCCAGAGCTTCTTCTATGGCCAAGATAGGAACCACCGGTTGCAATGAATAGCTGGATTTCCTCAATCCAGGGATAATTGTCTTTTAGCCAGTTCAGTGGCATTTTTTCGGCCCATTCATGGAAAAGCCTCTCATCAGGAGTGGTACCCAAATAATGCCACAGGCTGATATTACTGAATCGGTTTCCGATGATTTCCTTATTTGTTGCGCAGTCTATCATTTTTTTCATAGGTCTTCCTTCTCTTTTTTAAGCTAGAAATTCTTTGCCTGCTTTCAGGTATATTTTGTAACTTTCCAGAGAAACTTCTGGAGGAGTTTGATGATCAACCGCAGGGACAAAGCCCCCTTTATCATAAAGAGATTTTAGGCTTTCAAACTCCATGTAGATAGCCTCTTCGCCTTGTGATATTTTCCTTTTATCATAACCCCCCAAGAATCCTAAATCAGGATTCTTCTCCCTAAGAGTTAGTAAATCCATTCCTGCCTGCCTCTCAAAAGGGCTGATACAATCATAGCCCAAGGAGGCAAACCAGGATGAGACATCGCTGATGTCCCCATCTGAATCGATGCCTGCTAAGCAATTGGGATGTTTGATTTCTTCAACAAGGTGTTTGTGGTAAGGTTCCAAAAACTCATCGAACATCGATGGGGATATCATCGAGCCTTTGTTATAGGCCATATCTTCAGAAATGCAGATAATATCAGGCTCTCCGACTTCATATATCATCTGAATCACCTTGATATTAAACTCTAAAAGATTCTTGTTCACTTCGTGCATAAGATGGGGGTTTTCATAGAACATCATTAAATGTTCAGTCACTCCAAAAAGCTCTCTGGGGTGCCAAAAAAAACCATGCATTGGGACCCAGTGAACACCATTCTTCGCTTGTGTTTTCTCCCTTTCTATTGCATAGGCTTCAATGCGATCTTTAACAACTTCAAGATTAAACAGGGTTTTTTGTACTTGATGGAACTCTTGGACAGAGGTGATCTTCTCCCGGCAATTTGCTTCATCGACAAAGGGAAAAAAGAAGCTAAAAGTAAGGGGAGCCAGTTCAAAGTAGTCATGCAAGTCTTCGGTGGTCTTCACTGATAGGGGAAGCCCTTCATTGTACCAGCGGGAGAGGGTTCCTTGATTGTATGGCATTAACTCTAGCTGGGGGAGTGAGCCTGTGGGAGTATTATTTAACAGACAAGCCTTGAATGATTCGGATGCACTCATGGATTTTCTCCCTCTACTCATACTTAAGGCATTCATGTATGACATCCTTAATCTTAGCAGTGGCTAAGCCTATCACAGTATCAGAAGCCCCATAATAGATACGAAGAGTTCCATCATCATCAAGAAGCGCATTGCAGGTGAAGACGACATTCATGACTCTGCCACGCATTTCATAGTCATGTTCTGGATAAAGAAGGAAATCCCGTGTGTATGCCAGGATGATAGAAGGATCATCAAAGTCGAGGATCATAGCTTTCAGTCGGTAAACGAAACCATTGCAGGTTTGAGAAACGGTATGATATATCTCCAGCCACCCTTTGCTTGTGCGAATCGGCACGGACCCAGCCCCCATCTTATGGCCGTCTGTAAAAACTTCTCCCCTATAGGTCAGAGGTCTGGATTTCCCCCAGAAAATCAAATTGGGAGACTGAGATAGCCACATGGAACAGGGTTCTAATTCATTCCCGTAGGGGCGGTCAAACCTTGTGAAAAGCCCTTCGTTTTTTTCAGGGAATAGGCAGCCGTTTCTGTTCCCCAACTCGCTTCCAGTGGTAACCCGCTCAAAATACTGGAAATCTTTTGTCTTTAAAATACCGATTCTGGCCTGGTTCTGCTCCAAATCACTGGCATAGAGAATGAAAAATTCATCCCCGATTTTTGTAATCCTCGGATCATATGTGTTCATCTCAGGATGATGTGGATCGACAGGGGGCATTAGAACTGGTTTGTCATCGGGTATAAAGTGGATCCCATCTTTTGACCGGCCGATCCAGAGCCTGTGGATATCATCCAGAGTCGTGACGTCCATCATCATGATAGTCTCATCCCCAAACTGAATGGCTCCGGGATTAAAGGTATACAAGACTTCTATAGGCATCATGGAAGGAGACATCACAGGATTCCCCTCATATTTAGTAAATATTCTATTCTGTTTCATATTGTTTCTCCTAAAAATTTGTTTCATTCTCAATCGAAGTGAGGGGAACTTTGCACTTATAGACCTCTGTTCCCCTGTGTTATTCCATGACCGTTCTCATAATAATATCATTCTGACTGGCCTCATCCAGGTTGGTGAAATAGTCAACATAGCCACCGACTCTCACCATGAGATCCCTGTATTTTTCCGGATTCTTTCTGGCATCTTCTAAAATTGTGTGATCCAAGCAGTTCATCTGAAGGTGAGAGCCTCCTTTCTGAAAATAAGTATCCACTAAGATTTTCGTTTTTTCCAGAGAGGCTTTATCTTTGAGAAATGAGTTGTGAACACGAATCTGCCCAATCGTACCTCCCGCCCAGTGCTCCCCGTCAAGTTTTGCCATAGAATTTAAAAGGGCAGTGGGGCCATTTTTCTCTGTTCCGATAAAAGCGGTATTACCGGCAGCCAAAGCTTCCCCCGCATAACGGCCATCCGGCGTAGCCGGCGTCATTAATCCCTCATAAACATGGGAAATTCGGGGTATCATTTCAAATAACCATTCCCCATCTGTGTAAACACTCTTTCGGCTAGGAGGATAGGGAGCCATGGCCTCCTTACTGATACGCTCCACCTGGGGAATAAGTGAATCCACATAATCATCATCATTGCCGAATTTGGGAGCATTGAAGAGCTGCTTACGAATATCTTCATACCCTTTAAAGTTGGCAAGAAGGGCATCCTTCAACTCTACCTGTGTGATTGATTTTTCATCAAAGACACATTTTTTCACAGCAGCAAGAGAGTTTACCGCAGGGATAAAATCACTATGCCCTAAGGTCCCATGAAAATAATCCAAAGCTTCCATCAAGCTCCTGCCCCTTTCAATACAGCCATTCATCAGAGCAGAGGCAAAAGGAAGGGGTCTTAAATCTACATGCAGTTGATCCATCATTGTGATTCCAGCGGCCACATATCGGGCAAAGTATTTCACAGTAGTCTCAAAGGCGCCTATAAATTCCTTCCAGGAGGTATATTCTCCAAGAGAAGGAACGATGGGGCCCATTTGCTTATTGTTGTCCGGCATTATGCCCCCATTCATTATCAGCTCCAGTACTCGAATGAGGAAGATTGGCCGGGCAACACCACCACCTAGAAGCTTGCCGCCGATGACAGTTTCGTTACATCCAGCCTGACAAAATTCATAAGCATCAGCAGAAGGGATCCCTCTTTTCATAAGCCCTGGAGCATAATCCTCATCATTTATCATGGAGATAGAGGCATCCCCCTTCTTAACCGATTCAAGTATCTTCAGTGTGATCTCATTATCAAGGTTTCTGTGCCAACGAACCAAAAGGGAGGGCTGAACCATTTTCGTAGCCCTGTCTGCCTCAATCAAAGCGTGGGAGAGAGCATTCGTCATGTCATTCCCTTTCTCATCTCTACCACAGATGGTAATCGTCTGGGTTAGGGATATTTTTTTTCCTCCTAATGTGATCTCCATGCATTTCATGAATAACCCTTCAATCATCTCAAGGGCAAAATCCTCATCTAACGCCCCCAAAATGACATCCTTCTCATATTGAGGAAAAGCATACTGATCCAGCCTGCCCAAAGAAATGGCAAAACCATTTTGCTCAACATGCATAATCAGATGAATAAACCAGACGGCCTGAAGGGCTTGGTGGAAATTTTCCGCCGGGAATTCGGGTGCTTTGCGGCAGGTCTCTGCGATGAGAAGGAGCTCCTTCTTCCGCTTTGGATCCCTCTCCTTAAGAGCTAACTCGTCGGATAGACGTGCAAACCTCTGGGAAAAACGAACCACCCCTTCTAAGGAGATGACCACAGCCCTATTAAAATGATAGCCCTTGGCATCTTTTGCATAGCACTCATCCATTTTTGCCTTGGCGTTGTCTATGTAATACCGCAGCCCATGGGACACTACTTTGTCATACTGAACCACAATATGGCCTTGCCCCTCGTCTCTTCCATAAGGATTGCCGCAAATTTCCCGGGTATCCCGCATCTCCTGAATTTCTTTGGGGATGACAGTATCAGCAATTTCATGCATGCATTTCCCCCTCCAGAATTCACGGATTTCATTAAACTGATCTTTTTCTTCCTTCGAATCAAAATCTGATTCATCCAGTTCTCTGTCAAAATCAAAGTGGATATAACGGATGACGACATCCTGAAAAGTGTATTCCGGATAGAGTTCATAATTGCCCAGCTTATCAGCGTAATTCCCAACAATGAGCTCATTTTCTCGTATAAATATCGTCTTTTCATCCAGCACCTTCGCTAGAGCTAAAGCTTGCTGAACAACAGGAACTTCTGTTTGATTCTCAGTATAAGCCGCTGTGACTAACTTGGCCCTCTCTAAGCTCCAGGCATTGGAAGTCTTAAAAAAATCTTCTTTTAGTTTTTTTGTACGTGCACTCATAATTCTAATTACTCCTCATTTTCAATCGATACAAGGGAAGTAAAAGCAATTTTGCCTTTGCTTCCGAGCGAGTGCGTAAAACGCACAGGTTTAATACAGAGCCACCTTGAGGCGGAATAGGCCACTATAGTGGGCGATCGTCCAGGGCTCTGCCCTGGGGTATAATACTTCTTTATTGTATAGTCGATTCAATTCCCTCTTTTTCGAAATACGCAACAATATTATTCAGTGAGTTTTGGGTCGGTAGGGGGACATCTACCATGGAATACTGTAAACCCATTTGACTGTACTTGCCCCTGCCGTAATGATGGAGGGGCATAAGATCAATCGGACCCTTAAAACCACTTTCCTTGGCCAAACGAATAATAGCATCAAGGTTTTCAGCTTTATCAGTCAGACCCGGGATGATAATGACTCTCATTCTAACAGGGATGGTCTGATTGACGGCCCACATGAAATTGAGATGGATCTGTTTGTTGCTAACCCCAGTATAATCTTTATGAACCTTCTCATCCATTGGTTTTATGTCAAACAGGAGGCCATCAACACAATTAACTGCCCTCTGAAAAAGTGATGCCGAAGCGTATCCGCTGGTATCTAAATAAACACTAAGCCCTTCTTTATGGCAGGCTTCCGAAAGCCCCAAAACAGCATTGATTTGGAGTAGGGGTTCGCCCCCAGAAAGGGTCACCCCCCCAGAAGAATTATTGTAGTAATCAACGTCTTTTCTTATGATATTCATAACATCGCTTTGAGACATCATTTCCCCATGAAGACTCAAGGCTTCACTCGGGCAAGCCTTGACACATCTTCCCATTGCCTCGCACTGCTGGTAAGCAATATGATGGTTATGGTTCTTAAATTGGTGAACCTGTTGTGAGCATGTGAACATGCATTTTCGACAGGATACACACAACTCTTTGTTATACATCAGGACTTTACTGCTAGGTATTGATTCAGGATTATGGCACCACTGACACTTAAGGGGGCAGCCTTTCATGAAAACAGTGGTCCTAATACCTGGTCCATCATGAATACAGCATCTTTGAATTTTTAATATATTGATTTTTTCTTCCAATGCAATAGAACCCCTTTATAAGCAATTTCTCTTTTTAATACATATATTAATAATTGATATCATCTAGACATACAATGGTTTTGATTGTGTTATATTTGACTCCAATTGGTGCAATATATTATTTGATTTGATAAATTTCCTTCTGATAATAGAATTTATCTTTTTTGACATTATTTATATTTTCTGTCTTTACAAGTAGTTAATTAAATTATATAAGTAAGAAATATAATTTCTTTTAACTGGAGAAGAAGGTATGGTTTGTGACCGATTGTGTTCTATCTTAGAGTTGCCAGATCATCTGCTGACAAAGAAAACTTCAATAAAAATCTCCCGAGAGACAGTGCCTTACTGGAAGAGAACCTGGGGTTTCTCATGTAAAAAAAGACATCTCGATTGTCATGAAATTAGTTATATTGTAAAAGGGTCTATCGCTGGAACCATTAATAATCAAAAGGTGGATCTTACTGCGGGTGATATGTTTTGGTTGAATCCAAGAACACCCCATTCACTGCAATGGCCAAAAGATTTGATTTATTATACTGTTCGCTTTTCCATATTCTGTGATAACAATGAAATGATTCTCAATGAACCTTTTTTTATTCTTAAAAATTTGAGCAATCAAGAGTTTATTTTCCGGAATCTTACATTTGTTTTAAAGGATCAATCAAAGCAACTATTCAGGCAAGAACAAATAAAATCCTATTTGACCTTGATAGCAATAAATATTGCTAATAATCAATATTTATCACAGAAATCATCTGAACGAAGAGAATTTTCTCTATTCGAAAAAGAGAAACTTATTCAATTTTACCAGGAACATGGTTTCCAGAATACCAGTTCTAATGAACTTGCAGATCACTTAAATTTTTCAAGGGACTATTTTTCCCGAATTTTCAAAAATACATATAATAAGAGTGTGAGGTCGTGGGTTTTTGAGGAAAAGATGAAGTATGCTGCCCGATTGATTATTGATACTGATCTAAATTTCTTATCAGTGGCTGAGCAAATTGGCTATGAGGATTATTATTTATTTTCCAGGCAGTTTAAGAAAGTGTTTGGTATTTCCCCCAAAAAATACCAGATTCAGCAAGGACAGCTTTTTCATTTAGAACCAGAACAGAAAAAAGTGTTCGATTCTCAAACAAGTATTTCATTTTGATCCGGCTCAGGGAATATATGTATATACTTGATATTTTTTCCAGTAGTATATATCTCTCTCTACAATTACGTTCCTTGACCAGAACGTTTTAAGATTCGGTTTTTATACCGAATGCCATTATCATTGTCAGGCAGTACAATGTCTACTGTGCTTCTGCCTGAACAAATCTCGAATACGTTATCAGCTAAAAAATCTATTTCATTGGCACTCTTATCATCAAAATCAAGAGACTGATGCAGTTCTAAAATGACAGAATTTTCAAAACAATCAACGGCTGTCTCTAAATCACTCCAAGGGCTGACATGCACTCTGTGTAGATTGGGCAGGGTTTTAATGTGTTTAAAGAAGGGGGTTAGATTGCCGCAGCTATGTACATACCACATTGGGAAGCTTTTAACTATTTCTTTTTGATAGGGAAAAACAAAATCCAAATAATCTTTTTCAGAAAACATATTATTGCTAATATGGTCTTCACCAGCAAGATACATGAACTTACCACCTAAACTTGTGAATGAATGGAAAATGAACATATTAAAGGCGTTCTCCCAATTTGGCGTTTTAAACCAAGGATCATTTTCATAAAAATTCATGAGTGAATGATTGTAAA
>Ga0307989_1001168_pt1 | contig 14753 bp, 14 predicted proteins | sample EllFjometagen185_FD_203164 | JGI IMG/M metagenome (GOLD analysis project Ga0307989, IMG submission 203164) | Marine microbial communities from Ellis Fjord, Antarctic Ocean - #185 | ecosystem: Environmental > Aquatic > Marine > Unclassified | place: Southern Ocean | collected 2014-10-08
TGGAATATCTTCAAAACAATTAATATCGGCTAAATTAACAATTTCAAAATTAGTAAGCATTGCTTGTACTTCTTTTAATTTATGTTGATTGTTGGTTGCAAAAACTAACTTCAATTTATTCATGGTGATAGGGTTCGTTTTTTAAAATTGTAAAAGCTCTATATAGTTGTTCAATCATAAAAAGTCGAATCATTTGATGAGAAAATGTCATTTTAGATAAGGATATTTTCCCTTGTGATTTTTTATAGACGGCTTCAGAAAACCCATAAGGTCCACCAATTACAAATACTAATTGTTTAATGCCTGAGTTCATTTTTTTCTGAAGGTATTTTGAAAATTCTATGGAGCGAAACTCTTTTCCTTTTTCATCTAACAAAATTAAAACATCAGTTGCAGTTAATTTTTTTAAAATGAGTTCTCCTTCTTTTTCTTTTTGTTGAGCTTGACTTAAATTCTTTACATTTTTAATATCTGGAATAATATCCAGTTCGAAATTAATATAATGTTTTAACCTATTTTGGTAGGTATCTACCAAAGTTTGTAAATTTTTATTATCGGTTTTACCAATGGCTAATAATTTAATTTTCATAAAGCAAATATAAAAAGAATTAAAGATGAATTTTTTGAAAATAAAAAAGTTATTTTTGTTTTAAAATAAGCTTCATATGATTAGTAAAAAGCAATTTGAAAAAGAACTTGATATTATTATATCAAACGCTGTTAGAGAAGATGTTGGGGGAGGAGATTACAGCTCACTTGCATGTATTCCAGAAGAGACCAAAGGGAAAGCTAAATTATTGGTAAAGGAAGATGGTATAATTGCAGGTGTTGAATTTGCAAAACGAATTTTTAACTATGTTGATGTAACTTTAAAAGTAGAAACTTTAATTAACGATGGTGAAAAAGTTAAATGTGGTGATATTGTTTTTTATGTTTCAGGTAGCTCACAGTCAATTTTAAAAGCTGAGCGTTTGGTATTAAATGCAATGCAGCGTATGAGCGCGATAGCTACAAAAACCAAAAAGTTTGCTGAATTATTAGAAGGAACAAAAACTAAAATTCTAGATACTAGAAAAACAACTCCAGGTATTAGAGCTATTGAAAAATGGGCAGTTAAAATTGGCGGAGGAGAAAACCATAGATTTGCATTGTATGATATGATTATGTTAAAAGACAATCATATTGATTTTGCTGGCGGAATTACAAAGGCTATTAAAAAAACTAAGAAATACCTAAATGAAAATCTCCTCGATTTAAAAATAATTGTGGAGGCAAGAAGTTTGGAAGAGATTAAAGAAATTCTAAAATCCAAAGGAGTTCACAGAATTTTAATTGATAATTTTAATTATGATGATACTCGAAAAGCAGTTGCACTAATTGGAGACAAATGTCAAACTGAATCTTCCGGTGGAATTACTTTAGAAACTGCTAAAAAATATGCCGATTGTGGTGTAGATTATATTTCTTCGGGTGCTTTAACGCACTCCGTTTATAATATGGATTTAAGTTTAAAAGCTGTTGAATGACAAAAGAAATTGAAAATAGTTTAGATAAAATTCCAATTGTAAATTGGCTTGTTCGCTTAATAAAAAGGATTAAAATTCCAGGTTTGCGAGGAATGTCTTTGTATGATGTAATTGAAATGTATGTTATTGGTATTGTAAAAGGCGCATTAACATCACGCGCAGGAGGTATTGCTTTTAGCTTTTTTATGGCATTGTTTCCTTTTTTACTATTTATTCTAACTTTAATTCCATATGTGAGAATTGAAGGATTTCAGCAAGATTTTTTATTTATGATTGAGCAATTATTGCCTCCAAATACAGCAGAATCTGTTCATGAAGTTATTGTAGATATTGCTAACAATCAATATAGTGGCTTACTTTCTTTTGGTTTTATAGCATCTATTTTTTTAATGACCAATGGTGTAAATGCTGTTTTGGGCGGATTTGAATATTCTTATCATGTAAAAGAAATGAGAAGTGTTTTACGACAGTATTTTATTTCAATGGGAATGGCAATTATATTATCTTTTATACTTGTTTTTACAGTAGCGATAATTGTTTATTTTCAAATAGGTATAGAAAATTTAATAGCCAAAGGATGGTTAGATGATGATGTGTTTTGGATAGAAAAAGGGCGTTTTGGATTCTTAGTCATTTTAATTTTTGTATCAGTTTCATTTTTATATAAATATGGAACAAAAGAAGTGAAACATCATTCTTTTTTTACACCGGGATCAATTTTAACAACATTATTAACCTTGTTAATGTTCAAATTATTTGCAGTTTATGTTTTAAAATTTGCCACTTATAACGAGCTGTATGGCTCAATAGGGACATTATTAATATTAATGCTTTTTGTTTGGTTAAATTCTATCATTTTATTGTTAGGTTTTGAATTAAATGCAAGTATGAGTAGACTTAAAAGATCACATTTAAAAGAAAAAACAAAATGAAAATTGTAGCAATGATTCCGGCACGATTTGAAGCAACTCGTTTTCCAGGTAAATTAATGAAAGATTTGGCGGGGAAATCTGTAATTTTTAGAACTTATGAAGCAACAAAATCCTCCAATATATTTGATGAAGTGTATGTAGTAACAGATAGTACTATTATTTTTAATGAAATTATTGAGAATGGAGGTAAAGCTATCATGAGTAAAAAAACACACGAATCAGGAAGTGATAGAATTGCTGAAGCTGTTAAAAATTTAGAAGTTGATATAGTTGTAAATGTGCAAGGTGATGAACCTTTTACTCAAACAAAACCTCTTGAGAAATTACTGGATGTTTTTAAAATTGATGATAAAAAGAAAATTGATATTGCTTCTTTAATGTTAGAAATTAATGAAGAAGATGAAATTAACAATCCAAATAATGTGAAGGTTGTAACTGATGAAAATAATTTTGCAATGTATTTTTCTCGTTCACCAATTCCATATGCTAGAGAAAAATCAGTAGCAACCTATTTTAAACATATAGGAATTTATGCCTTTAGAAAAGAAGCATTACTAAAATTTACAACTTTACCAATAAATAAGTTGGAAGCAACTGAGAAATTAGAGAATTTACGTTTTTTAGCAAATGGGTTAACTGTAAAAATGGTAGAGACAAATCAAATTGCAATTGGTATTGATACTCCTGAAGATTTGGTGAAAGCAAATGCAATTTTTAATAAATAAAGAAAAATTCAAAATTATTCAAAATGAGTTATATAAATAGACAACCAAAAGACTTTATTAAATCACTACAAATTATTCATTTTGCACTTTTATTTGTTGTAGTTGCTTTTGGAGCTTTTGTAGCAATAAATACTAGTGAAAACTTAGTGTTTACTTATAAAGAAGATAAATCTTTTCTTTATTTGGCTATTCTGATTGCTTTTATTGGTAACCTTTCAAGTAAGTTTTTATATGCTAAACTAATTAAGCAAATTCCTGCAAATACTGATTTATTTCAAAAAGCATCTAAATTTAGCACTGCTCATATTTTTAGAATGGCAATGTTAGAATTTCCAGCTTTAATGTGTATAATATTTGTAATGAAATCTAACAATAGCTTTTATTTTGTTTTAGTAGGAATACTAATTCTTATGATTTTAGCTATTTATCCTACAAAAGCTAAATTTGAAAAAGATGTTACATTAACAAGTAATGAAAAATCAACACTGGAAATACTTTAATTAGTTTTATTAATTTCGGATATTTGCAAACTAATTTTTAAAAATGGCACAAAAACCAAGCATACCAAAAGGAACACGTGATTTTTCACCTACTGAAGTAGCAAAAAGAAACTATATATTTTCAACCATTAAACAAGTTTTTGAAGTGTATGGGTTTCAGCCTATTGAAACACCTTCATTTGAAAATTCAAATACTTTAATGGGTAAGTACGGAGAAGAAGGTGATCGACTTATTTTTAAAATATTAAATTCTGGAGATTACTTAAATAAAGTAGATGATGCTTTGTTAACAACAAAAGATAGTTTAAAAGTAACTTCAAAAATTTCAGAAAAAGCATTGCGTTACGACTTAACGGTACCTTTTGCACGTTATGTTGTGCAACACCAAAATGAAATTGAATTCCCATTCAAACGCTATCAAATGCAACCAGTTTGGCGCGCAGATAGACCACAAAAAGGGCGTTTTAGAGAGTTTTACCAATGTGATGCTGATGTAGTTGGGAGCAAAGGTTTATGGCAAGAAGTGGAGTTTGTACAATTGTACGATGCTGTTTTTAGTAAGTTAAAATTATCAGGTACGACTATCAAATTGAATAATCGTAAAATTTTAGCTGGTATCGCTGAAATTATAGGAGAAGCAGATAAGTTAATTGATTTTACCGTTGCATTAGATAAACTTGATAAGATTGGAGAAAAAGGTGTAACTAAAGAAATGTTAGCTAAAGGAATTTCAGAAAAAGCTATTGAAAAAGTTCAACCATTATTTAGTTTTAATGGAAGCAATCAGGAAAAATTAAATCAGTTACAAAATATGTTAGCTGAATCTGAAGAAGGTTTAAAAGGAGTTGAAGATTTAAGATTTGTTGTAAATAATATTGAAAAATTAGGGTTACAATCTGCTAATTTAGAGTTGGATGTTACGTTGGCACGTGGTTTAAATTATTACACAGGTGCAATTTATGAAGTTTCTGCACCTGAAGGTGTAAAAATGGGTTCTATTGGTGGTGGTGGAAGATATGACGATTTAACAGGGATTTTTGGTTTAAAAGATGTAAGTGGCGTTGGAATCTCGTTTGGCTTAGATCGTATTTATTTAGTGTTAGAAGAATTAAATTTATTTGAAGAGGTAGCATTACCAAAACCAAAAGTATTGTTTGTTAATTTAGGTGAAAATGAAGCAGCCTATTGTATGAATGCTTTAGTTGAATTAAGAAAAAATAATATTAAATCGGAATTGTATCCAGATAATGCTAAAATGAAAAAGCAATTTAATTACGCAAATAAAAGAGGAATTCCTTATGTAATAATTGTTGGTTCAAATGAAATTAAAAATAATAATTTTACGGTAAAAAACATGAAATCGGGTGAACAGAAGTTATGTAATTTAGAAGAATTACTTAAAATCGACACTTTATTTTAAAAACTAAGTCGTAAATTTGCGCACTAAACAGAAAAAAATGTTTGAAGGTAAAAAAGGAATGGTAAACAATACAGATGAAATAGGAGATGACCACATTGGTTCTTCTGCTAAAACACCATTAAGAGCCGATGCTTTTGAAATTTCTGACCAAGAAAAATTGGATAGAATAGAAAACAGCGTTCGAGATATTCTAGATACATTAGGAATGGATTTAGAGGATGATAGTATAAAAGGAACACCAAGAAGAGTTGCTAAAGCATATGTGAATGAAATTTTTAGTGGTTTAAATCCCAAGAATAGACCAAAATTATCAACATTTGATAATAATTATAAGTATGGAGAAATGTTGGTTGAAAAGAATATCACTGTTTATTCTACTTGTGAGCATCACTTATTGCCAATTGTAGGAAGAGCTCACGTAGCTTATATTTCAAACGGTAATGTAATTGGTTTATCTAAAATGAATAGAATTGTAGATTATTTTGCTAAAAGACCTCAAGTGCAAGAGCGTTTAACAATGCAAGTAGTTCAAGCTTTACAAGAAGCACTTGGAACACAAGATGTTGCTTGTGTTATAGATGCGAAGCATTTATGTGTAAATTCACGAGGAGTTCGTGATATTGTGAGTAGTACGGTAACTTCAGAATTTGGCGGAGCATTTAAAAATCAAGAAACTAAAAGAGAGTTTTTAGATTATATAAAAATGGATACCAATTTTAACGAAATACAGTAGTTTTGGTATAAAAATAGTATAAAAAAAGCACCCAATTGGGTGCTTTTTTTATGAATAACTAATAAGAAATTTAGGGTTAAGCTTCTTTTTTAGCCAATTCTTCTTGTACGTTATTAGGTACTAATTCAAAACTTGAAAATTTAGTACTAAAACTTCCTCTTCCTTGAGTTATAGAACGTAACGTAGTTGAATACTTATACATTTCAGCTAAAGGAGTTCTAGCTTTTATAGTTTGGTATTTACCATCGCTATCCATTCCTAATATAATAGATCTACGAGATTGTAAATCGGTCATAACATTACCCATTAATTCTTCAGGTACTTTTACGGTTAATTCATGAACAGGTTCTAAAAGTTTAGGTTTTGCTTTTAAAAATGCATCCTTGAAAGCATGTGCTCCAGCAATTTTAAATGAAATATCATTTGAATCTACAGAGTGCATTTTACCATCAAATAACATGACTCTAATATCTCTTGCGTAAGAACCAGTTAAAGGTCCTTCTTCCATTACTTCTAAACAACCTTTAAGTACGGCGGGTAAATAACGAGTGTCAATTACACCACCTACAATACAGCTGTAGAAAATTAATTTACCTCCCCAATCTAATTCAACTTCTTCTTTTTTTCTAATATTAAAACCTTCTGGTTCAGGCATTCCTTCAAAATAAGGTTCAATTTTTATATGAACTTCACCAAATTGACCTGATCCTCCAGATTGTTTTTTATGCTTGTAACTTGTAGTTGCAGAACGTTGAATAGTCTCTCTATATGCAATTTTTGGTTGATCAAACTGGGCTTTAATTCCATAAAGATGTTGTAGCGTCCAATCAATAGTAGCCAAATGCAATTCACCTTGACACGATAATATCTGTTGTTTTAATTCTTTTGAATACTTTACAGTTACTGTAGGATCTTGACTATGAATTTTTCTCAATGCATCATTCAATTTCTCTTCATCATTTTTATCAACGGCAGTAACAGCTTTGTTTATTCTCGGTGCAGGATATTGAATTGGTTTTATAGTAATATTACTGTCCTTTGTTCTTAATGTATCATTGGTTTCAGTATATTTTAACTTTAAAGTAGCACCTATGTCACCAGCAACTAATTTTTCAACAGGTTCACGGTTTTTACCATCCATGATGTACAATTGATTCAAGATTTCAGTTTCTTCGTTTCTTGAATTTTCAAGTTTATCATTTTGTTTTATTTCACCCGATTTTACTTTGAAAAAACTAATTTGACCTAAATTTGGTTCGTATAAAGTTTTAAAAAGGAATAAAGAAGTTGGTGCATCTGGCTTGCATTCAATTGTTTCACCTTCCACACTTTGTTCAGGTTTTAAATCTGCAGCAGAAGGAGCAACGTTGTCAATAAAGCCCATTAATCTACCACTACCCATATCATTTAATGCAGAAATACAGAAAACAGGGAACATTTCGTGATTTAACATTCCTTTTTTAATCCCTTCACGCATTTCATCTTCATTCAATGTCCCTTTATCAAAATAAAGTTCCATTAAATCTTCATCATTTTCAGCCGCTTTCTCTACCAATTCATTGTGTAATTTATTCGCTATATCAATTTGATCCGAAGGAATTTCATGCTTTTCAGGTCTGCCACCTTTAGGTCCAAACTTGTACATTTTCATTTTAAGTACATCAACAATACATTGTGCACCGCCATCCATTAAAGGGTATTGAATTTTAACAGCGTTGTTTCCAACTAAATCTACAATACTTTTAAAACTTTCATTAAAATCGGCTTTAGGACTGTCTATTTGATTGATTACAAATAAGGTTGGTTTGCTATAACGATCAATATAATTCCAAATAATTTCAGTACCAACTTCAACACCATGTTGTGCATTTACAAGCGTAACAACTGAATCTGCCACACGCATAGTTGAGGCAATTTCACCTATGAAATCATCTAAGCCTGGAGTGTCAATAATGTTTATTTTGTAGTTGCGCCATTCAGTGTGTAGTGGAGTGGCAAAAATGGAAGTTTCTCTTTCTTGCTCAATTTCGTGGTAGTCTGAAACAGTATTCTTGTTTTCTACACTACCACGGCGTTTGACTAAGCCAGCTTCATAGAGCATTGTTTCTGCTAGTGTAGTTTTCCCACTTTTATGAGCTCCTACAAAGGCAACGTTTTTAATGTGTTTATCATCGTATATTTTCATAATTTAACTGTTTTGGTGAAAAGTTTTATAAAGTTACAAACTTTTTAATTTAAAAAGATGACGAATGTTAGTGTTTTTGTAAAACTGTTTTAGTATTTACAATAAAAACAATATTTAGAGACTACTTATTTTACAATTCATCTATACTAAATAACAATTCGGTTAAAATTAATTTAGTAATACTTGCTTTTATAGGACTTTTGAAGTGTAAAACAATAAAAACTAATTTAAAACTAAATTATTATGCAACACATTATTATAACAATCGCATTATTTTTTTCAACATTATTATTTGCTCAAACAAAAGTAAATGAGAATAATTTTGAAGGAAATAAAATTACCATTTCTGTAGTTAACGCTTTAAATGACAACGGAAATATTCATTTTGCATTTCATAGTGAAACTACTTTTATGAAAACTGCACCACTTTATGCTAAATCTTCAACTATAGAAAATGGTATATGTAAGGTAGTTTTTGAAAATGTTCCTGAAGGAGAATACGCAATTTTATGTTTTCATGATGAAAATAAAAATGATAGAATGGATTTTCAGGAAAACGGAATGCCAAAAGAAAGTTATGGAGCATCCAATAATGTTATGAATTTTGGTCCTCCACAATTTGATAGTTCTAAATTTCAGGTATTAGATAAAGATTTATCTTTAGAAATTAAGTTTTAAATTGCAGTTACTAAAAAGGAAAAAACGAAAGCATGAAGTCGGATTTAAAATACATATTAAAAATTTCAGTAATAATAGCAATTGCAATATTTATTATTGAACGCTATTTATCAAGCGAAGGTTTTAATTTAACAATTAACCAATTTTTAAAAGTTTTAAGTATTCATTTTATGTATGCTTTTGTTCTAACTGCTATTAACTCCTATTTTTATGAATATTTAAATACGAAGTATTCTTGGAAAGAAAATTCTAAAAATCGTTTAATAATTGGTGCTATAGGCTCAATAACCTTAACAATGATTGGGTTAGTATTTTTAAGATTTGTTACTATAGTTATAATTAACGGTGAGCTAATTGAAAGTTTTTTAAATGATAGATATGCAAGGGGTTATTATACATTTGGTTTAGTTATTACATTAATTGTTAATTTAATATTTCATGCATTGTTTTTTTACAAAGCATTAACTGAGAAAAAAGTAAATGAACAACAAATTGTAGCTAAAACTGAAACGGCTAAATTTGAATCGTTAAAAAGTCAGATAGACCCACATTTTTTATTCAACAGTTTAAATGTTTTAACATCTTTAATAGGAGAGAACCCTAAACAAGCTGAAAAGTTTACAACTAAGTTATCGAAAGTATATCGTTATGTTTTAGAACAAAAAAGTAAAGATTTAATTGAATTAGATGAAGAATTGCACTTTGCAAAAACGTATATGGAATTATTAAAAATGCGATTTGAAAACGCCGTAACATTTGAAATTCCAGAAAGAGCGAGTAATTCTGAATTAAAAATAATACCATTATCATTACAATTATTATTGGAAAATACCATTAAACACAATGTTGTTTCAGAAGAAAATCCTTTAAAGGTAACAATAACAGAAGAAGATGGATACTTAATAGTTTCAAATAATTTCAATCCTAAAACAACACTAGAAAAAGGAACAAAAGTAGGTTTGAAAAACATAATAGATAGGTATTATTTAATCACCTTAAAAAAGGTAACTATTGATAAAACAGCTAATCAATTCATAGTTAAAATGCCATTATTAACACAAAAAACGAATAGTATGAACATACCAAATACAAACACACAGCAACAAAGTAGTAAATACATAAGAGCAGTGGAGCAAGTTGAAGAAATTAAAGGTTTTTACTCTAGCCTAATTGCATATTGTATTGTAATCCCTATTTTAATTTATATTAACTTAAAGTTTGTGCCACAGTTTCATTGGTTTTGGTTCCCAATAATGGGTTGGGGAATTGGATTGACTTTTCAAGCATTTAAAGCATTCGCCTATAATCCGTTTTTAGGCAGAGACTGGGAAGAAAGAAAGATTCAAGAGTATATGAATGAAGATAAAAAACAGTATTGGGAATAGGATTTAGTGTAAATAAAATGTTCAGTGAACATTTTTAGCGAAAAGGCCAGCTGGCGTGTTGGCAAATACAACCATCATTTATTAATAGTAATAAAGTAAAATCATGAAAACGTATTTAACAGAAGAAGATAAATATATAAAAGCAAAAAAAAGAGTTGAAAATATAAAAGGATTTTATGCTAATTTATTAGCTTATTGTTTAGTAATCCCTTTTTTGTTTTTCATAAATTATATGACTTCACCAGATCATTATTGGTTTTGGTACCCTATGTTTGGTTGGGGAATTGGAATTGCATTTCATGCATTTGGAGTTTTTGGAAATAACATAATTTTTGGAAAAGACTGGGAAGAAAGAAAGATTAAAGAGATTATGGATAAAGATAAAAATAGAAAATACTAAAATTATGGAACAATCAAATTTAGAAGATAAAAAGTATATTAGAGCAAAAAAAAGAGTTAAATCAATTAAAGGTTTTTATTCTCATTTAGCGGTATATTTAGGGGTTAATTTATTTTTAATACTATTAAGAATGATCTCTGATGATGGTTTAGAAGAACTTTGGGAATGGCAAACATATAATACTGCATTTTTTTGGGGGATTGGTATTATTTTTCATGCTTTAAATGTTTTTGGAATGGGCTTTTTGCTAGGTTCGAGTTGGGAAGATAAAAAAATTGAAGAAATTATGAATAAAGATAAAGAGAAAAAAGAATTTTGGGAGTAGGTTTAAGGTCTTAACTTAAAGTGAGTTAGAAGCCAAAAATAACCAACGAAAAAACTGTTTTGAAATGAAAGTTATAATTATAGAAGATGAAAAACCCGCTGCAAGAAGGTTGGATAGAATGGTGAAGGAAATTGGTTTAAACCCAGTTGCAATGCTACATTCAGTAGAGGAATCAATTAATTGGTTTCATAACAATGAGCATCCTGATTTAATTTTTTTAGATATTCAATTATCGGATGGTTTATCATTTGAAATTTTTGAAGAAGTGAGCGTTAAAAGCGCCATTATTTTTACTACTGCTTATGATGAATATGCATTAAAAGCATTTAAATTAAACAGTATCGATTATTTACTAAAGCCTATTGATAGTGATGAGTTAGAAATATCAATTTCAAAATATAAAGAACTTCAAAAGTCAAATGGAAAAAATGCAATTTTTGATATTAATGAAATTAAAAATTTAATTGCTCCTTCAGAAAAGAATTATAAAAAGCGCTTTACGGTAAAAATTGGCCAGCATTTAAAAATGATTTCAACCGAAACAATTGAATGTTTTTATAGTGAAAATAAAGCCACAAATATTCATACAGCAAATACTAGAAATTACTTAATTGAAGATACGTTAGAACAATTAGAGGTTATTTTAGAACCAGCAACATTTTTTAGGGTAAGCCGTAAATATCTTGTAAATATTAATGCTATAAAAGATATTATAGCCTATTCAAATAGCCGATTAAAAATAGTGCTTAATTCATTTAATGAATCTGAAATTATTGTGAGTAGAGAGCGTGTTAAAGATTTTAAAAATTGGATAGGCTAATTTTTCAACATAAAAGCTTCATTTTCTTTTTGTTATACTGAAAAAAATTCATAAATTTGCACTCCTTTTTACGAGAACAGATTTAAAAAAGGAATTAAGAGAAAAATTTATAAATAATCTCTTTGCGTTATTATCGTTTAAAAATCTGAATAACAATAAGATACAAATAATTATCATCAGCAAATATGTCTGAAGAAACAAAAAAAACTGAAGAGCAAATAAAGGCTACTGAAGTAAAAAAAACAACAGCAAAAGCGAAAACTACAAAAGCTAAAGCTGAAAAAGCAACAGAAAATAAAAAAGAAGCAGTAAAAGAAGTGAAAGCTCCTAAAGCTGTTGAAGCAGTAAAAGAGGTAAAAACTCCTGAAGCTCCTAAAGTTGAAGCAGTAAAAGAAGTGAAAGCTCCTAAGGCTGTTGAAGCGGTAAAAGAAGTGAAAACTCCTGAAGCTGTTGAAGAGGTAAAAGAAGAAGTTGTAGAAGCTCCTAAAGTTGAAGTTGTGAATCCTGAAGAATTTTTAGCGAATTTTGACTGGCACATGTTCGAAGAAGGAATTGAAGCGGTAGATGAAGATAATTTAAAAGCTTTTGAGGCTGCATTAGATGGAACATTAGGTTTAGTTAATGAGCGTGAAGTAATTGAAGGAACTGTAATTAGAAAAACAGATCGTGAAGCAATTATTGACATTAACTCAAAATCTGAAGGTGTTATATCTTTAAACGAATTTCGTTACAATCCTGGCTTAGCTGTTGGTGATATTGTTGAAGTTTTAGTTGACAAAAGAGAAGATAGTACAGGTCAATTAGTATTATCACACAAAAAAGCAAGAGTTATAAAAGCTTGGGAACGTGTTAATAACGCACACGAAACAGGTGAAGTAGTAAACGGTTTTGTTAAATGCAGAACTCGTGGAGGTATGATTGTTGATGTTTTTGGAATTGAAGCATTCTTACCAGGTTCACAAATTGATGTGAAACCAATTAGAGATTACGATCAATATGTTGACAAAACAATGGAATTCAAAGTTGTAAAAATCAACCACGAATTTAAAAACGTTGTTGTTTCTCATAAAGCTCTTATTGAAGCTGATATTGAAATTCAGAAAAAAGAAATTATTGGTAAATTAGAAAAAGGACAAGTATTAGAAGGTGTTGTTAAAAACATTACTTCTTATGGTGTATTTGTTGATTTAGGTGGTGTTGACGGTTTAGTTCACATTACAGATTTATCTTGGTCTAGAATTAATCACCCAAGTGAAGTGGTTGAATTAGATCAAACATTAAATGTTGTAATTCTTGATTTTGATGATGAGAAAACAAGAATTCAATTAGGATTAAAACAATTAAACGCTCACCCTTGGGAAGCATTAGATGATACTATTAAAGTAGGTGATACAGTAAAAGGTAAAGTAGTTGTACTTGCTGATTACGGTGCATTTATTGAAGTAGCACAGGGTGTTGAAGGTTTAATTCACGTTTCTGAAATGTCTTGGTCAACACATTTACGTTCGGCTCAAGATTTTGTAAAAGTTGGTGATGAAGTTGAAGCGCAAGTATTAACTTTAGATAGAGCAGATAGAAAAATGTCTCTTGGTATTAAACAATTACACCCAGATCCTTGGACTGCAATTGCTGAAAAATACCCAGTTGGTTCAAAACACACAGGTACAGTTCGTAACTATACTAACTTTGGTGTTTTTGTTGAATTAGAAGAAGGAATTGATGGATTAGTTTATATTTCTGATCTTTCTTGGACTAAGAAAATTAAGCACCCATCAGATTTTACTTCTGTAGGAGATAAATTAGAAGTTCAAGTATTAGAATTAGATGTTGAAGGACGTAAATTAAATTTAGGTCATAAACAAACTACTGAAAATCCTTGGGATAAACATGAAGAAAAATTTGCAATAAATTCTATTCATGAAGGAACTGTAAAAGATAAAAGTGATAAAGGTTTAATCGTTTCATTTGAAGATGAAGTTGAAGCATTTGTTCCAAGTCGTTTTACAGCTAAAGAAGATGGTACTAAGTTAGCAAAAGGAGATACAGACAAATTCAAAGTTATTGAGTTTAACAAAGAATTTAGACGTGTTGTAGCTTCTCATACATCAATATTTAAAGCACAAGAAGAGAAAAATATCAAAGTAGCTCAGAAAAAAGCTGAATCTGCTGATAAAACAACTCTTGGTGATTTAGGTGGAGATCTTGCTGCACTAAAGAAAAAAATGGAAGGGAAATAAAATTCTCATTTCAATATAATTTTAAAAAAGCTGTATCAAACGATACAGCTTTTTTTTTCGCTATTACAACTTTAAAAATTACCTTTGTTCTTATAAAATTATAGAGATGTCATTAATAAAATCAATATCAGGAATAAGAGGTACTATAGGAGGAAAGGTTAATAATAACTTAACTCCAATTGATGCTGTTAAATTTGCAGCAGCGTATGGTATGTGGCTTAAAAATCATACTAAAAAAGAAAAACTGACTGTAATTTTAGGTAGAGATGCCAGAATTTCAGGTAAAATGGTGAGTAGTTTGGTTGGGAACACACTTGTCGGTTTAGGAATTAATGTTACAGATATAGGTTTATCTACAACTCCAACTGTTGAAGTAGCTGTTCAGTTAGATGAAGCTGATGGAGGAATTATTATCACCGCAAGTCATAATCCAAAACAATGGAATGCACTAAAATTATTAAATAATAAAGGTGAATTTTTGAATGCAGCAGATGGGGATGAAGTGTTGAAAATTGCAGAAACTGATGCTTATATTTTTTCGGAAGTTGATGATTTAGGTAAATTCAGAAAAAAACAAGGTTATATTAATAAGCATATTAAAGAGGTTTTAAATTTAGAGTTAGTTAATATTGAAGCGATAAAAAAAGCGAACTTTAAAGTAGTGGTTGACGCTGTAAATTCAACTGGTGGAATCGCAATTCCTGCATTATTAGAAAAATTAGGAGTTGATTGTGTTGAATTATACTGTAAGCCTAATGGGGAATTTCCACACAACCCTGAGCCTTTAAAAGAACATTTATCAGTTATTTCTGAATTAGTTGTGAAAGAAAAGGCAGATTTAGGAATTGTTGTAGATCCTGATGTAGATCGGTTAGCATTGGTTAATG
>Ga0307989_1001170_pt1 | contig 14742 bp, 12 predicted proteins | sample EllFjometagen185_FD_203164 | JGI IMG/M metagenome (GOLD analysis project Ga0307989, IMG submission 203164) | Marine microbial communities from Ellis Fjord, Antarctic Ocean - #185 | ecosystem: Environmental > Aquatic > Marine > Unclassified | place: Southern Ocean | collected 2014-10-08
CTGATAAGAAACTAAGCATTCCAGACAGTCAGGCTATGACCGTTTATGGTGATTTGACAAACAATGGTACCCTAACTATTAATTCTGATGCTCTTGCCCAAAACGGTTCCTTAATTGTAGAAGGAACATCCACCGGAAACGTAACTTATAACCGTTATCTGGTTTCGGAGCGCTGGTTCATCACTTCCGGGCCGGTAAATGTTACTTCAGGTTTTGACGTTTTAAACGGTTCAGCAATTAATTATAATACTACTTACAACGATTACGATTTTGCATGGTATGATGAGTTGGACAATTTTGGATGGACGTACTATCTAACAATTCCCTCATCGCTAACTTCAGGACAAGGTTACCTTACCAAATTATCAACAGACAGCACAAATATTAGTTATACCGGTGAGCTCAATGGAAATATAATAATTCCGGTAGCAAGTTCAGGATCTCTTGACGGATGGAATGCTGTGGGAAATCCGTTTACATCTGCCATAAAAGTGCGGGGCACTGATGGTTTTATTACCACGAACTTTGATACTTTGGCCACTGATTATGCTGCCATTTACCTGTGGAATGACGGATTCTACAAAGTTATTTCGAATGGTGGTTATACTGCATATTCAGGCTCCGGTACACTGTCAGATTTAAATGTTCAGGCAGGGCAGGGATTTTTGGTAAATATCAAATATAATGCGGGGGCAAGTAGCGATATAAAATTCACCAAAGGTACAGGCGGAATGCAGTTGCATGATGTTGGTACTACCCTTAAATCTGGTGCAATAAGCTGGCCCGGAGTTACTTTATTGGTAGAAAACGGCAGTGAAACAAGGAGTACCATTGTTTGTTTTAACACGGATATGACCACAGAGCTTGATGTTTCATATGATGCCGGGCTGCTTTCGAATTCGAATTTTGATGTTTACACAACACTGGTGAAAGCAAAAGGCAATAAAACAGATTTTGCCATCCAGTGCCTGCCCGAAAACCAATACACTCAGCTTGTGGTGCCTTTGGGTTTAAATTTCCCCACAGAAGGAGAGTTTACTTTTAAGGCAGCAGGTATCATCCTTCCGAGTACTATCTACACAATTCTTGAGGATCGCAAACTGAAAAAGCGAATTCCACTCCGGGACGAAACTGATAGCTACACAGTAAACCTTACCTCTTCGAAGAAAGATAAAAGACGGTTCTACCTACGTTTTGCCGATGCCACCAAATCAGGTCAAATAGAAGCTATTACCGGAATAAACGATATTATTAGTTTCACTGCCCGATATTCCCAGCAGAAAATTACAATTTTTGGTTTGCCCGAAGAAGGAACAAAAGCTTCACTTTACGATATAAACGGTCGCAAAATTGGTGGCGAATACCAGTTATTTGAAACAGTTCAGAACGAAATTCCCGCATTAAGTTTAATTAGCGGTGTTTATTTCGTAAAAATCGTAGGAGAATCATATTCTCAGATGATTAAAATACCTGTAATTGTGCAATAACAGATTAAAAAAAAGCAAATAAAATAGAAAGAATGGATAAGAAGAATAATTCGTCGGATACAAACGAAAAAAAAATAAACCGGAAAGAAGCCCTAAAAAAAGTAGGGAGATATTCCGCATTTACCGCGGCAGCCATGATGTTGATATTGAACCCCGTTGATGGAGACCCAAAAAAGAAATCACCAAAACCTCCGAGGACTGATACAAATCCGGGGATTGATAGAATTTCCAAAAATAGGAGAGATTAATGGATAGAAGTTGTCAGAAACAGACAGCTTCTTTTTTAGAGATTGGGTTGATTCAATAATTTGGAATACCGATTTTTTATGCGAATTCAAAATATACAGCTAAACTCAACTAATTTGAAAAAATAATAAGGTGATTGAAATCCCTGCGCATATTGATTTCAGGTTTCGTAAGGAAAACGACACGTATGTTATTTGGTTGGCAGCAATTAACCGTTATCTTCAATTAAAAGAACCAGCCTTCGAGGTCTTTAAGAAATGGGCAAATGGGTGTAGCCGGAATAAGATAGTGAAAGAATGTTGTAACAGGTATCATCTTCCCTTAAAGGAAAGCAAACGATTTGTAAATGAAATTATCACAGAGATTCAATCTTTATATAATGCCTGTTATCCTGAAAAGCAAGTTACAAGACAGGAAAATGTAAAAAAAATAGAACAAGTCTGTTTTTCAGAATATTATTATCAGTTCGATCATCACCTTATCCAAATTCAATACGGAAATAAATACCTTGAAGATCTATTTCACCCCCTTTTCAGGCAATATAAGTCGGAATCAGGGGACATTACACCCACCCGTTTCGAGCTTTATACAGTTGAAAGGCACGACTTATTTCTCATAAATGGAACAATCCACAGTAGCTTTCACATAGAAGACGTTGATAGTTTACAGGGTGCTGTTTATATGGAATTATTGAATATTATACACAATAAAAGTAATGCCGATTGGATGGGCGTACTTCATGCTTTGGCAGTAACCGATGGCAACAGCGCAATACTTTTTTCAGCGCCATCAGGCAACGGTAAAAGTTCAATCGCTTTGTTAATGATGGCAAAGGGGTATAATTTATTTTCAGATGATTTTGTGCCAATTGCTTTGGATGCACCTGAAATTTATCATTTCCCATCGGAAGTCTCAATAAAGCCGGGTGCTATTCCCTTTCTTAAAAAACATGTTCCAGAATTATACCAGACTATAAAAGATTGGGAAGATAAAAATCAGGATTCAGAGCTTTTCGTATCGCCATTTTCAAAAACAGAGTTGCATTCACAAATGCGTACCAATGCGATTGTATTTGTAAACTATGACCCTGAGACCGAATATACGTTAACCAGGGAATCGAACCTTAAAATGATGGATCATTTTCTGTTACAGGCTTGGATAAATAACTCACCTGAAGCTGCCGGACGTTTCCTTGAATGGTACTTCAGCTTGCCGATTTATACTTTACGTTATTCGGATAATATAAAAGCTATTAATGGTATCGGTGAACTTTTTGAAAGCGAATAGAAATATGGAGTTACACTACAAAAGAGGTTAATTTTCTATTCTTGATATGAGCTTTAAATTAACTGAACCTGATTTGCAACTAGCGAAATGCTTTTTAAGTAAGACATGTCTTCAATTTCCTTTCAACTCCTCTTTCATCCTACTATATAATTGTTTTCTTGCAGCTCTGGTTCCAAACTGTTTGTGTATAAATTTCCGGGCTTTTTTTGAAAAAGGGGCAATAATTAATAAATGTATTATTTTCCTAATCCTGAAAAAATATAAAAGTGTAAATTGTAAAAACAATTTAATTTTAGGATTGTTTTGCAAAAAATCGAACTGCTTTTTATATCGCTTTGAAACATAATTTATTTCGTGACTAACAAAACAATTAAAAACAGTTGACACAAAATAACAATAGGTATTAAACTTTGAATTGTAATTTAATAACTTAGGTTTTATTTGGCCGGGAGTGTCTAATTTCGACAGTAAATAAAAATCGTAAATGCCTTTTAAAGACATTGCCTTGTAAACAAATTCCTGATCGTTAAGCTGATTATGAATAAAGTTAAGCATCATTTGATGAGTAGTTGATAAAACATAGGTTGGAATGCCTTCAATTTTGGTTTTCGTGGCAAAAACTGAATCGATGGGAAAAACATGAGCGTATTTTAACGGAATAACTGCCTTGTGAAGTTCGACCATTGCAATATAACTATTATGCTCAAACCCAGGCAAATGGTGATGGCTACTGTAATCTATTGAGTTTGATTCTTCCGAATGATAATAACCCTTTTCGTATAATACATTTGAAGCCTTTTCAATGTCATGTTCAGAAACAAGTATGTCAATGTCTGACATGATGCGATCCCCCGAATTATGATAAATCCCCTGTAACAAGTGTCCTGCTCCCTTTAAAAATATCAAATCAATATTTTGATTGGAGAATAGTTGAATGAGGTTATTTGCCTGTTCAATAATTTGTTTATTACGGGTTAAGTTTAATTCATAAATGTATTCGAGATGTTCCGTCAACTCAGCGGGTAAAAATTGCAATAATCCATTTCTTTTAATTGCAGAAAAGAGAGCTGGTAAAACAAAATGCCGGCTCCCCACATACACAAATTGCTCCCATGAAATCCTGTTTGCACTAATTTCGTCGTACACAAAACTCCTAACCTCCGGATCATCGTCCATCGCCAGGCATTTACCAATAAAATAATACAACTCAACATTATTCACACGAACTATTTTACATAAATAAATGAGAAAGTTTTGCAATATTCAAAATTACTTCAACCGCTTTTACCATCGAAGGAATTGGAACAAATTCGTACGGTCCATGAAAATTATGACCGCCGGCAAAAATGTTTGGGCACGGTAATCCATCATACGAAAGTCTGGCTCCATCGGTTCCACCTCGAATAGCTTTTATTTTTGGTTCAACACCGGCTTCTTCCATCGCCTGTTTTGCAATTTCAACTACATGCATTACCGGTTTTATCTTTTGAAGCATGTTAAAATACTGGTCTTCCAATTCTAAATTAACCAAATTTTTACCAAACTCCATATTAACAAGTTGAACCACCTCTTTTAGTAAGTTTTTCTTTTCCTCAAATTTATTGAAATCGTGGTCGCGAATTAAATACTGTAACTCGGCATGTTCAACATTTCCTTTTAACGAGAGTAAATGATAAAAACCTTCGTACATCTCGGTATGTTCCGGTCGCTGAGTTGGAGGTAACATTCCAATTAATTTGTGCGCCACCAAAAGTGCGTTTATCATTTTATTTTTCGATGCACCCGGGTGTACACTTCTTCCCTGTATTTTTATTTTTGCTCCTGCTGCATTAAAATTTTCATATTCCAACTCGCCAATTTCTCCACCATCCAATGTATAAGCAAAATCTGCCCCAAATTTCTTCACATTAAAATGGTCTGTTCCATGTCCAATTTCTTCGTCGGGTGTAAAAGCCAGCCTTATTTTACCGTGTTGTATATTTTTCGAATTTATGAGAATCTCGGCAGCGGTTACAATTTCAGCAACTCCGGCTTTATCATCGGCGCCAAGTAAGGTTGTTCCGTCTGCAGTAATTATCGATTGTCCTTTGTAATTCAGTATCTCCGGAAATTCTTTTGGATCGATATTCACACCATTTTTTAGCTGAACGGTAGTTCCATCATACTTCTCAATAATTTGCGGCTTTACATTTTCGCCCGAAAAATCGGGGCTGGTATCAACATGTGCAACAAAACCTACCACCTGTCCACCTTCAATTCCATTTGCCGGAATTGTTGCTGTTACATAGCCAAAATCATCCATTTCAACTTCGCTCAAACCTATTTCAACAAGTTCTTCAAGCAACTTTTTCATAAAAATTATCTGACGATCGGTACTTGGATATGTTTCACTTTCCGGGTCGGAAGTAGTGTATTCTTTTGCATATTTAATAAATCTTTCAACTACTTTTTCCATGTTATTCTTTTCTGTTTTTTGAATCTTGTATTATTAAAACTTTGTTAGAATTTACAATCAGAGCCAGATTTTCGGTTCACCAATAATTCTATTTTCAAATATATTTTTGCAGAAACGCCTTCAAAAAATTATCTCAAACTAATATATATTCTACTTTTTATAACCTGTTACAGCTAAAATCTCAACACTGTTTTCAAACATCATCCGAGTTGAACTCAAACCCTAATCGTTTACCGGTTGTCATTTTCGAATGACTTATTTTTTGCCTCATTTGATCAACCGTTGCTACTTTCACCTGGTCGTAAAGGGGAACAAGTAAATCGAATTCAATACTATATTGAATAGCCGTTTCAACAATTTGTCTAACGAATCCAGGTGAAATTGTATCTATTGCAAAATCTTTCACAAATTCTTCCGACTGGCGTTTCCCTTCAACGAAAAAATGGTTGTCTTTATTTACAAAAATACGAGCCACCAAATATCCCAAATCGTTATTACGATTGTACTTAAATGAATCGGCCAAAAAATTATAAATATTTATGGTTCCGCAATACGAACGCATTGAATCTTCTTCCACATAAGGAGTTTTCCAAACCGGATGTTTATCATCAAATTCAAATACATTCGAATGCATACTAAAAATAAGCAAATCACCTCCAATTTTGAATTCCACTTCAAACGGACCCCGTTCTTTAAAAACCGGTAAAACAGCAGCTGGAACTTTTTCTTTTACCACCGAAAGATAATCTTCCTCGAGTTTTTTTAATACCTTTTTTAAGATGGTAAATGTTTTTCTCGTGTTTTGATATACTTTCTGTTTTACAGTCGATTTTATTACAAACGCCTCTAATAACGATGCTCTTATTTCTTTATCTGTCATTTCAAATTGAATTAAAATTTAAAAATACGCAAAGCATTTATGAATAAAAAAAAGCAACCCAAATGAGCTGCTTTCAAACATATAATTTTAATCATTAATACGCTAATGCAAACAAAACTCTTCTTTGCGATGGTTTCCCTGAATAAACACAAACTCCATCTTCCTTTTCGTAATCCAGCGGCAAGCAACGAATTGTTGCTTTTGTATCGCTTTTTATTCTATCTTCTGTTTCCGAAGTTCCATCCCAGTGAGCTAAAACAAAGCCTCCTTTTTTTATTGCCAGTTTAAATTCATCGTACGTTTCAACTTTCGAAGTATTTTCTTTTCTGAAATTAAAAGCTTTTGTAAAAATACTGCTTTGAATCTCATTTAGAAGGTTTTCAATGTATTCATCAACACCATCAATTTCTTTTATACTTTTCTCCAAAGTATCACGACGTGCCACTTCCACTGTTCCGTTTTCAAGATCTCGTGGTCCAATTGCCAAACGCACCGGAACTCCTTTTAATTCGTATTGCGCAAATTTCCAACCCGGTTTGCGATTGTCGCTACTATCGTATTTAACAGAAATACCCCTGGCTTTTAATTTGGTAATTACCTCATTTACCTTTTCCGAAATTTGTGTTAACTGCTCTTCGTTTTTATAAATTGGGACAATAACCACTTGAAAGGGTGCTAATTTTGGAGGAAGTACTAAACCGTTATCATCGGAATGTGCCATAATTAATGCTCCCATTAATCGTGTTGAAACACCCCACGAACTTGCCCAAACATATTCCTCATTCCCTTCTTTAGTTGCATATTTTACATCGAAAGCTTTGGCAAAATTTTGACCCAGAAAATGAGAAGTACCAGATTGAAGTGCTTTCCCATCCTGCATTAATGCTTCAATTGAATAGGTTTCCAAGGCTCCGGCAAATCGTTCGCTCTCCGACTTCAAACCTTTTATTACAGGCATTGCCATAAAATTCTCAGCGAAATCGGCATAAATATTTATAATCTTTTCGGTTTCCTCAATTGCTTCTTGTTTAGTTGCATGAGCTGTGTGACCTTCCTGCCATAAAAATTCAGATGTTCGAAGAAACAAACGAGTTCGCATTTCCCAGCGTACAACATTTGCCCACTGATTAATTAAAATAGGTAAATCCCGGTACGACTGAATCCAGTTTTTATATGTGCTCCAAATTATGGTTTCCGAAGTTGGTCTAACAATTAATTCTTCTTCTAATTTTGCATCCGGGTCAACCATAACTCCACCATTTATTTCATCGGTTTTTAAACGATAATGAGTTACAACCGCGCATTCTTTTGCAAATCCCTCAACATGAGATGCCTCTTTACTAAAAAATGATTTTGGAATAAACAATGGGAAATATGCGTTTTCGTGTCCCGTTTCTTTGAACATTCTATCCAATTCTGCTTGCATTTTCTCCCAGATAGCATAACCGTAGGGTTTAATTACCATACTTCCCCTAACGGCAGAATTTTCTGCAAGATCTGCTTTAATTACCAGATCCTGATACCATTGTGAGTAGTTTTCGCTACGTGACGTTAAAACTTTAGCCATACTTTTTATTTTGGTACAGATTTTGCTAAATCAATATAAATTTTGAGCTTACAAATAAAGTAATTATTATTGACATAAATTAAGGGAGGACGAGTTATGAAATCAAGATTAACATTTATCGCAGCAATAGCATTCATTCTAGGAAGCTGTACTACTGGAAGTTATATAACAAGCTCGTATTCAGATGATATATACTTTAATCCGGCGGATGTACCTCCTCCAATTTTTATTACTGAAAGTGTAGTTGAAGAGCCTATTCAGGAAAAATCTGGAGAAAAAATAATTATTAGTCAAATTGGAGAAAATGAAGATGGTTCGAATACCATGAACAATTACATTTTTGATGGTACTGAAGAGGATGCAAATGCTCTTACTTACAACATGGATCAAATGGAGTTGGAAGGAAGCGATACCACTGTTTATTATAACGACGATGAACTACAATATGTAATAAACAATTATTACGATGGCGATGAGCTTGATTATGCATACAGAATCAGGCGTTTTCACAATCCTTATTTTTACGATCCTTTCTATTGGGATAGTTGGGCCTACGATCCGTATTACGGCTATGGATATTCATCCATGTATAACCCTTATTATTCCTGGGGTATGGGATTTGGAAGTAGCTGGTACTCACCGTACAGAAGTTGGGGATGGGGTTATTCGCCTTATTATAGCAATTATTACAATCCTTATTATTACGGTGGATATGGCGGATACAGCGGATATTACAATAATTATTATGGATATGGCGGATATAACAACATTGGGTATAATGGCATTGCCAGCGATTCCAGATATGGTCAAAGGAGATCAACCGGAACAAGTGTATTAAGAAACGATGGAAGAAGGACAACCTCAGCAGTTTCGGCAAGTACTGCTGGTAGAAATAAAAGTGGGGATGTAGTTTCCAGTGGATCCTCAAGAAGATCAACTTCAAGTTCAGGAGTAAGTAATACAACAGCAAGAAGTACAACAAGCACTAAAGCAGCATCAACAAATAATGTTTTAACTGAAAAAAGAAGAAATACATCTTCAGATTATACGCGTTCATCGCCTACGACAAAAAGCAATGTTCCTACTTCTCGAACTCAGAGTTATACAAGACCCGGAAGCAGCACTCAAAGCAGAAGTTATACACGACCAAGTAGTACTAATTCTACCCGATCAACTAACAATGTGTCGAGACCCAGAGTTGTAACAAAAAGTAGTTCAACGTCGAATTATGCCAGCCCAAAATCAACTTCGAGCTACAATAAAACATATAGAACAAGTTCAACATATAACAGAAGTTCAAGCACCGGAAGTTCCTCGAGAAGTTACCGGGCACCTTCTTCAACAACCAAGTCCAGCTACAGATCAAGCACGCCAACCAAAAGTAGCAGTAGCGTTAGCCGAAGTAGTGGATCTTCTTCGAGAAGCAGTTCATCGTATTCAAGTGGTTCAAGCAGCTCAAGAAGTTCAGGTTCCAGCAGTTCAGGAAGTTCTCGTTCAAGTTCATCATCCTCGCGTAGAAGATAATAATCGATTACCGAGTTTTTTTAGAATTAATAAAAAGTTATTTAGCCATGAAACAAGCCGTGACAATTAATTGTCAAACTATACAACTATTGTGTTTGGGCGTTTCATCTAATTATCATAAATAATTTAAAATTTTAATACCATGAAAAGATATTTCATTCTATTTACATTAATTATGTCGATGCCTTTTTTCGTTCAGGCACAAGATTTTGTGGATGCTTTGCGGTACTCTCAAATTCAGACACAAGGAACCGCGCGTTCTGCAAGTATGGGAAATGCTTTTGGTGCATTGGGAGGAGATTTTACTTCGGTAAGCATTAATCCTGCTGGAATTGGAATGTATCGATCGGGAGAATTTACAATAACTCCAAATATGAGTTATTCGAAAGTTGCAAGTTCATATTCCGGAACAAGTGCCGAAGATACCGACTATAAGTTTTCGATTAATAATATTAGTTATATTTCAGCAATTCCTACAAAAGACAGAAGTGAAGCCGGAATAATAAGTGTCAATTTTGGTATTGGATACAATCGATTAAAAGACTTTAATAGCAACGGCATTATGTTAGGTAACAATGTTAATGGTTCGTACCTGGATTACATTGCTGACAATGCAAATGCTGGTGTTTGGAACGATTATTACGAAGAACTTGCCTGGAACACCGATATACTTTTATACGACGATGCCAACAATGAATACTGGCACGACATACAAGATGCAGGTTATGGACAAGACCAACGAAAAATTACATCTCAGAGTGGCTCCATCGATGAATATTCGTTTGCCATGGGAGTAAATTTTAATCATAAGTTCTATGTAGGTGCATCAGCTGCAGTTACAGATATTTATTTTAAAGAATCTACCCAATTGTTTGAAACCGATGAACAAGGAAATATTCCATATTTCAACGAAATGAATTTCAATAGCAACCTGCATACAACAGGCAACGGGTTCAATCTTAAATTTGGTGCTATTTATAAACCTATTCACGAAATAAGATTAGGAATTTCGGTACATACTCCAACTTTTTATAAGCTACACGATTCATTTGAAACATCAATGCATTCATCTATTACTTACGACGATGGAGAAACCGTAAACTACGATGAATATTCTCCGTTTAGTAATTACGATTATCAATTAGAAACACCCCTGCGAACAACTTTTAGCGGTGCTTTTATTATTGCAAAAAAAGGTTTGATAAGTGTTGATTATGAATTGGTAAACTATGGAAATGCTAAATTAAGAGACGGTGGCGATGGTTACGGTTTCAGTATTGAAAATCAGGATATTTCTGAGGCATATAAATCGGCCGGAAATATTCGAATTGGAGGTGAATACAATGTTTCTCCAGGAATAAGTTTAAGAGGAGGTTATGAGATTCAACAATCGGCTTTTAATTCTACTGCATTTGGAATATCTCAACCCAATTCAGATGCTAATTTAATGATTTACTCTGCTGGTTTAGGTTATCGGTCTGGTTTGTTTTTTGCTGATTTCGCGTACCAATATTCGGTAATAGATAATTTCGATTTACCATATCCGGCTCCGCAATCCAGTGCTTATCCGGCTCCGCAAATGGCATCAATAAATACGGTTAAAAACAATATTTTATTTACCATCGGGTATAAATTTTAAAATATTTTTTGTTAATTAAAAAGGTGCAACAAATAAAAGTTGCACCTTTTTTTGTGTGTACTTATTATCCTAATTTTTTTAGCAATTCGTCTTTATAACTTAAACTAACTGGTAATTTGTGTTCACCAATTTTAACCTGGTTACCTTCGGTATAAACAACTTTCGACAACGAAATTACATACGATTTATGAATTCGTTCAAAACGATTTTTAGGTAGTTGTGAAATAAACTCTTTCAACGTTCCATGCACCATTAAATTATTTTCGGTAGTTACAAAACGCACATAATCACCTTGCGCTTCCAGGTATAAAAGATCATCAAAATGAATTCGAAAATTCTTTTTGTTCGACCGAACCATTAAATGCTGTGAATTTTCATGATCTGCAGTTCTTTCAAATTTTTCAACCACACGATTTACAGCTGTTCTGAACCGCTCGAACGAAACCGGTTTTAATAAATAATCCACCGCATCAACCTCAAAACCTTCAATGGCATATTCGGGATATGCGGAGATAAATACAAACAGAGGAGCATCTTTTAAACTCTTCACAAAACCGATACCCGATAATTTTGGCATATTAATATCCAAAAACAAAACGTCAATTTTCTGTTTTTTCAGATGTTCACCGGCTTCAAGAGCATCTTTACAAACCGCAATTAATTTTAACTCGGGGCAAACATTCACAAAATCGATAATTACATCTTGCGAAAGTGGTTCATCATCAACTATGAGACAGTTTAATTTCATTTCGATATTAAAATTATTTTAATTGAACCTGTAAAAGTACTTTAAAAGTTTTTCCGTTTTCCGATATTTTTAATGAATGTAAATTGGGGTAAATCAACTCCAAGCGTTTTTTAACATTTTCAATACCAATTCCTTTATACTTTGAATCGGAAATAAGAGCTGATTTGCCAGTGCTATTTTCAATTTCAAAATTTAAAATGCTCCCGGCAACTTCAATTTTAATTTCCACAAAAATATTTTTTGAACCTCCTTTTAGTCCATGTTTAAAGCTATTTTCCACAAAAGGAAGAAATACAAGTGGCGCTATTTTTCTGCCTTTTATTTCTCCAATTATTTCGAAGTTAATTTTATCTTTCTCCGCAGTTCGCAGGATTTGTAATTCAATATAATTTTTTACCATTTCTATCTCTTTCTCAAGCGAAATATAATCAACATCCGATTCGTAAATAATGTGCCTCATTAAATCGCTTAATTGTACAATTTTTGCAGGAACATTCTCCGAATTTTTACGTGCCAAACTGTAAATGCTATTTAACGAATTGAATAAAAAATGTGGATTGATTTGCGATTTTAAAGCTTTCAATTCAGAAAGAGTTTTTTCTTTTTCAATTTCTTGTAAGCGAAACCAACCCCGCGCCAACCTGAATAAACTGGTGGTAAAAATGAAAATTATAAAATAGAGCGAAATATCCCAAAAACTGTAATAGGCAATAAAATAGTACCCCGAAAAAATGTAATCTATCCAGTTATCAAAAAGCATCATATAAAACCCCGAGCCAAGCGCAGCCGCAAACAATACAAAAACTCCATATAAAATGTACTTTCCGCGTTCTAAAAAAACTGGGAATAAAACTTTAAGATTAAAATAAACAATTAGTACAATGGGAACATGAAATATTGCCGTATAAATAAGATCTATTCGTTTAATTTCGGCCGAAACTTTTAGAATATTCATTAAAATTAAAAACGATAAACACCAAAACAGGATATGTTGAAATATCTTGTCTTTCGATAATCGAACAAAAATTATTTTTAATTGATGAACCATTTATTTCCTTGTCAAAATAGCTTCCATTCCATCTTTAAAAGCTTCCTCCGAATTTACATATTTTTCAACAAATTTTTGTAGCTCTTTTGGTTTGGCAGTTAGTAAAATATAATCTCCATTATTTTCGTGATGAATTCGTATTTTATTTTCTTCTATTAAATCTTCCAACCAATCCTGGTCGAACCAGTTAATTTGCAACTGGTTTTCTGTTACTGTGAGTTTTGCAAATGTATGAACCAGAATAATATGAAAATCTTCGAGATCAAGGTTATCATCGTCAGAAAATTCCTCTAAATAAAAATCTAAAAAATAATGCCCGCCTAATTTAATAATATGAATGTTAAATTCAGATTCTCTTTCATCCTTATCTTTTAAATACAAAACATACGAAGTACTGTCTATATTTTCGAGCACTTTTTTACCAAAATAAGCATGTTCAAAATTCCATTCTGCTCCTTCATCATCTATCCAGTTTCCTGTTAGAATATCGTTCGGGAAAAGATCTTTTTCGGTATATAAAGGATAAAATGAGTAAACAACACAACCGGAAAAAAATAATGCGATTATTAAAATGATAGAAAAATTACGTGCTTTCATCTTTTTATTTTTTTGAATTTCAAATCAAATATAAATGGGAGAATTGGATTCTCGCAATTTTTTCGTTGAGATACTAAGTTTAATCGTTGAAATAAAGAATCATATTTAAAATGAGTGAAATTACTGAATGAGTATTTTTTTACTTGACTGGTACAAATTGGAAGTCACTATAAAATAATAAATTCCTTTATTTAGATGAGATGCATCGAATGGTTCAATTTGATTAACAGTGGGATATTCGATATTCTTAATCCCAACAACTTGTCCCAAACCATTAATAATTTTTACGGTAAGTTTTTCAGGAGGAAATGAATTTATCTTGAAGTTAAAAATTCCATTATTTGGATTTGGCATTAAAGAATATCCAAACTCATCGGCTTGACTTATCGTATTATATTCATCAATTCCAACTAAGTTATCCTGAAACTCTAAAGCACCAACATCAATTATCGCTGGTCTGTTTGCACTTGCATCAAAAAAACGGGGATTGCCTAAAAAATCTGTTTCTCCGATACCCAATCCGCTTGTATCAACAATACCGGCATCTATACAAGGTGAATTCCCTGAAAGCAAGAATTCCTCATCAGCAAATAAAGGATTCTCAATAAGGTTCTCATTTATACTTGAAATATCGAACGAATCCTGATTACTTGTACCAGTAAAATAGTTACCCCCTTCATTATTATAAAAATTACAATATTTGACTTCTGATGAATCACCTTGAACAGCTATTATGCCACCTGCAGGCTCAACAGGTTCTATACCCGTTGTATATAAATCCTTCAAAACAGTTCCGTTATATTGGGCACCAAGTCCTGAAGATAAATTTAGAGTATCAGTCTCACTATTTATTGAGAATTTAACTGTACTAATGTACCCAGTTATTCTTACTACCCATAAAATATTTAACCTAAATGTTTCATTTGACTGAACAAAAATTGTGGTGTCAGAGATACCTGGCACATCAACTGTAACATTGCCGGCTGCCCCGGTATTTATAAAACCCATATACTCATTCATACCTGTCAAAATTCCAGAATAATAATTGAAGGTGGTAGTCCGGTTTCCCCAAGGCATTATTTTTGGTCCATCAGTTATAGCATATCGTTTTGAAAACGCAATTATATTATTAATAAATATTTGATCTGATTCGCTTGAGAATATGCCGGCTCCATGTGCCGCGGAATTATATACGATAGTGTTATTAATGATTTTACTGGCATCATTACTCGCATAAATCCCCCCACCATATTGAGTTGCTACG